>ENA-OYWQ01000127-OYWQ01000127.1-human-gut-metagenome-genome-assembly--contig:-NODE-127-length-36694-cov-9.652529_pt1 | contig 36694 bp, 35 predicted proteins | sample MGYA00244810_ERZ653396 | MGnify/ENA primary metagenome ERZ653396 (study PRJEB26926, sample SAMN06165045) | human gut metagenome | biome: ENVO:00009003; feature: ENVO:2100002; material: ENVO:00002003... | reverse complement strand
CTTCGGCATATGTCCGGCATTTGATTCCATATCTTTCGATTGTGACGCCTGCAGCGGTCACTTCGTGCGCTACGCACCACCCGACACGCATCCGGCGGGGGTAGTAAAGTATTTCTTTCGTTCTCTTCTCGTTTGTCATTGTTCTGTCTTTTGGGTGATCATGAAGCAGTTTTGTTTTGAACATCGGGGCTTTCCGTAGCTTTGACCACCAGCCCCACAGCATCCCGCAATCGTTTCAGCAAGAACAGACGAGGCATTTTCAGGCGTTTGTTTCCGTGCATTTCGCCTATAATGCCCCACACAGGATTGCCGATCTCACCGTGTCCGGACAAAATCAAAACTTCCTCCAGCTCCTTGGGCGACAGGTTGTAGGGACGCAGAGATTCTATCAGCCCTTTTGCATTGCGTGGCTTTTGCGCACGCGCCTCCGCTTCCGCCTGAGGTGGTTGCTGCCCGATAGCAGCAGGCTTGTTGCTGTTGGTAGAATGGCCCAATACGGTAGAAGAGAGCAAAGATTTTGCTTCCTCCTCCGTGAGTGTTCCGGAAGGCAGCGGGGGAGTAGAGGAGGATTTCTCTTTGCTTTGCTTTTCTTTGTTTTTCTTTTCTTTGTCGCTTTTTTCCGGAATGTTTCCGGAAGTTTCCTGAGCGTTCCGGAGTGTTTCCGGAATACTTCGGAGTATTTCCGGAATTATTTCCGTTTCTTCCTGCGGAGATATGGGTAAAATTGGTACATTTTGTTCATTCTTCGAAACTGCATCCGTATCGAACAGGGGCATTGTACTGACTTCCTTTATTTGCTGCTCCGGCTCTACAAGAAGGATTCCGAGCGGTATGTACGATTTCTTTTTGCTCACCTTGCAGATATCAAGGTAACGGCTCTGAATGGCCCGTGAGGTGAGAATACACTGCGTTTTCCATATCACCGGGTCGAACAGGCAGATTTCGGCACAATAGCAGATAATCTCCTTTACCCGTGCTTCGTTAAGGCTCCAATAATCAGCGCAGTCGAATAACTGATCTTCTGTCCATCGGATGTACGAACCGTCCACCCGGTATATTTCATTGAGTGCGTATTGGTATACGGCGTATCCATCGCATCCATATTTCTTTTTCAGACGCTTTATCTTAATGTCCTGAAAGCGGTCTGTTTCCGCTTTGTAGTACGAAAATCCATTCTTGCTCATATTCTTTTGCTGTAGTTTTTGGCTAGAAAGCTCATTATTTCATCTTTATTGTATAAGAAAGTCCCTCCCAGTTTGTAGAAAGGGATAGCCTGCGCAGCGCGCAGGTTTTTCAGAGTAGAGTTGCTGATGTTGAGCAGTTTGCAGACATCGGCGGAACGGATAAAAGCGATATCATCGGACACGGAATCAAGTATGATCGGTTGAGCGGTGGTAAGTTTGAGTTCTTTTTCAGATTTCTTGTTGATTTCCATTTTATTCCTTTTTAGGGGTTAATATTCAGTTGTGCAAGTATTTAAAAGCAATCCTGTCCAGGCGTTCCAATTGCGCTTTGTCGAGGGCGTAGATGGTTTCTATTATCCATTTTTTCACGACAATGCTTCGGTGTCCTTCGATATCAGCGTAGTATTGCAGTGCGTTATTGATGGCTTCACCCATTTCCTGCTCAGAAATGAGACTGCGTACATGGGCTATCATGCTATCGATCGCTTTTTGTTCCAGTTCTTCTTGTGTCAAAGTGATTGTTCTCATTCGTTTACGGCTTTATTGGGTGATTCTTCGTTTCTTTTTTGGGTATACATCGCCTTCAGTGCCGCCATATCATCCATAACTTTGTTATCCACTACCTTAGCATAAATCTGAGTAGTAGATAAGGAAGCGTGTCCGAGCATTTTGCTAACAGTCTCAATCGGAATCCCGTGCATTAGTGTGATAGTCGTCGCAAAAGTATGGCGTGCCATGTGGAAAGTGATAGGCTACGCAAGGAAAAGCAGACAGAAGAAGATTAAACGTAAACCGTTTGAAATGAGCATGGTTTCAGTATTTTGCCAAATTGAGAAAATGCAAATGATAACGTAATATTGAGGTTGTTCAGTTACCAGACCGTTAGCCGGGCAGTTACTGGAACGGGAACAGGTAACGGAATGCAATGAAAAGAAATCCTCACCGTTTTCTTTGCACTCGTACTCTGCATTTTGCTTATCAAGGAACGCTTATATGGCAAGTAACTTTGCACCTAAAAATATAAGCGTATGAAAGTAGAAAAATTCAAGGTGCTGCTCTACCTTAAAAAGAGCGGACTGGGCAAGTCGGGCAAAGCCCCGATAATGGGAAGAATTACAGTGAACCGCACGATGGCACAGTTCGGATGCAAGTTGTCCTGCACTCCCGAATTGTGGAATCCCCGTGAAAGCCGTCTGAACGGAAAGAGCCGCGAGGCGGTGGAGACTAATGCCAAGATTGACAAGTTGCTACTGGCGGTAAACATGGCATTCGACAATCTTGTGGAACGCAAAATTGATTTCGATGCCACCGATGTGAAAGACCTTTTTCAAGGCAGCATGGAAACGCAGATGACCCTTATGAAAATGACCGATGTTGTCTGTGATGACATCAAGGCACGTATCGGTATTGACCGTGCCAAAAGTACTTATCCCGGCTATCACTATATGCGGCTGGCACTCGGAGAGTTCATCAAGCATCAGTACAAGGTCAAGGATTTGGCTTTCGGGCAACTGACGGAACAGTTCATCCACGACTATCAGACATTTGTCACGGAAGATAAAGGACAGGCAATCGATACTGCCAGACATTATCTTGCCATACTTAAGAAGATTTGCCGTCTAGCTTATAAAGAGGGATATGCTGATAAAATCCACTTCCAACATTTCACCCTGCCGAAGAAAACGGAAACGACTCCACGGGCATTGAGCCGTGAATCGTTCGAGAAAATCCGTGACGTGGAAATACCTGCATACCGCAAATCCCATATGCTGGCAAGGGATATGTTTCTCTTCGGATGTTACACAGGTGTATCTTATGCGGATGTCGTTTCGATTACCCATGCTAATTTGCAGACAGACGGGGACGGGGCATTATGGTTGAAATACCGCAGAAAGAAAAACGAACTCCGTGCTAGTGTAAAACTATTGCCCGAAGCAATTGCGCTTATCAATAAGTATAGCAGTGAGGACAGAGAAAACTTGTTTCCTTTACTTCGCTGGCCCAGTCTTAGAAGGCACATGAAAGCGTTGGCGGCACTGGCAGGCATCAAGGATGACCTGTGTTACCATCAGGCGCGCCATAGTTTCGCCTCACTGATTACGCTCGAAGCTGGTGTGCCGATTGAGACTATCAGTAGGATGTTGGGGCATTCCGATATTTCCACCACTCAGGTATACGCCCGTGTCAGTCCGAAAAAACTCTTTGAGGACATGGACAGGTTCATCAAAGCTACCGAGGATTTCAAACTTACCCTTTAATACGGCAAACGATATGCGAAGTACATTTTCACTGTTACCCTATATCAACCGCAGCAAGTTAAAGGCTGACGGTACGACCGCCGTTCTCTGCCGCATAACCATTGACGGGAAACAGACGGTCATAAGCACAAGTATCTATTGCCGTCCCGAAGATTGGAATGGCAAGAAGAACGAGATAAAGTCCACAAGGGAAAACAACCGCTTGCAGGAATATCTCCGGATCATTTCAGAAGCATACGAGGAAATACTGAAATCGCAAGGTGTAGTAAGTGCAGAGATGTTGAAGAGCCACATCATCCAAAACAACATTCATCCGACTACCCTCCTGCAAATGGGAGAATGGGAACGGGAGCGGTTAAAGAAACACTCCGAGGAAATAGATTCAACCTCCTCCTATCGAAGTTCAATGTATTACCAGAAGTACCTGACAGACTATATTGTGTCATCGGGTAAAAAGGACATCTATTTTGAAGAAGTTACAGAGGACTTCGGCAAATCTTATAAGGCATATCTGAAAAGATGCAAGAACTTCGGGGCATCTCAGACCAACCATTGTCTGCGATGGTTGAACCGCCTGTTGTATCTGGCAGTCGATAAGGAGATAATCCGAGTGAATCCCTGCGAGGAGTTGGAATATGAAACCAAACCGGAGGCAAAGCACAGATACATCAGCCGCGATGAGTTCAAGAAGATACTTTCCACCCCGATGTATGACAACAGGCTGGAGTTGGCGAGACGGGCTTTCATATTCTCCTGCCTGACGGGATTGGCGTATGTGGATATACAGTTGTTGCATCCCCACCACATCGGGATGAATGCGGAGGGCAGACGGTATATCCGTATCAACCGCAAGAAGACAAAGGTGGAAGCGTTTATACCCCTGCATCCCATAGCGGAACAGATATTGTCGCTGTACAACACGGCCGATGACGAACAGCCCGTATTTCCGCTTCCTAACCGTGACGCCTTGTGGTTTGAAATTCATGAGTTAGGTGTAATCATAGGCAAAGAGGATAACTTGTCCTACCACCAGAGCCGACATAGTTTCGGAACTTTCCTTATTTCAGCGGATATACCGATAGAGAGTATCGCCAAGATGATGGGGCACTCCAATATTCGGACGACACAGGGATATGCACGTATAACCGATGACAAAATCTCAAAGGATATGGACAAACTGATGGAACGCCGGAAGAAACAATCTACTGGCGAAAAGACAAACAAAAGTAACTAAACAATGTCAATACAATATATTATGGATAGAGGTATAATCACAATCAGTGAAGTGGGTATGGTCACTATTCCGACCGCACCCGTATGGATGACACAATTCGAAATCGCTGACCTGTTTGGAGTATTCTCTTGTGACATCCGTAAAGCGATTCATGTTATATATAAGAATAAGGAGTTAAACGAATGTGATACGATGAAATATATCAAGCAACCAGATGGTATCAGTTACGATGTTTATAATCTTGAAATGGTTATAGCCATTGCATTCAGGATATGCAGTAGAGAAAGTATCTTGTTCAGACGGTTTGTGATAAATGAAATCTACGCCACCAAGAAAGAGAACTCAATAACATTGTTTGTATCCTGTGGCAGAGGAAGCAACCTATGGTATAGTTGAGGTTCATCCCATCAGTCACTTGTTCCCGATGCTCGGATGCAAAGGTAGCGCATGGCTCTGATGGCAGCGGCAAGGTCGGGCGGCAAAGCCGTTTCGGGCATAATCTTCCTCCTGTGGAGCGTATTCAGCCCGAAAACCTTGCCCCTGCCTGCCATACGCTTGAAAGGCATCCGGGAACGGAAACAAGCGACTGACGGAAAATCAGAAGATAGGAAAAAAGGAACGACTTACAGACGAAGCAGGATTTTGACGCTTCATCCGTAAGCCGTTCCTTTTTCTTTTTGCCGAAAGTCCGTTGCTGGCGCAATCATAGGACAGACGGCAAACTGTGCTCCTTCAAGAAAATCACGTGCCTGTCAGCCGATAAGCGGAGCGGTAGCCGTCATTTAGCATCTTCTCTATATCGGATTCACGATAGAGGATTTTTCCGCCCAACTGGATATAGGCTATCCGTCCCTCGTTGCGGTAGTCCTGAAGTGTCCGGCGGCTCACTTTCAACCGTGCCGATACTTCCTTGTCTGTGAAGAAACGTTCGCCGCCCAGTGTCGGGCGATAGTTGGCGGTCAGATGCTCGAAGCCGTCCAGCAGACGGTCAAGGCTGCCCATGAAGTGGATTATCCACTCGCTGTCCTTGTTAATCAGTTCATTCATGTTACTTTGGATTTAGTGGGTATTGTTAGTTTACTTCGTTCATTTCATCAAGTTTATATCGTCCTTCCTTTGAACTTTGCTTCTTTTCGCCTGTCCTCCACAACAGAGATGATACGCTGCACGTCTTCGGGACGGTAGTACGTCTTGTGGTTTATCTGCGAGTAGGCCAGCGTGCCGTTGTCCCGCAGGGTCTGCAACGTGCGCGGACTGATGTTGAGCATCCGGCACACGTCCTGATTGTCCATCCACTCGCCCATTATCTTCTCTCCGTGCCGCTGGCAGATGGCATCCATGCGACGGACGAAACGGTCGAACTTGGCGACCATCGCTTCAAAAGTCTTTCTTTCAATAGATACGATTTCCATATACTTCATTTTTGTTGTTATTGCTTCTTTTCGCTGCAAAGAAAAGGGTAAACCTTTACAAAACAATGGATTTTCCAGAACTGGCAGCTTGTGGCACAACGATGTAGCGGTTGTCTCCGGTAATAATGGTTGTATAGCCATAATATACACTCACCCCACTGATTGCCGTATCCATACTATAATGGATAGGAAAGGACTACCATTGCCGTATTCTTTGCAAGGCGAAACAAACCATTCGCAGGGTTGGAAATAAGCCCTTATTTCTATTTCGCATCATACTCCGTCTGATCCAAAAAATCCGGAAAATCGGTGAAGTCTGCGCCACCGTTTCCATCACCATAAAGCAAAACCTCACAAAATTGTCTGAGAGAATCCAAGTTGTTGACTGACTGTACTAAAACGTCTTACTTTGCTTGCAACAATCGGTCGAGGTACTGACCAAGACCACAGTAATAACTTAATCAACCTGTTTTATGACAATGAAAAGAGAACCAAGTATCAGTGAGCAGCAGGCTCGTGAAATCGTGGAAAGAATGGGACGCAGGGAGTCCCGCAGTGAGAAGTCTATGGACGACTTCTACAGGAACATCGGTCTGGATCCGGAACAGCTGGCACAACCCGGCAAGACCGTCATGAAAAAAGCGGAAACAGCGACGGTGGATGAACCGTCAGGCGAAACACCTGAAGATATGGTAGTGCCGCAGAAGCGTGTCAGCAGCAAGCAACGCAGGCTGTCGCTGGACGAGTACCGTACCGCTTACCTGCAAGTTCCTAAGATAACCGACCGCAAGCCTGTGTTCGTCAGCGGTGAGGTGCGTGACCGGCTGGATGGGATTGTCCGCCATCTCGGTGGGCGTGGCATGAGCGCATCGGGACTTATTGAGAATCTCGCCCGCCTGCACCTTGAAGCCTACCGGGAGGACATCGAGCAGTGGCGCAAACTCTGAGTGGATTACGGTAAAACCGGTCAAGTCAGTGGATACACTCCATCGGCTTGACCGATATTCCAAATGAGTTATTATACTCACAAACCAATCCGACAGGCGGAGGATTCTTGTGTCTTCAAAGACACAGCAAGATATATTTTCAGTTACTCCGGTTGATTCCGGTAACTGAAAATCCTTGCACTACCGTGGGCAGAATTATCCTCCGCAGTCGGATAATTTCCAAGTTTTTTAATCAGAGATTAGACCATGTATGAACCATTAAATAGAAAGGACAAGACAATGAAAAAGACCAGTAAGTACGGGAGAAATCCCAAGTTGAATCCGAAGACGCACTGCGTAATGGTGCGCTTCGACGATATGGAATGGAACAGATTCCTTACGATGTACGAGGAATCACAGATGTACGCAAAAGCCGTTTTCCTCAAAACGCATTTCTTCGGGCAGAAGTTCAAGGTGCTGAAGGTGGACAAGGCGATGTTGGAATATTGCACCAAGTTGTCCGACTTTCACGCCCAGTTCCGTGGCATCGGCACGAACTACAACCAAGTAGTAAAGGAATTACGCTGCCATTTTTCGGAGAAAAAGGCGATGGCATTGCTCTACAAGTTGGAGAAACATACCATTGACCTTGTGAAACTGAGCCGGGAGATTATGGAACTTTCACGGGAGATGTATGCCAAGTGGGAACAACGGAAGGAATAAATTCGAAGAAGACACTTTAGGCCTCACCTGTCTATCCACTCTTTCAGCCGTTGAGCCTTCTCCTTACTGACTGTGATTCTTGTGTCAGGATACCCCTTCAAGCGGACAATAAGTTTGCCGCCGAAATAATTGCCAAGAAACAATACGTGTTCCACGTTGATGATGTACTGGCGGTTGGCACGGAAAAAACAGTCCGGGTTGAGTTGCTGTTCAAGTTCGTCCATTGACACATTGACGGCTTCGGAAGTTCCGTTATTGAGGCGGAGGTAAACGGTTTTATTCTCCAATTCAATGTGGTTGATGTCTGAGACACGAACTGTCTTATAGCCGTCACGATAGGGCAATAGGAAGCGTTCCCTATAGCGGAATTGGTTCTTCTGTAAGGCATCGAAAAGCTGCCGAAGGTTCTCGTCGGCATAATTCCTGCCTGTTTTGATGGCTTTGTCTATGGCTGCTTCAAGCTCATCGGCATCCACTGGCTTCAGGAGATAGTCGAAACTATTGAACTTGAAAGCCTGTACCGCATATTCATCGTATGCGGTGGTGAATATGATGGGGACGGTTGCCGGGGCGTATTTCAGAGCCTCGAAACTCAGGCCGTCGGTAAGGCGGATATCCGCAAGGATAAGGTCTGCCGCCTTGCCTGATTGGAAAAACTCGACCGTCTCTTTTATGCTTGCCAGTGGACCTTCGATTGTGAACGTTGTGTCAATACCGTTCAGCAGTCTTATGAGGCGCATGGCGTTACGCTGCTCGTCTTCAAGAACCAGTATCTTCATGTGTCATGATGTTTTTAATGATAGGTAAACTCACCGAATAGAAGTTTTCGGTATTCTCTATCTTAACCTTTTTGTCACAGAGCAAGGCGTACCGCTCCATGATATTTTTATGTCCCAAACCCGTTGATTCCATTCGCGACAGCAAAGGAGATTTAAGATTATGCACAGTAATGTAGTTCTCCGATGATGTAATAGAAATAAACAGCGGATGCTCCATTGAGAAGCCGTTGTGCTTTATTGCGTTCTCCACAAGAAGCTGCAACACGGCAGGAGGCAGAAATCCCTTACATTCCTTGACCTCCGGACTGATTTTCGCAATGACACCTCCGCCGTGACGTACTTTCATCAGAAACAGGTACGAATCCAGAAACCTTATTTCGTCTGCAACGGGTATCAGGTCCCGGTCTAAATTTACAATAATGTACCGGTACACTTTCGACAGGTTGTTCAGGAACTTCCCGGCAAGCCCCGCATCTTCCTCAATCAGCTCCAGCAGGTTGTTGAAGTTGTTGAACATGAAATGCGGGTTGATTTGCAGTTTCAGGGAGTTGAGTTGTGACTGCAAGGCGATTTCCTTTTCCTTCATCAGTGCCATTTCAAGCGCCTGCTTCTCGTCGCGTGCCTTGATGTAGGATTGCAAGTAGAAAGTATTGGCATAGACACTTGACAGGAAGGTGGCTATCATGGCAAAAGTATATGCACCTTTCATGTTGAGAAGTTCGTCAAGAACACTATTCCCTGTTCCGCTCCAAAGAAAATTAAAAAGTGAGATCATACCGAAAGCCACCAGATTGTTGAGCATCAGCAGGCACGAGGCATATACGATGACCCTGACATAAGAGGCTTTGAACGGGAACACATTGAACACGATATAACAGAATCCCAGTGAGGTGTATGTGAAAAGCATACACAGCAGGAAATCCACCATATAATCTATCAGTGCCATTTCCGGCAACTGACGGGCGGTCTCGTAATCAAGAACCAACCAAATGATGATATATAATAGATAGGAGACGGCTGAGAACAGAAGACCGTTCTTCCAGTTAATCTTTTTCCCTTTATCCATACCTCATGCAAAGTTACTTCATATTCCACAAAGATAATACTTTACTCCTCATTTGACTGGATAAGATAGGCTGAAACAGATAAAACCGTATTTGAAATGGATAAAATGAGTATCGAAACGAACGGTAATTTCTCTTAGAGATACACAACTATGGTTTATTAGGACCTACGTTAGCCAATATTTCGGAAGCCGCTTTCGTCGTTTCGGAAGTAGTTTTCTCCGTTTCGATGGTATGCCGATTGTCTGCACAATGGGCACAAAATATCTTTGCACCCAAAATTTGCGATAAGTATGATTATTGAAACAGAACATCTCATCATCAGAGACTTCCAGAAAAAGGATGCCGCAGGTTTATTGGAATACCTTTCCCATCCGCGTGTCAATTGTTTTGTCGGCGACCGCCTGTGTTCCGTGGAATCGGCACTGGCTTATATATCCAATTCGCCTAAGGATATGCTACGCTATGCCGTGTGTTTGAAGGAAGACGATTCCATTATCGGTGATGTTTTCGCCTTGCGCGAATATACCGACACATTTAGTGTAGGCTGGCACTTCAACCAACGCTTTGAAGGCAAGGGATTGGCATACGAAGCGGCAACAGGACTGCTGGATTATCTTTTCCATAACATCGGCGCACGGCGTATCTATGGATTTGTAGAAGACGATAATCGGCGGTCAAAAAGATTGTGTGAACGTCTCGGAATGAGACATGAAGGATGTATGAAGGAATTTATCTCGTTTGTATGCCATCCCGACGGCGCACCACGCTATGAGGACACCTGCATCTATGCGATACTAAATAAAGAATGGAAAAGTAACAGACAAAGATGATGAATAGACGAACATGGATTGCCGGCATCACGGCAACAACCCTGCTGGCTGCTTCATTGACAGCCTGCAAACAGGAACAGCAAGGAGAGGAAACGGGACAGGCACTGCCCGTCATGGTGGTTTCTTCCCAACCCATTGAATTTGAAGAAATCTATTCCGCTTCGATTCGCGGACGGCAGGATGTGGACATCATACCTCAAGTATCGGGTCGCATCATCCGCCTGTGCGTGAAAGAGGGAGAGCAAGTAGCGACAGGGCAAGTGCTGGCTGTCATAGACCAAGCGCCCTATCAGGCTGCGCTACGCATCGCAATCGCCAATGTCAGCGCGGCACGGGCAAAAGTGGAAACAGCGCGTATCGAGCTGAACGGCAAACAGTCGCTGTTCGATGAGAAAGTCATATCCGATTACGAACTGTCTGTTGCCCGAAACCAATTAGTAGTGGCACAGGCAGAACTGGAACAAGCGAAAGCTCAGGAAGCAAATGCCCGGAACGATTTGTCATACACCGAAATCAAGAGTCCGAGCAACGGGGTTATAGGCACGCTGCCTTACCGCATCGGCGCACTCGTCGGTCCGACCATCGAACAACCGTTTACAGTGGTGTCGGACAATTCGGAGATGTATGCCTATTTCTCCATTTCGGAAAACAAACTTAGACAGTTCGAGGCCCGATATGGTTCGATTGACAGAATTATAAGCGAAATGCCTCCGATTAGCCTCCAACTTAACAATGGCTTCGTCTATGGGAAACAAGGGAAAATAGAGACCATCAGCGGAATAGTCAATCCCACGACCGGTGCCGTACAGATAAAGGCCCTGTTTCCCAACGTCAACAGGCACCTGTTGAGCGGAACCATCGGCAACGTCATCCTGCAAGTGCTGAATACAGATGCCATCCTGATTCCCATGACCGCCACCGTGGAACTACAGGACAAGATTATCGCCTACCGCCTTAAGAACGGAAAGGCCGAAGCCGCCTACCTGACCGTGGACCGCCTGAACGACGGCAACCACTTCGTTGTAGAGCAGGGCTTGTCCGTCGGCGACACCCTCATCACCGAAGGTGTGGGGCAGGTAAAGGAAGGAATGATTGTCACACCTAAAACCATAAAGCCATGAACCTGCGTTTCTTCATAGACCGCCCGGTATTTTCGGGTGTCATCTCCGTGGTGATTGTCCTGATGGGCGTTATCGCCATGCAAGCCCTCCCCGTGGAGCAATATCCCGACATCGCCCCGCCCACCATCAACGTATGGGCTACCTATCCCGGCGCGAATGCCGAGACGGTGCAGAAAGCCGTGATTGTTCCTCTGGAAGAGGCCATCAACGGCGTGGAGGACATGACCTACATGACCTCCACGGCATCCAATACAGGCGATGCTTCCATCAACATCTATTTCAAGCAGGGTGCCAACGCCGACATGGCAGCGGTCAATGTGCAGAACCGCGTCAACGGCGTACTGAGCCAGCTTCCGGCAGAAGCGACCAAGACCGGTGTCACCACCGAGAAGCAGCAGAACGCCGAGTTGCTGACATTCGCCCTCTACAGCCCCGACAACCGTTTCGACCAGACCTTTCTCAACAATTACGTGAAGATTAACGTAGAGCCGCGATTGAAACGTATCGACGGTGTGGGAAAGGCACAACTGTTCGGCTCCAACTACAGTATGCGCCTCTGGCTGCGCCCCGACAAGATGGCGCAATACGGGCTGATTCCCGATGATATCTCCTCCGTGCTGGCGAAGCAGAACATCGAGGCGGCAACCGGTTCGTTCGGGGCCAATCACCCCACGGCAAATGAATACACGATGAAGTATCGCGGCCGCCTCTCCACTGCGGAAGAGTTCGGCGAACTGGTCGTCAAGTCCCTGCCCGGAGGCGATGTGCTACGATTGAAAGATGTCGCCGATGTGGAGTTGGGCGATGAATACTACAACTATTCCACCGAGGTGAACGGACATCCGGCTGCCCTCATGCTCATCAACCAGAAAGCGGGTTCCAACGCTTCAAGCACCATCAATGAGATTCATGAGGTGCTTGACGAAATTGAGAGTGACCTGCCGGAAGGAGCGGAGTTTGTGGTGCTTACCGATACCAACAAGTTTCTCTATGCCTCAATTAACTCTGTCGTCCGGACGCTTGTCGAGGCTATACTTTTAGTAATCGTGGTGGTGTATGTGTTCTTGCAGGATATAAAGTCCACGCTCATTCCCACGATATCCATCTTCGTCTCCATCATCGGCACGTTTGCCGTGATGTCGCTGATAGGCTTTTCCATCAACCTGCTCACGCTTTTCGCCCTTGTGCTTGCCATCGGCACGGTGGTGGACGATGCCATCGTGGTGGTAGAGGCGGTGCAGGCGAAGTTCGACGAGGGCTACCGGTCGCCGGTGCTTGCCGCCGATGATGCCATGAAGGGCGTTTCGTCCGCCATTCTTACCTCTACCATTATCTTTATGGCGGTGTTCATTCCTGTGGCAATGATGGGCGGCACTTCCGGGGCGTTCTATGCCCAGTTCGGTATCACGATGGCGGTTGCCGTGGGCATATCGGCCATCAATGCGTTCACCCTTTCTCCGGCATTGTGCGCTTTGTTCCTGAAACCTTATATCGACGAGCACGGAAACACGAAGAACAATTTTGCGGCACGCTTCCGCAAGGCGTTCAATGCCGTTTTCGAGCGTCTGAGCCGCCGTTATGTGCGTGGGGTACTGTATATCATCCATCGCCGATGGCTGTTGTGGGGAACGATTGCCACCTCGTTCGGGTTGCTGGTCTTGCTGGTCAATATCACGAAGACAGGACTTATCCCGCAGGAAGACACCGGCACGGTGATGGTAAGCATGAACACAAAGCCCGGCTCCTCCATGGCGCAGACCAACAAGGTGATGGCGCGTATCAACAGCCGTCTTGACAGTATCCCTGAGATTGAGTACAGCGGAGCGGTCGGAGGATTCTCATTCAGCGGTTCCGGTCCTTCACAGGCAATGTATTTCATGACACTCAAAGATTGGGACCAGCGCAAAGGCGAAGGGCAATCGGTGGACGACGTGATAGGCAAGATTTATACCGTCACCGCTGATGTTCCCGATGCCACGGTGTTTGCCATGTCGCCGCCGATGATTGCCGGCTACGGCATGGGCAACGGTTTTGAACTCTACTTGCAGGATAAAACGGGCGGAGACGTTGCCGCATTCAAGAAAGAGGCGGACCGATTCGTAGAGGCTTTGTCCCGCCGTCCCGAAATCGGAGAGGTCTATTCGTCTTTTGCCACTGACTATCCCCAGTATTGGGTGGATATTGACGCGGCGAAATGCGAGCAGTCGGGCGTGTCCCCGTCCGATGTGCTTTCCACGCTCTCCGGCTATTATACCGGGTCGTATGTGTCGGACTTCAACCGTTTCTCCAAACTCTATCACGTCACCATGCAGGCACCGGCGGAGTACCGCATAAATACGGAGTCGCTCAACCTGATGTATGTGCGCACTTCCGATGGCAGCATGGCACCGTTGAGCCAGTTCGTGCGCCTGACCAAGACCAACGGGCCTTCCGACCTTACGCGCTTCAACCTTTTCAATGCCATCGCCATCAACGGCTCTCCGGCATCGGGCTACAGTTCCGGTCAGGTCATCAAGGCGATTGGCGAGACGGCACATGAGGTGCTTCCCGCCACTTGCAGCTACGAATTCGGAGGTTTGTCGCGCGAGGAAAGCAAGACCACCAACAATGCCGCATTGATATTCATGCTCTGCATGGTTCTGATATACCTGATACTTTGCGCCCTCTACGAAAGCGTGTTCATTCCCTTTGCCGTGCTGCTGTCCGTGCCCTGCGGACTGATGGGCAGCTTCCTATTCGCGTGGCTGTTCGGGCTGGAAAACAACATCTATATGCAGACCGGACTGATTATGATTATCGGACTGCTTGCCAAGACCGCCATCCTGCTGACCGAATATGCCGGCAAGCGGCGGTCGGAAGGCATGACATTGGCACAGGCGGCATACAGCGCGGCAAAGGTTCGTCTGCGCCCCATCCTGATGACCGTCTTGTCGATGGTATTTGGTCTTATTCCGCTGATGATGGCTCATGGCGTGGGTGCCAACGGTAGCCGCTCGCTCGCCACAGGCGTAATAGGCGGCATGACATTGGGCACATTGGCATTGCTGTTCCTCGTGCCGTCGCTGTTCATCGCATTTCAATTTATTCAAGAACGAGTTAAACGTGATTAAATGAAGAAGATAACCATATTTATATTATCAACCTTGATGCTTACCGGCTGTGGCACATACAGCCGGTACCATCGGGCAGACATCCCGACAGAGAATCTGTACCGGAACATCCCGGAAGATATGGATACAACAACCCTCGCCTCCCTATCATGGCGAGAGATGTTTACCGACCGGAAACTTCAGTCCCTGATTGAAACAGGACTGCAACAGAATACCGACCTCAACGTGGCACGCCTGCGGGTTGAAGCGGCTGAAGCCACCTTGATGACAGCCAAACTATCCTATCTCCCCTCATTAGGAATGAATGCCGAAGGTGGAGACAGCCGTTATGACGGGACAACCGCAAAGACATATCATGTCGGGGCGACCGCAAGTTGGGAACTGGATATATTCGGCAAGCTCACGGTTGCAAAGCGTGGTGCGGTTGCCGCACTGCAAGGAAGCCGTGACTACCAGCAAGCCGTACAGACACAGCTTGTCTCCACAATAGCAGATAGTTACTATACCCTCGTCGTACTTGATGCGCAAAGGACGATAAACAATCGGACTCTGGAAAACTGGCGGGCTACCGTGCGCACGCTTGAAGCGTTGAAAAAGGTGGGCAAGGCGAATGAAGCCGGGGTATTGCAGGCAAAGGCAAACGTGATGCAACTTGAATCATCGCAACTGGCTATATGCAAAAGTATCTCTGAAACAGAAAATGCCTTGTCTGCGATACTTGCCATGCCGTCACACTCGATTGAGCGGAGTAATTTGGTTGAAGCATCCTTCCCTGATACCATCTCTATCGGAGTTCCTTTGCAGTTGCTTGCCAACCGTCCCGATGTGCGTCAGGCAGAAATGGAACTGGCACAAGCGTTTTACGCCACCCATGCAGCCCGCTCAGCCTTCTACCCCAATATCACCCTTTCGGGCACATTGGGTTGGACTAACAATGGAGGTGGAGCAATCACCAATCCCGGACAATGGTTGTTCAACGCCATCGGTTCCCTGACACAACCGCTATTCAACCGTGGCGCGAATATCGCCAACTTGAAGATTGCACAAACTAAACAGGAAGAAGCCAAATTATTATTCCAACAGTCATTGCTGAACGCAGGAAAGGAGGTGAACGATGCATTAACCACCTGGCAGACGGCTAAGTCGCAATATGAGATAAACACCCGGCAGGTTGAAACCTTGCGTGAAGCTGTGCGAAAAACAGAACTGCTGATGAGCCATTCTTCCACCAGCTATCTGGAAGTGCTTACAACACAACAATCCCTGCTGAGCGCAGAACAAGCACAGGCGCAGGACAGGTTTGGCGAGATACAGGGAATCATCAACCTCTACCATGCTTTGGGTGGAGGATGCAGGTAAAAAACGAAGCGGCGCTTCGCAATTATCAAAGTCAGACATTGACAAATCAAGGGTGAAAGAAAAGGAAATAAGAGGCACTGCCCATGAGTCAAAGAAATTTGCGGGCTGTTTGATAAAAAGAATATATGAATGAAACTGAATTTCATGAGTACGAGATTTCTCCGCATACTGGTTGCCGCTGGTTACCTGTTGATGTGCCTGTTGGCAGGTGGGATCATGTATCTGTGGCATTATGAATGGAAAGAGATTGAGGCATTGGAAACGGAGAACCAACGGATAAACAACTTCCGCCAAGAAATACATCATGTTTACGGTGAAATGACCGGGCTTTCTCTTTTGGGCGAAAGTGTGTTGGAGTGGGAAGACGAGGATTTGGAGCATTACCATATTCGGCGTATGGCAGTGGACAGTATGCTATGCCGTTTCAAAACGGTTTATCCAGCAAGACAAATAGACAGTGTGCGCCACTTGTTGGAAAGCAAGGAAAGGTTACTTCAGGGCATTGTGGAAGTATTAGATGAACAGGAAAGTTTGAACCAGAGGATTGCCGAGCGTGTACCCGTCATTGCGGCAAGAAGCGCACAGGAACAACCACAGAAGTCGAAACGTAAAGGTTTCTTAGGTTTGTTTGGCAAAAAAGAAAAGCCGAAAACAACCGCCACGACTAACATGCTCCATGCACTGAACAGCAAGGAGATAGCACAACAACAGGCACAAAGCCGCCGTTTAGCAGCACAAACCAACAGCCTCGCCATGCGTAACAATAAGCTGAACCGACAACTGCAATCGCTTATCGGGCAGATAGACAGGAAAATAGAAAGTGACTTGCAAGGGCGTGAGATGGAAATAACCGCCATGCGTGAACGTTCGTTCCTGCAAATCGGCAGTCTGACAGGTTGTCTCTTTCTTCTTTTGGTTGTTTCTTATATCATTATTCACAGGGATATACGCCGTATTATACGGTATAAATCAAAGACAGTCAGCCTGATAAAGCAACTCTATGAATCAGATATGCAAAACAAGGAACTGATTTCCTCCCGCAAGAAAGCCATGCACACCATTACCCATGAACTGCGCACACCGCTGACAGCCATACACGGCTATGCGGAACTGATACAAGGACACGATACGGACAACATAAGCCGCTATGCAGAAAGTATCTTACAGGCAGCCGGTAGGATGATTGCCATGTCGAACACATTACTTGACTTTTTCCGGCTGGATAGTGGAAAGGAGAATGCGAATAGCGCCCCGTTTCGATTGCAGGGCATGGCAGACGCTTTATTGACAGAATTTATTCCTTTGGCGGAAGCAAAAGACTTGCGTTTTACGGTGGAATGTTGCGATGATGTTATCCTGATGGGTGACAAGGAGCGCATCATGCAGGTCTGCGGCAATCTTTTATCCAATGCTGTCAAGTTCACGCAAAGCGGAAACGTATCGTTTCGTATGGAATATAACGGTAGTGTTCTTTCTATTGTAGTTGAAGATACAGGCAACGGAATGAGTGGAGAAGAACAGCAACGTGTGTTTGGTGCATTTGAACGTCTCTCCAATGCCGCCACACAGGACGGTTTCGGATTGGGCTTGTCGATAGTGAAACGTATCGTGGATATGTTGGACGGTACAATCCGGTTGGACAGCGAGAAAGGCAAAGGCAGTCGTTTCACAATAGAATTACCCATGCAAACCGCTGATATTGCTGGCATCGAAAAGAAGAAAATGCAAGAGCAATATCAAGAGCCATACTTTGAACGCTCATATTCGGTCATTATGTTGGACGACAACGACATTCTTCTTTCGATGGCAAGGGATATGTATGCTCATTACGGCATCCATTGCGAGATATGCAACAATACGGGCGACCTTATGGAAGCCATACGTACAAATGACTACGACCTGCTGATTACCGACTTGAAGATGCCGGAAACGAACGGCTACGAGGTGTTGGAACTTCTCCGTTCATCGGACATCGGTAACTCGAAGACCATTCCTGTGGTAGTCGCTACGGCATCGGGAAGCTGTACCGAAGAAGAACTGCTGTTACAAGGCTTTTCCGCCTGCCTGTTCAAACCGTTTGACCTGTCGGAACTGATGGCGGTGTCGGAGAAATGCCTTTCCCCCTTGCTGTCTGACAAGGAGGAACAGCCCGACCTGACATCCTTGTTGGCGTATGGCGACAAGGTGGCAATGCTCGACAAGCTGATAACCGAGACGGAAAAGGATATGCAAGCCATAAAGGAAGCTGGGGCAATGCTTGACCGCAAGGCTTTGGATATACAGGTACATCGTTTGCGCAGTTCGTGGGCGGTAATCCGTGCAGACAAACCACTCTGGGAGCTGCACCGCCTATTGCGTATGGAGGAGAATTGTGCGGACGAAGAAATCAGCAAAGCCATAGATGCAATGTTGGCTATGGGTAACAAGATAGTGGGACAAGCTAAAACACGAAAGGAGGACAAACAATGAAAGTAATAGTGGTAGAGGACAATCCCGTATATAACGATTATATCTGCAACCTTTTGAAGAAAGGCGGTTTCGACACCGCACAGGCGTATCGGCTTTCCACCGCCAAGAAATTGTTGATGAAAGCCGGAGAGGAATACATCGTGCTTGCCGACCTTCGTCTGCCTGACGGAGAGGGTATCGACCTGTTACGATGGATGCGCAAGGAGGAAAAGCCGCAACCGTTTATCGTCATGACCGACTATGCCGAGGTGCATACGGCGGTGGAAAGTATGAAACTCGGCTCTGCCGATTATATCCCCAAACTGTTGGTGGAGGACAGGCTTGTCCCTCTCATCCGTTTACTGCACAAGGCACAGGAACAGAAAAGGCAGGGGCAGGTGCCAATATTCGTCCGTCAGGGAGCGGCATATCAGGAAATCAAGCGGCGTGTCCGGTTGGTTGCGCCCACCCGTTTGGGAGTGCTGATATGCGGAGAGAACGGCACGGGCAAGGAACACATCGCCCGTTATGTGCATACCCAAAGCAAACGTGCGGAAAAACCTTTCGTAACGGCGGACTGTGGAGCGTTGTCCCCGACATTGGCACAGTCCGCCTTCTTCGGACACGTCAAAGGGGCATTTACGGGAGCAGATTCTGCCCATGTGGGGTATTTTCAGGAAGCCGAAGGCGGCACATTGTTCCTTGACGAAGTGGGCAACCTTCCGATGGAAATGCAGCGTATGTTACTCCGTGTCATACAGGAACACCGCTATCGTCCGATAGGAGCGAAAGAGGACAAGACCGCCGACGTACGTATCGTGGCGGCTACTAACGACGACTTGCAGAAAGCCGTCACCGAAAAGCGTTTCCGTGAGGACTTGCTCTATCGCCTGAAAGAATACACGATAACCGTACCACCCTTGCGTGACTGTCAAGAGGACATATTGCCGTTGGCGGAGTTCTTTCTCGGACTGGCGAACAAGGAACTGGAGCGTAACATCAAAGGATTCAATGCTTCCGCCAATAACATCCTGCTTGCCTATCCGTGGCCGGGCAACGTCCGTGAATTAAAACAAAAGATACAGACGGCTGTCCTGCACGCGGAAGGCAACATGATAACTGATAACGATTTGGAGTTAGGCAGAGAACAGCTATCTTCCTTTCCTTCCAGCTTCGCTCTCAAAAGTGAAGCAGAAGAGAAAGAACGGATTATCCGTGCCTTAGAGCAGGCGAAGGGAAAGAGACATCTTGCTGCCAAGTTGTTGGGAATAGGCAGGACAACGCTGTATAAAAAGATGAAAGAATATGGAATTGAATTGTAAATTGTAACCATAAGCAGTAAACAAGGGCAAGTATCAAACTCTTGCCCTCGTTAAAAACTCACTTTTCTTTTCGCACACCCTTAAACGGGGTACCATCTTGTTTGACATCCATGAAACGCCCGGTATCTTTATCTCTTTTTACCCATTGTTCTGTTTTGGGATTAAAAACCTGTGAACGATTTTTCACTGCGCCATTGCGATGTCCGTCTCCAGACGGTGGATTTGTTGCCATATTCTTCCTTATTATGCACATCTCGAATTATGCAGTCGAGAACACACTGCTTGATGTTACAAATTATTTCCGTATATACGAATTAATATCTTCCCCATAAATAGAATATTGCTCTGTGAAAACTCTCATTTCTTCTCTAATTCCATAAGGCATAATGTAAGGATAAAGAAGTAGATATTCACGCCGAGGACTTACAGGCTTAGCATCTTTCGTAACAGGCATAATCATACATTTGCCTGTATGTCCATCTACTACCCCTAATTCCCATGGCATCCAATTACTTTTTCCAGCATCAGGCGATTGAGCGTAAATTAAAGATTTGCTATTCTTTAATCTTTGCTGTATCCTTTTCGCAGTATTTTTATCTGTCTCATTTCTTTTCATGTTAGCATCGACAATACAGTCAAGATAGACCTTGAATCCCATGTTTGATAAAGCATAAAATATACCTTTTACAACATCCGAATCGGAAATGTTGTAAGAAAGAAATATATCAAACTGCTCATTCATTGGTAATCCTTGATAATTATCGCTGTATGTGCGTTGCTCGTAAAGAGACATTCTGTTCGTTATGGCACGAAAATGTGCCTCGCTAAAATATTCCATATTCAAATTAAATTCTTCCTTCGTTTACTAATCTCCAATAATATTTTCCTAACTCTGTTAACTTACATCCGGTACTATGCATTGCTGCAAAGTACATAAATTCTTCATCTATAGGTTTCACAAATCCTATGCTTTGTAGTTTTTGCAGCAGTTTAAATTTCTTAACATTATTTAGGTCTGCATAGGGTATTACGTATTCATGATGCACAGACGGGTCGTTTGTGTCCTCGAAAGATGGATCTAGTGCTATATCTTTATTCGGATCCACAAACAAGTTTGTTAGTTCACGAATGACTGACAACGACACTTGTGGTTCTACTTTACGTAATGGTGCAAATTCTGTAACATTGGTTTTAAAGACTGGTCTTTGGTCCCATGGTCCAAAAGAACGATCAATGTATGCATACACACCACCTATAGTAATATTCCCACAGAAATCTGATGCTCCTCCATTAAGTCCAGCGCAGAGTAACTCTGTGAAAAGGCCATGGCCACCAGCTTCCATCGCAACTTCATCTTCACGACAAGCAGTTAGAATAGAAACTCCTGTATTTAAAATGCTGCCAGCATCTTGAAGATTATACTTCCCCATATTTCCAGAATGACAGCAGTCTAAGATTACAACTTTGTTATGAACATGAGAATTATTGACAATATTCATTATAGTTGACATCTGTATTCCTGTATAGTACAGACCGGGAGTGGATATGTCCTGTGGCATAACAATCTCTGCTCCTGTGTTATTTGCGTAACCGTGCCCAGAGAAATATAAAAGAGCTGTATCATTATCTCCAGCAAAAAGTTTTTGAATAGCCTCCATTACTTCTCCTGAAGTCTGTACATTTGGCATCATTTTAACTCCAAAATTCGGAGAACCATCGCCATGTCGTTCAATTACAGCTTTAACGTTATTGATATCCTCTATACATCCTGTCAGTTCATTTCCCGCAGGATAATCATTGATTCCAATTAACAGTGCTTTTTTCATACGGCCTCTGTGTTAAAGGTATTGATATATAGCATATTCTCGAACCGCATTTGCGACGGATTTGGCATTCCAGCCAACAATGACATCAGCTACATTTTTCACAACAGAAGATGTGCGTTCTGCCCCCCATGGTTGAACCGCAATAATTGGTTTGCGATATTTCTGTGCCATTTCAATTTCTTTGTTAATCCACTTGCTATAAGTGGCATATACTCCAGCAAGGATAATGACACAACTACACCCTTTAACTTTTGCTTCTATTGCATCAGATAATTGCTTGTCTGAGCCATTTGTATGAATGGGGTCATTCTGGGGGACAGAATGGTTGTAAAAGCGAATACCTTCTTGACGTAAAAATAATTCAATTTTGTCATAATCGCTTGAATATGACCACGAATGCGAAATAAATATTCTGTACATAATACAAGAGTGTGAACTCTCTGGTCCTTCACCAGGGTCTTAATTTCGAATTCACGATGCAAATATACAAACTTTTTCAGTATTATATATTCAAGATGAGAAAAAGTCACATTGTAAATACTATATATCACAAAATCATACGTAATATATTGTGCAAATGAGAAAATATCACTATATTTGCAGTGTTAAACAACTTATTTAGTCAATACTTATGCTACAACAGTTCACAATAGAAAATTTCCTATCCTTTAAGGATAAAGAAATATTACTCCTTCAGCCCAACAAAGGTTCTTTGAAAAAGGACCATAAAATGGAGCCGACTAAAGGACAGTGGGTGCTAAAATCAGCAGCAGTGTTTGGAGCAAATGCTGGCGGAAAGAGCAATTTTGTCAAGGCGATAGAGTTAGGTAAAAAACTTGTTTTAAGGGGTACTCGTACAGATGATTTAATAGATTTTTACCCCTTTCGTTTGAGCTCGGAAAATAAGAAAAAAGATACAACCATTATTTATCATATACTTTGTGGAAACAAAAAATATGAATATGGCTTTAGCTACAATGCAGAACAAATAAGCTTAGAATGGCTTAAGCAAATAAACAAAAACAATGAATGTGTTATTTTTCAAAGGAATACAAAAAAATCCAATTTTGATATTTCATATCTTCTTAAACTCAATCCAAAAGAAGAAGAATCACAATTCTTGTCATTTCTTGCAAAAGCGACACCACAAAGACAATTGTTTCTTCATGAGGTCATGAGTCGTAACATTCATGAGAATGTATCAAATATTAAAGATTTGGATTCTGTTATAGACTGGTTCGTAAATTCTCTTAAAATTATATTCCCTGATACTCCGTATAAGCAAGGTGTATTACTTAAAGCTGCTGATGATAATGATTTAAAACGTGGTTTTGGGGCACTTTTAAGATATTTCAATACTGGCGTTGATAGTGTAAAATTAATAGAAGTACAATTTGAAAAACTTGGTATTCCACAAGATTTACAACGTGCAATAAAAGCAGATTTGTCAAAATCCAACACAGATGAAGCATTTGGAGCATTAAGATTTGACGATAACTTGTATTTAATCAACTTGATTGATGGTGAAATTAAGGCTAAGAAATTGATGACAGTACATAAAAAAATGAATGAAACTGATGTCGAGCTTTTTTCGCTTGGCGATGAGAGTGATGGTACAAAACGTTTATTTGATTATATTCCACTTATCTTGGACTTGATTCAAGGAGAGAAAGTCTTTATTGTTGATGAAATGGAACGTAGCTTGCATCCATCACTTATTAAGCAAATAATTTTATTGTTTTATAAGTATTCAAAAGATGTTTCAAGTCAACTGATTTTCACCACTCATGAAAGTTCTTTAATGGATCAAAAGATATTCAGGAGAGATGAAATATGGTTGATGAAAAAAGACAATAACGGTATCAGTTCATTTGGAAGAATGGATAATTTATATAATGTGCGCTTTGATAAAATGCTTCAAAACAGCTATCTTAATGGCGAGTACGGCGCAACCCCCATATTTGAGACAGAAGAGGAGATAAACAAATTATTTTCATCTTTAAAATAATCTTCCGATGGTAAGTTTTGTTTCTAAATTTCTGTTCACCGCCACGGTAACAGCACCAACATTCTTGTCACTAGGATTAATAGGTGTCATTAAGGATAGCACGAATTATTTTCGATTTTGGGATGAAATGCTAGAAAATAGGATATTTCCTACTAGTTTTGAATGGTGGGGCATCAATATCAGTTTTGGATTCACATTAATATGTCTTATCGGCATCAAAATTTTTCTTTGTAAAAAATCTAGCAAGTACAAGGAGGGAAAAACTATTCAAGTGAAATCTTATTCAAATTTATCTCTGAACAGTGCGGAGCAGGTAATTTCGTCTATAATCCCTTGGTTGACAATATTTGCCGACGAACTTGATTTTATGGTATTATTTGTTTGCATAATACTTCAATGCTGCTTTATTGCGATTGCAAGTTATAATAACAACAACTATAATTTACTTTGTTCAATATGGGGGTATCGCTATTATGAAGTATATACAGAAGAAAACACCTATATACTAATTTCTGAAAAATGTATCAGGAATAAGAATGAGATTAAAAAGTTTGTTGAAGTGACAGATTATATGGGTTTAATCATTAATGAAAAATAATATGAGCCAATTTTATGCATTGATGCCTGATAATACAGTAAAACATATCCCTCTAAAAGAAGAGATAATAACAGAGATTAAAAACCTATTTATAAATAGTGGGGCTACATTCAAACCAGAAGGTATAGAAGAAGATGTTTTCGATGGCAATATTGTTAGTCGGAACGGAGAAAATATAACGTACGTGCATTATGACTTACCTGAAGATTTTGCTCGTATACCATGTAATCAGGCTGACATGTCCGAATACAATATAAATGAAGATATGCCTAAAAGCATCTTTTATTACGATGATGGAAAGTTCTATTTTCAGATCTTTAATAAGAAAAATATGTTGCAACGCAAAATGGTCTTGCGGTTTGAATATGGAAATGTATTTGCAAAAATGAATAACTCTGCTTTTATTGTCGAAGATAAGATTCATGCGTTGTACGAGGAAGGAAAGCTATATTTCCAAAGTTATACAGTCGCAAATCAAATATTCTCACTAATAAATTTTGTTACAGAAGCTACAAATGCTGAAATTGAATCCTTTGGAGAATTAGATGGAATTAATGTAAATACCGAAAGCATAAAGCATATAGCAAACATAAAGACACGTCGGCTTATAAAGTTGTTGTCGAACACTGACAATATTTCAACTTTTATGAGAAAAGCATCTCGAACAAAAACAAGCCTATTAAATAAATACGGAGTTAATGCCCAAATAAATGAAAATAAAGAATTGGTTTTACCAACAAATAATGTTGCAGATTTGAACCGTGTTTTAGAGTTTCTCAATGAGGACATATTTAGGGGTGTAATTACCGACAGACTTTATCGTTCAAATTCAAAGAAAAAAGATAATCACTAATTATGAGCGAAGAAAACAAAATAATACTCTATCAAGACGATAACGAGATAACTCGTGTGTCCGTGCGTTTTGCCGATGAGGATTTATGGCTGACGCAAAATCAGTTGGCGGAAATATATTGTACAACACAACAGAACATCAGCCAACATGTGGATAATATATATAAAGATGGAGAACTGACCATAGAGGCAACTAACAAGAAATTCTTGTTAGTTCGCCAGGAAGGCAATCGTCAGGTAAAACGTAACATTGACCATTACAATCTTGACATGATTATAGCATTGGGGTATCGTATCCAGTCGCAGGTGGCGACTCGTTTCCGTCGCTGGGCTACCCAACGGCTTCACGAATACATCCAAAAGGGATTTGCTATGGATGACGAGCGATTGAAACAGGGAGGAAACCGATATTTCCGTGAATTGTTACAGCGCATCAGGGATATTCGTAGTAGCGAACGTAATTTTTACCAACAGGTTACGGACATTTATGCCACAGCGACAGACTACGACCCTCGTGACGAGATGACAAAAATGTTTTTTGCCACAGTACAGAACAAGCTGCATTATGCGGTTCATGAGAATACGGCAGCCGAAGTTATCTATCATCGCGTGGATAATGAAAAGCCATTTGTGGGTATGACAAACTTCAAGGGTAATTATGTGACTAAAGATGATGTGAAGATTGCTAAAAATTATTTGTCTGAGATTGAACTACAACGCTTGAATCTGCTTGTTTCCGGTTTCTTGGACTTTGCCGAGTTCCAAGCATTGGAAATGAATCCCATGACAATGAAAGACTGGATAGAAGCACTGGACAACCAGATTATTGCACACAAACGGAAGGTCTTGATTGGTAAAGGACGTATTTCACATAAACAGGCGATTGAAAAGGCAGAAAAGGAGTTTGCTATCTATCGCAAACGTGAAATGGACTTGCTTGAAAGCGATTTTGATAGAGAAATCAAAAGATTAAAGGACAAGAACGATAATAATCCAAACTAATTCACTACCTTTGCACCAAGAAATCATCCGTTTCCACAATGCGCAAAACACAGAAGTCCAACGGTGGAGCAATAGGAGGAGATTGCTGTTAATGTGATTCTGAAAAGTAATGATATACAGCCACTTGTAGATATGTTACGATTCCTGGTGGTTACAAAAGAATATTTGGAACATGTCGTGGCCAAACTGACATTTTTCGTTGGCCTTGCTTTTCGCAATGGTATGAAGAAGCGGATATTACATGCCTTGAAACAGGCTAATGGCAATTGGATTGTAGTTGCCGAACTGCTTGGAATAGGCCGAACTATATTATATAGCAAATTTTAAAAGTACGGACTTGGATATAGATTTTTACAACCATAGCCAATGATTTATTGATTTTCACTATTTGCAAAGGTTTGTTATTCAAAAAAATGATATTACCTTTGCAGATAAGAAAAGCGTTCTTTTGATTTAATGCAAGATGAGGCGGAATATAGAACTACGCTCGTTTCCAAATCGTTACCTAGCAAGAAATAAATCTTTGCAAACTATTCAATTTCAGCGATAAAGACAATTTAATATGTCTTCTGGTATGGAAAGTGATCTGTTTTTTAATGCCTGCGGCCTCCGCTATCTGCTTAAGATAACGGTTTATTATTTGATTTTGAGGCACAGGAAAAAGATGATGTTTCTTTTCTCCATTATGATAAGATTGATACTTGTTAATGAGGACCTGTGCAGGTTCAAGTAGTGGTAAAGCAACACGGTTATCGGTTTTTTGCCTGTTGAATTGCAGCCATAGACTTTTATCAATTCCCCACACAATATTATCTACTGTGACTTTCGATACGTCTACGTAAGCAAGCCCGGTATACACAGAAAATAAAAAGATATCCCGTGCGATGGTGAGGTGCGGTTTAAGGATAAGATTTTCTAATTTCTGAATTTCCTCTTCGGTAAGGAATCCTTTTTCTACCTTTGTTTTCTTCACTTTAAGCAAACATACAGGATTTCGGGATATCCATTCGTTTTGCATGGCAAGATTCATCACCCGTTTGAATCGTGTAATGTGTTTCAATGCTCCATTTACTCCACAACGGATAGTACCCTCCCTGCGGTATCCTTGCAGATATGCAAAAAACTCCTGCACAAATGGCTTGTCAATAGCCGCAATTTTATAATCGGATAGATGATACTTGATGCGAATATAATCTAGTAAATGCTTCCGGGTGACCATATACCCCCGGAAACTTCCTTCTCTCAGGTTTTTTCGATCAATTATTTCGTGATAATCAAAGAGACGTGAAATAGTATCATATTCATTTTCCCTAGCCCGAAATGTGAGCTTGAAGTTTTGTAAAGTCAACTCATGGCCTTTATCGTGCAGCTTCCTAACGGTTTCATCAATCAGCAGGCGTGCATCCTCAATGCAAGTATTTGCGTCCCGGTCTGCTTCTGTCTTTCCTACGGACTTTTGAGCAGGTGCGCTCCAACTCCTTACTCTGATTTTACAATTAAGAGGAAATTCGTATCTTTGCCCTTGGATTGTGACCCGGCAAAATAATGATGCCTCTACATCATTCTGTTTATTCCTCCGCATAAGGAATAAAATGTTAAATGTTCTTTTCTTCTGTTCCATTTTTCTAGTTTTTACTGGAACTTCAAAAAAGAGCTGATTTTGTCCGGGTTACTTCTCCCGATATTTCTCCCGAATTTGTGTCACCATTTTTCGGAGAAGCTTATCTAAGGATACAAAAAAACCCGCAAAACTGCATATTTTGCGGGTTTTTGTCTATAATAGACTGTAAAGAGGTTGTCCTACCAAGATTCGAACTTAGACAAACAGAACCAAAAACTGTTGTGCTACCATTACACCATAGGACAAACATATGCGCTTTCTGTTAAAAAGCGGTGCAAAGATAGAGGTTTGCAAGCAAACCTCCAAATATTTCGATTACTTTTTTACTTTGCCACCTTGCAAATCGCTGAATTTTACTTCGCGATCAGCAGAAAATAGTTCTTTTTACCACGCTGAACAAGCAGATATTTCCCGTCAAGCAGATCGGCAGTCGTAATAACCTGGTCAAAAGCTTCCAGTTTTTCTTTATTCAATGATACGCCACCGCCTTGAACCAACTTACGCATTTCGCCTTTCGAAGCAAATACAGCCGCATTATCGACAAACAGATCAACAGCCTTCACTCCTTCCGCCAAGGCGTCACGAGAGATTTCAAACTGGGGTACGCCTTCGAATACAGCCAGCAACGTATCTTCGTCCAACTTGCGCAACGACTCGGAAGTAGCGTTACCGAACAGGATATTAGACGCATCTACCGCTGCATTGTAATCTTCTTCGGAGTGAACCATGATAGTCACTTCCTTGGCCAGACGTTTCTGCAAAGCACGCAAGTGCGGAGCCTGCTGGTGCTCGGCCACTAATGCTTCGATTTCTTCCTTCTCGATCGAAGTGAAAATCTTGATATAGCGTTCTGCATCAGAGTCGCTTACGTTCAGCCAGAACTGGTAGAACTTATAGGGAGAAGTATAACGAGGGTCCAACCAGATATTTCCAGATTCAGTTTTACCAAACTTACCACCGTCAGCTTTTGTGATCAGCGGGCAAGTCAGCGCGAACACCTCTCCCCCATTGGTACGGCGGATCAGTTCTGCTCCGGTAGTGATATTTCCCCACTGGTCGGAACCGCCCATCTGAAGTTTACATCCTTTAGTTTCATACAGATGAAGGAAATCGTAGCCTTGAAGCAGCTGATAAGTAAATTCGGTGAATGACAGTCCGTCACGTGCTTCTCCGTTGAGGCGACGCTTTACAGAATCCTTTGCCATCATATAGTTTACAGTGATATGCTTACCTACTTCGCGAACAAAGTCAAGGAAAGAAAACTCTTTCATCCAGTCATAATTGTTCACTAATTCAGCACGGTTAGGCACATCCGACTCGAAGTCGAGGAACTTGGCAAGCTGTTTTTTGATACACGCCTGATTGTGACGCAATGTTTCCTCGTTCAGCAGGTTACGTTCTGCCGATTTTCCGGAAGGGTCTCCAATCATACCTGTAGCGCCACCGATGAGTGCCAGCGGCTTATGGCCGCAGCGTTGTAAATGACGAAGGATCATCACTCCACAAAGGTGACCAATGTGTAGCGAATCGGCAGTCGGGTCGATACCCAAATAGGCAGTCACCTGCTCTTTGTTTAACAACTCTTCCGTTCCCGGCATGATGTCCTGCAGCATGCCACGCCATCTCAATTCTTCTACAAAATTCATCGTATTACTCTTTTTATTAGGTTTTTATTGTCTTTCAATTCCATGTGCGACAAAAGTACGACTCTTTCTCGGAAGATACAACTCTTAACGCCTAAAAAAGACTTTTTGAATATTTTCCCGAATCGCCTGCCGCAGCTCTTCCGCATCCGTGCTTCGTGCTTTCGCCACCTGCTTCAGCACTTCTTCAATGTCGACCGGACTGTCATCCGTCTCCAGAAACAGGCGACCGACAGGCACTCCCTTCACCGTTTCCTCCGAATAATGCGCACCGAAAGAAAGATAAATGCCGTTCTTTATCAGTTGCCCTGCCTGCTGCGGTTTCCCGCGAAAGCCGTGCCAAATCCAGGGTTGAGCCGGATTCAGTTTCTTCCTCACCGCCAGCAACTCATCCATCGCCTTCACACAATGAATAATCAGTGGCAACCGATATTTCTCCGACAATTCCACCTGCTTCTCAAACATCCTTACCTGAAGCTCCATCGGAGCAGCTGTCAGTTTATCGAAACCCGCCTCTCCTACCGCCACAAACTGCTCTTTCACAAGCAACTGCTGCAGAAGTTCAAATTGCTCTTCCGCATTGCGTTCCGTCAGTTTCCAGGGATGAATGCCGGCCGAATAGAAATATCCCTCTTTACCTGCCGTCCTGACATCCGAAGCCGACAGGCACAGCGAATCATCCACCGGTAATGGAAAATTGATAATCGCCCTGCCGTGGGAAGCATCCTCCGACTTGTGAGTATGAATATCCAGAATATGACTCGCGTTATTCTCCATATCTCTCGTTCTTTAGGGTAAATCGTTTTTAAGGCACAGGATCATAACCGGAACCACCCCACGGATGACACCTGAGAATGCGCCGGACAGCCAGATAGAGTCCTTTGACGGGACCGTGTTTCTTGATTGCTTCGACCGCATAGGCCGAACAAGTGGGCGTAAACCGACAAGACGGAGGGGTAAGGGGCGAAATACACACCCGGTAAAAATAGATAGGAATCAGCAGTAAGAATGAAAACACCTTCCTCACAAGACTTTTCAGGGACATCCAGCAGACGGACACCCGGTGAGCACGGGGTTTCATAAGGATAACTTTTCAGAAATGCGCGAAAGCGCTGTCTTCATTTTCTCTTCCAGTTCGGCAGTGGCTACAAGTTCGTCCGACAGATAGATAAAAGCAATTGCCAGACGCTGCCCTTTGTTTTGCAAACCGTCCAGCAGTGGCTGTTTGTTCTTCCGGTAGACTTCGCGTATCTGCCGCTTCACCCGATTGCGCTTTACAGCACGTTTGAAACGCCGCTTCGATACGCTGATAAGTATCGTTGCCGGCACTTCACCTTGTTCTACGGGCATATATACAACGCGTATCGGAAAGATGGAAAACGACTTGGAATGGCCGCCTTCGAACATCTTTCCGATCAATATTTTACTATTCAGCCTTTCGGCTTTACGCAAAGTATATACGCTCACGCTGTTTATTTATTGTTTTCCTTGATGAACATATCAAGCGCAGCCGTCATTGACGGAGCCTGCACAGTCGGTGCTTCAAGGTCCAAACGGAGTCCGGCGTCGCGTACAGCCTGCGCGGTAGTCGACCCGAAGGTACCGATTCTGATCTCTTTCTGGTCAAAGTCCGGGAAGTTCTTCTTCAAAGAAGTCACTCCGGCAGGGCTGAAGAACACGAGCATGTCATAATCAAATTCCTCATCCGATGTAAAGTCATTGCTCACAGTGCGATACATTACAGCTTCTGTATGCTGTATGTTATTCTTGTCGAGCAGGTTTTTCACATCATCATTGTGCACGTCCGACATAGGGACGAGATATTTCTCCGTTTTATGCTTTACGATAGATGGCACCAAATCTTCAATCTTTCCGGTAGCACCGAAGAAGATTTTACGTTTGCGATATTGCACATACTTCTGAATGTACAATGCAACCGCTTCTGTGACACAGAAATACTTCATTGTTTCCGGAATAGTCACACGCAGCTCCGTACACAGATTAAAGAAGTGATCGATTGCGTGGCGTGAAGTGAATATAACAGCAGTGTGATCAAGAATTGAAACCTTCTGTTGCCGGAATTCTTTCGCCGAAAGACTCTCGACCTTTATAAACGGCCGGAAATCTATTTTTACGCCATATTTCTCTGCTATGTCGTAATAGGGAGATTTCTCTGACGCAGGCTTAGGCTGCGAAACTAGTACTTTTTTAATTTTCAACGTCCTAAATTTTTATTAGCAATACATTGTTTACCTGGATCATTCCCTGATAGAGTAGCAGACAGGGTATGATTTCAAGAGCGCAAAAGTACAAAATTAATAGGAAAGCCGCACTTAATTGATGAAAAAAAAGCTTTACCCACTTATAAAACATCAATATTTTAGTAAAAATTAGAATAATTAGTCCGATTATCACTAAATTGGTCAGGTTCAGATCGAAATAAACAAGGAATAGAACAAAAGGAAAAAGGGCGAATCCGACGTAATATATGAGCGTAGAATAAGATTCCAACCATATATTTGTCTTGTTTTTGTCAAAAAACACCCATCCGAGGAACATATAAAGTAACCATTTCAGTAAAAAATAGGCAAGACAGAAGCCGACATAAATCCCCAATAGCAGGAGAGGGGAGACCTTGGTCATCAGCATCGGACATGTATCATGAAAATAATTGAAGAACACGATACCTGTCAATACACAGGTCTGCACTACCAGTACGAGTAGATAGCGCACATCGGCTGCCGTAGAACTATCAAAAATGCTTGTCCGCTCGCGATGCAATACAAAGTCTTTCACCTGTTGGGTGAGAAACTTCTTTCCACGAGCCAGAGCGATGGAGGAAAGAAAGAAGCAGGCAAGCAATGTCAAGGCAATCACATCATCCGTACGGGGAGAGTAGGAGATAGGGATTCCCTCGAATCCGGAGTTCAGAATATCGGCTATCATATGGCTGCAAATTTACGGATAGAAGCGTCCCATACGGGAGTTGTCTGAAGTAACTCCACCGCTTCTTCCGGTGTTTGTGCCACTTTCCATATATCACCGTGTTGCTGGCGCATGAAGTTTTCCTCTATTGCCCGTTCGAGCATTTGGAACAGCGGATCAAAAAAGCCGTTTATATTCAGAATGATAATCGGATTCAGATACAGTCCGAGCTGTTTCCATGTGATGATTTCAAGCAATTCTTCCAGAGTGCCGCATCCGCCCGGCAAGGCAATGATGCCGTCGCTCAGATTCGCCATCTTCTGCTTGCGTTCGTGCATGGAAGTGACTTCGATCAATTCCGTCAACCCTGTGTGATGCCAGTTCTGTTCGACCATGAAGTGGGGGATAACACCTGTCACCTCACCGCCATTCTTCAGAACTGCGTCGGCTACGGAGCGCATCAGTCCGATGCTTCCGGCACCGTTTATCAGACGGATATGTTGTTTGGCAAGCAGGCGGCCGAGTTTTTCGGCTGCTTCAAAATATACGGGGGCTATCTTAGTGCTGGATGCGCTGTATACGCATACGGAATGTATCTGATTCATTGTCTTTTGCAAGTTTACTGGATGAATGGGTACAAAAGTACAAAGAAATCATATACATATCAAAATGAATGTGCAATTTATGTCAAAGTGAAGATAGAAGAATAAACACAAAGGCAAGACTGCATATTCTATTTCTATAAATAGCACAGTCAAGCCTATATTCTCCTACTTCAACACTCATTATTTAAATATTGGCATAAAAACAGAAAATTGAATATTTCGTGAAGTTACTTTTCCAACACCACTAGTATTCATCAGATTGCAAGTACCTTGTTTATAAGATAGTTGTAGTTCAAGCCATTTCAGCGTATAACTAACTCTTGCCACAATAGGTATATCGATCGCATTTTTTTTGCTATTATAAGTAGATGCACCCAATCGATTTACATACCAAGCCACATCTGCTCCGACTCCAAGTCTAAAATTAGAAAAACATTCATAACTGAACACAGTCCCTATTGATAGATATTTTCCGTTTACACTATACTTAGGACTATCCGAATTGAAGGCTTGATAATCAGTCCCCTGCGAGCCAAAAAGAGCAATGCCATCCATTGCAAATTTACGATTACCCCAATACTGCCGATAAGCATATCCAATATGATAATGAAGTTTATATCCCTCAAAATTACTGGAAACCACACTCACTTTTTCATGCAATGTTCCTAAAGAGCCTCCTAAAACAGGACCATGTTCCTGTGCAGATAATGATGCTGTAACAAATAGCAAAGCTATAAATATTAAATTAGTAATTGTTTTCATTAGAAGTTCAGTTTTTATTATTTAATATACAAATGATGAGGACAAAAGAGTTTATGGTTGTTGCTACTTTCGTCCTCATTTACACTTTTATAATCTCACAGTGGCAAATCCTCTTTGGTCATACGGCACACCCCGAGACCAGATTTCTATTGTACCCGTACACTCTTGTGCTAACTTACGTCCAAAAACTTTGGTTACATTTCCACCCATTTCTTTGGTATCAATAGCAAAAGGAATACCATCTTTATTTACATACACTGGACCATACCCCAGTAGTTCTCCTTGAGCAAACTCAAAACCACGAAGGTTTACTTTAGCATGGTATGTCGTAGAGTAACGGCTCCATCCAAAGACTCCTTTCTTTTGCGAAGTAAAATTAGCATGTATTATTCCTGATGAAACAGATAAATATAATCCTACTTTTCTATCTTTTTGACGACTATATGCTTCGTTTATAGAACTTAAATCTGAAACAGACGAACGAGTAGAAACCGTAAATTGTTGTTGACGCTCTTTAAAGTCAGTATATACCTTATCCACAACCAAAGAATCGCCAATCATAAATTCACCTTTCATATTAACAAAGTATTCATTGGCTACATAAACAAGCCTTGAATAAGGTGACAGATCAGTAGCATCGATAGTATTAAACATAAATACATCACCATATTTATGTTTATATTTCTCATATAGAACATCAAACTCCGCTTTATCAGCAGCTTGATTACAGATTTTATCCAACTCACCATCCGCTTCTTGCATCAGAATCATCTGAGACTTAAAAGATAATGAATTAAGAAAACTAACTTGTTCTGAAGTAGACATTGCACTCACTTTCAAAAGAGCATTCTCGTACGATTCCACATCTTTAAATTTAATCATAGTACCGTCGTTTATTACTTCTATTTCAGAATTAGCATTCGTCGGTTTAACCATATTCACTTCCTGTTCATCATTGGTACAAGAAATAAATGCACCTAAACATACTGTTAGTGTCAGTGTTGAAAATAGTTTTTTCATTGTTTTTTCTTTTTTAGTTAATATCAATTCGTAGTTGCAACTATCTTTATGCTATTTTTTATGACTCAATTATTTAATAGCTTTTTCTATCCTTCAATAATCCTGTACTCAAAATACCCTTACCAAAACTTTGACCAGATTATCTGCTACAAAAGTAGAGATAATGGAGGTATCGACCTAGATATTCAATTCAGTAATAATTCAGAAATAAAAAATGCCATTTGATCTAAAAACTGAATTATTTCTGAACTCATCCATACTAAACAATCAGACAATTAGCCTTTAATTTGCAAAAAAAATAAAAGAACGATCATGATGAAAAAACTACTATTTATTGCAATTATTGCAGTATTAGGATGCACAGCACTCCAAGCTAAAAATCGCATCAGAATAAAAAGAGAGTCTTGGGAAGTAAAAGCAAGTACTAGAGTGCCAATATCTACCCCCCTTAATCTTTACTACGAAGGGAGTACACTCTTTATTCATGCTAATATAGATTTAGAAAACATTATAATTGAAGTAAAGGATTCCTTCAACAAAACTATCTACCTAGACCTTACAAGTATTCAAGCTAACAATGAACATGTATTTACTCTGGAAAATATATCTTCCGGAGAATATATTATCGAAATAAAATCCGGCGAAAACTATATTATCGGTTGTTTTATATTATAAGTCTTGATATATGTGTATATTTGCGCAAATAAAATCGCAATGATACATACATTCAAATGAAACAAAGACGAAAATTTATACTATTCTATTTAAGCATTATATGCCTATTCTCATGCACTGCCCCATACCCCAACACAATACTGCGGGTGGAAAATATTATTAAAGAATATCCAGATAGTGCATTAACCATTTTAGACTCTCTGAGTGAGAGTATCACAAAGGAATCACAATCAGCAAGAATGTACTATTACCTGCTGTTAACAGAGGCACGTGACAGATGTTACGTGCCTCATACGTCTGATTCTCTAATGTTATCCGTCACTGATTATTATGAAAGAGAAAATGATAAGGACAAACTGATAAAATCCTATTATTACACAGGCAGAGTATACCTTGATCTTCATGAAGGTCCTACAGCACTTTCTTATTTCCACAAAGCTTTTGATATCTCTACAGATAGCAAGAACTACGCTTTATTGGGGCGAATATACAGCCAAATGGGAACTCTATTTGCCTATGAAGGTCTCACAGAGGAAGTACTACAAGCTTATCGAAACGCTTATCACTACTTACAACTAGGCAAAGACAGTCTTACTAGCGCTTATGCACTACGAGATTTAGGAAGAGCATTCAATTTACTTGAGATAACAGACAGCACAATCTATTATTATAACAAAGCATACCAATTAGCTAATAGCAATGGAGACATACAAAGGGAAGTAAATATTCTCGAAGAATTGGCAGGCATCTATATTCAAATGGGAAAATATGACGAAGCATTGAAAACGCTACAAGAAACAAATAGTAAATGGCAAGATGAGAAAGATATAAATTATGATGTTTGGGGAAATTTCTATGTAAGTATAGGACAAAAAGATTCAGCAGCCTATTACTTCAAGAAAAATATAGGACATAATAATGTATATTCAGACATAGGAGCCTATCGGAATTTATATGAAATAGAAAAAGAACGTGGCAACTATGAAGAAGGATTAGCATATCTGGAGAAATATACAGAATGTTCTGATAGCATTTACGACATATCCAACACAGAATCTTTGCGAAAAATAAAGGCTTTGTATGATTACCAACATATTGAGAAAGAAAAAGAATATTTGCGCAAGAAAAATGCAGAACAACGAGCATGGATCATCTTTATTGTTATTGCCATCGTTTTAGGAGTTATCATCCTTATTCGATATAATAGAAACAGGAAAGCTATGATTCGGGAACAAGAGAAAAAACTTCATGAGATTAACGAACAACAATATCGGAAAAGCCAACTATATATAGAAGAAAACAAGAAAAAAATTGAAGAATTAAAAGAAAAGGTAAAATCGTTCGAACAGGAAAACAATGATTTACAACAAAAACTTTTACTTGC
>ENA-OYWQ01000112-OYWQ01000112.1-human-gut-metagenome-genome-assembly--contig:-NODE-112-length-38544-cov-9.848009_pt1 | contig 38544 bp, 51 predicted proteins | sample MGYA00244810_ERZ653396 | MGnify/ENA primary metagenome ERZ653396 (study PRJEB26926, sample SAMN06165045) | human gut metagenome | biome: ENVO:00009003; feature: ENVO:2100002; material: ENVO:00002003... | reverse complement strand
ACATATATCAATAAAACACAATATATTTGTTAAAATCGGCAACCAAACCAAATAAAAGTGCGAGGATTTGGCGAGATCCTCTTAAAGGTGCTTGCGCGGTATCAGATTGGCTCATTATTATGCAAAGGTTACATTTGTATGAAGACGATTTTTGTTGGAAAAGCTTGATAGATAAGCCAAAATAATTTGACTACTTTTTGACTACCACGACACATTTTTATATATCAACTTAATCATAAAAAAACAAGGGAATAAGCCGTTTTTGCTGATATAGATAGTTGTAAAAACGCTAAAAATTGGACTTTTAATCAGGGTGTCCGGGGTTCGAATCCCCGATGGTTCACCAAAGAGAAACCGCATGAAATAGCCGTTTTTTGGCTGTCTCATGCGGTTTTCTTTATGCTCTAAAATCGGTTTTGACTACCTTTTGACTACTTTTTAAAATGTAAGTGCTAAAAATCAAACGATAGAAACGAATTGCGCGTTGATTTTTTCGGCTGCGCTTAAGCCGTCCTTGTGGTCTAGATGCGTGTATACTTGGGCCGTCATCTGGATACTGCTGTGGCCCAGAAGGTACTGCGCCGTCCTCAAATCCACCCCTGCATAATATAGATTTGTGGCGTAGGTATGCCGGAGCATATGTGGGTGGAGCGGGAAATTGATATTTTCAACCGCTTTATTCCACATGCGTGTCACGGCGGTTCGCGTCATGGGGCCGCCGTCTGCTTTGGTTATGACATATAGCCCGGTCTTGGGAGTATCCCGGAGAATTTTAGCGAGCGGGTCGGGAATCGGGATTGTCCTATGTGCGGCCTTGGTTTTGAGCTCCTGAAACGGGTCCGGCTGGTTGCCCGCAAAAGCAAGGGCCCTGTTTACTGTCAAGCTGCCGTTGCGTATATCTCCCCACTGAAGCCCTAGTGCCTCTTCGCGGCGCAATCCGCAGTACAGACAGAGCCCCACAAATGCCCTTGCTTTTGTATCTGTGACTGCCTCTATGAGCTCCTTGACCTGGTCGGCGGTAAGATGCTTAACCTTGCCTGGAGCGGCGTGTGGCGTGATTTTAATGCCGTCTGTGGGGTCTGTAACGGTCAGGCCGTTTTGCTTGGCCGTCTGGAACATTTGACGCATGGTAATGAGGACCTTGTGTTGTAGACTCTCGGACTTGTCCGCCACTGCCGACATGACCTCTCGCACATGGACCGGACGAACAGACCGGAGAGGCAGCTCGCCAAGTATAGGCAGTATGTGGACGTTGTAAGCGTCCTTGTACATTCTCAGCGTGTTTGGCCGCAGATCGGCCTTGTACTTATCAATCCAAACCTTTGCCCATTCTCCCACCAAAGTATTGTCGCCCACCTTTATTCCCTGCCTGTCTTCGGCGCGCAAGGTATCGGCGGCGGCGTTTAGCTCGGCCAATGTCCGACCATATACGATTTTCTGCTTTCCGTCCGACAGGGTTATTTTCCGCTGGTATCGGCCGTCCTTTCGCTTCTTGGGCATTAAGTATCCCTCCAATTTATATTGTGGACAATCACAAGGCGATATGGTATACTCAAAGCCGTAAGGTGCTATCGCAAACGGTAGGCGGTTAGTCCCTCCCATCATCCCGGGAGGGGAATCCTTCTTTTTCCCTCCCAGAGGGGAGGGATGCTTATGTACATAACACTCGCGGAGCTGTTACAGTATACGCTTGTGGTATTAAGCATTATCGGCCTCGTTTTGACGGCCATAAAAAAGAAGTAACCGCCACGCCTCCAAGCAAGCGGTTACTTCTATCGCTACTGAGGGGCTAACCGTCTAACCGGTAGCACCTTACACCCATATTATAACCGCATATATTGTTGATGTCAAGCCGACTGCCCTGTTTGGGTGGGCGGCTTTTTTTGCGTGTCTTTGTGCATATAACGTATTTATATAATTGTATCTGTAATTTACTGTTGCAAATTCAGAACATTTGTTCTATAATGGATGTTGCAGAAAGCAACGAAGAAAAGGCGTAATGTAGTAATTTTGTCGGACATTGGCAACATTTACCTGTAGTGATTTGTAAAATATGGTCGAATAACTATTGATGGCAGACTTGCGGCGTCCGCCATTGGAAAAATAAGGAGGGGTCGTTATGTGTCACGGTGCGTCAACACCGGAAAAATTTGCGTCGAGAGCCTTATTTAAGGCTTTATGGTCTGGAAGATGGACTATACACCCAGAACATAAGATAATGGATTTGCGATGGTACGACGCTCTATATTTATGCCTCAGAGATCACGAGCGGGTACGGATGCATCGGCGCATGTGGGACATGCTCCAAGGCTCCTTGGCCGGAGAGGGGGCATCGATGTGAGCAATAAGGGAAAAGATAAAGTAATAACGGATTGCTCACAGAGAGAGGATCAAGTAATTCCGGAGTGTTACATAAATCTGGCTAAAAAACTAGCAGAACACGGGTGTAGCGGAAAGGCAAAGAAGTTTGCCTCGCTCATCATATCAATCATCAAAGAGTAAGATTTCAAGTATACGAATTGCTTTTTCAATTCTTTTCTGATCGATATTGTGTTCTACTGCAAATTTATTGACCGTTTCATAAATTTCGGTAGCATCCTTTAAAATCGCCTCCTCGGATACGCTTGTATTCGGGGAGTTTTTTTCTGTTCTTTTTGATCCGTCGTCTAAATCGTCCAAGGTATACCCCATGCAATGGACTAAAGTGCGCATGGTTTCTATACTGGGGTTTTTAGTAATGCCAGATGTTATTTTGCTTAATGTGCCTTTTGGAACCCCTGATTTAAAACTTATTTCATCTAGGCTCATGCCTGACTCTTTACGCAATCTGTTAAATGCGTCTAACCATGACATTTTCTCTTCACATCCTTCCATTTCGAATTTTACAGTAAAGGATAAACATAGTCAAGAACAATATTTCCTAATTCGGAAATAAATTTTCAAAAAACAGGTTGACAAATTCCATATGCGGGTATATTATAAATACGGAAATTCCAAATATGGAAACGGAGGTGATACCATGAATGCATTTTACCCGGTTCTGGTAGGAGAAATTGCTCGAAGAGGGATTAAAAAGACAACAATAGCCGAAAGCATCGGTATCTGTGACAAAGCGCTAAGAAATAAGCTATCTGGAAAAACATCGTTTTCGTTACCGGAAGCCCAAAAAATCAAGGATCATTTTTTCCCTGATATTTCTCTGGAACGCCTATTTTACCCAAACATAGGATAAAAGCGCATAAAAAACCGCCCTCAAGGAGAGGGCGGGAAACAAATCATATGTATTGCGTAGCCAATCATGAGAACTGCGATAAGAAACGCCACAATAATGGCGATTGCAATAAACGGGCGAATTGTTTTTTCGCCAGTACGCTTTACGTTTGTGTTTTCGATCGTACAATCATTGTCTGCAATGCGCCCAAGTTTAGAAGCCAATTTCCAGTAATGCACACCAAATCCAAAAAAAACTAAATCCAAGATGAATAAAATAACCCCGATTGGCCACGCGAGAATAAATCCGCCCAACGATATAAACAATCCAATTGCACCGACTACCCAAAAAGCGATCGAGTCGTTGCTAAGCGTCGATGCTTTCGATCTGTACAGATCCTTGGTGATATCTGTTTGGGAAGACGACTTTAAACTTTTATCGCAAGAACGAATTATTGATACTTCTATATTGCACCCATAGCTCTTTCCGACTTCGTCTCCGGTAATATCAAGTATCTCGCCAATAAGTACCGAATCCGGATATAACTCCATATAAACCACTAACTCTTTAGCCAACCCCGACCTGATATATCCAAGTTTTTCTCCGTCCGGATTAAGTACGGCAATTGCGTTTTCGTCGTGAGGGTTGTTTGGTTCTCGAACAAGGTGTATATCGTCCATCTCTGACAATTCTTCCAGTAGTTGTTGCCTATTGTCTCTGGTGACGCCGACAATTTTGGTCCTTGTTTCAAAAATAGTATCCGGCACGTTGGCACCGTTCCTTTCTGGATAAAATTCGCCCACTACGAGAGCGGCGTTGCGATTCTATCCGTGTCATTTCTTTTTTGGTGGCGGAGGCGGGGGAGAATGCTTTTTTTGTATACTAATTACTATTTTGGATACTATTGTGACCGATATAATGATCGCAAAAAGTGAAAATTCAGCGATAGCAACTAAGGCTCCGTAAAATGAACCAATGAAAAAATAGAGAAAGGTTGAAAAAGCTGACAAAGTACCGCTAATAAAAACTACAGAAGAGTATACAATATCGGGTATTTTAAATGGAACAGTTTCTACCACAAGGCTCATAAAAAGACAGCCTAAGAAGAATGCGGCCGCGCACATTAGCGGTAGTGCGAATATCATTTTTGCATAGTCCAAAATTGATTTGTCTGGCTTATATATCCATCCGTCTTTTTTGTGTTCATTGTGATTGTTTGTGCTGCTGTATGAATCACCGCCAGCGTAGTTGGAGTTATAGTCCGTTTGATCATCAAAATCATAGGGACAGACCCCGTTTTTATGCTGATGGGCTGGATACCCGTGGTGGTAGTGGTACTCTCCGGTTGAGCGATCATAGTGGCCACCTTTCCCATCCGTTCTTCCACTGTGCGCTGATGTAGGAAGGCAGAGGCAAACTGTCACGATGACAATAGCTGCAAAAACCTTAACCACTGTTTTCACGTTTTTCACACCCCTTCGACCCGATTCTACCACTGCTCCTAATATGTTTCAATCTTTATTGAATTAATCACACTAAAATCGCAAAAAACGCAACAATAAGGGAGGTGATCGCATGGAATACGATCTTCGGGCCATTGTAGCGGAGGCCTTAAAAGAATATCTCCCCTTGCTTTCATCCGGTAAAGACCGGTTTACGGCGGAAGATATTGCCGAGCGATACGGTATACATAAAGATAACGCCCGGAGAATGATGAATAACGGGGATTTTGGAGAGGTGATCGCCATTACGCCTAGAAACAAGGTGGTGACGCTGGCGGGGTTACTGGCGTATGAGGACAGGAAAAAAGGCCTTATTGAGAGCGAGACGAAAAGGCCGGCGCGAAGCCGGAAAAACAAGACGGTCGTAGGGAGGATATGACATGAAAAACCTGTACACCTGCGGGAACCAGGTAATCAGCAAAGACAGCAAGGGGTATATCGTCCACCGTCGTGACGGGAGCGATCGAAAACGGTATAAAACCATGGAAGAAGCGTGGTGGGGAGCCGTAGAAGCTGCCGGTATAAGGAGGTGAGGGAAAAACGTTAAAACCTTGTATTGCCCTTAGGGGAGTGCCCATGAAAGAGAAAGCGGGAAGTCGCCCGCTTCCCGCTCTCCCGTCGCACTTTGTCCCCGGCATGACGCACCGTTTGGTTGACACTTGCCGCGTGCACGCGGCTCCCCGACTAGACGGGCAAAGCGGCCCAGGGCGAATGGTTGCTTAGTCATGCCCCCTGCACCGACGGACGCGACCCGCCTGCGGCTTACCCGCAGGACTGGGCAGGGCTTACGGGGGACACAGGATTGGTTTCAGATGATGAAACGCTTTACGCATTTGGCATCCTCCCCCTTTCCTGACCCATGGGCATTCCCTCAAGGGCAACACAAGGATAACACGAAACCTGACGATATACAACCAGAAAGGAGGGTGAAAACCATGGACTGGATCACAAGCCCGTTGAGCGTGGCGTTTGGGTCGGCAGGGTTGCTGGCCTGTGCTGTTGGGCTGCTCGTCGAGCGGTTCGCGCAGCCCAAGCCGCGGCCGCATCCGTGGCTGATGTGGAAACGGTACATAAAAAAGACCGCCCGGCGTGCGGACACACGTCAAGGCGGAAAGGGAAAATAACCTAAATCCAGTATACACATGAAAGGAGAGATTTGTCAAGATGGATGCTGCGGAAATCCGACGTATAATCGCGGACCAGGACCCCAAAACGCCGATCTTGATGCATTTCAAGTTCGACATACCGATAAGCCGAATGGTATTGAACCAAATCCGGGAAAACCCGATGGATGAGCATTCCATTAGCCTGAACGATAACTATTACACGATTTCGGATGGGTATTACGCCCAAGATAATACCTTTGTTTTGGAAGCGGGAGCCGAGTGCTAGAAAGGGAGGAAATGACGAATGGCTATCTATGAGCCGGAACAAATGGATTTCAGCGAAAAAAAGTTTTCTATGATTGTGGCCGGAGCGCCGGGAACAGGTAAAACAACGCTCGCCATGTCGGCGCCGGATCCCATCCTGGTTGATCTTGACAAAGGGGTAAGCCGTATAAAAGCGGCACACAGGCGTACCACGATTGTGTGCGAAAATTATGAAGAGCTGCTGAAAGATATGCAGTCGGATGCCGTCAGGCGGGCGAAAACGATTGTGATCGATACGGGGGGCAGCTTGGTTACATATTTACAGGACTGGGCCATGCGGGATAACCCGACGCTAAACCGGCAAAAAAACGGCGCCATCTCTCTGAAGGGCTTTGGCGCAGTCAAAAACGAGTTTGTCCGCTTTACCAACATGCTCCAGTACACCATGGACAAAAACATCATCTATATCTTCCATACCGTGGAAGAAAAGGACGGGGATGTGGTCAAGCAGCGCTTGATGTGCGAGGGGGCGGCGCGCAACATCGTCTGGCAGCCCTGTGACCTTGGATGCCAGCTGCAGATCATTGGGGACAAACGGTTCATGGGCTTCGGGCCTGACGAACACTATTTTGCGAAACGGTGTTATGGAATCAGTGGCCTAGTAGAAATCCCGAATCTGGATAATGGAGCGCCAAACGACATCCTGTCGAGGCTGTTTGACCAAGCGCGGCAAAACATTGCGCAGGAGGCAGCCGCGTATAAGGCGGAAGAGCCTGCCTATTTGGCGGCTATGGATGCCGGCCGCACGATTGTCGAGGGCGTTATGGACGGGGAAACGGCGCAGGCCGCAGGAGTAAAAATCAAGCAAATTGCCCACGCCCTCACGAGCGAAAAGGAGATACGGGCCATGCTGTCCGCCCGGATCAAGGAACTGGGGTTAAAATGGGATAAAGGGGCGGGAGCATATGTACCGGCAGAGTAAGCTGCTGCTGACCCAATCCCTGTTGTCCTCTTGGCTATACCAATATGGTGCCTATGACCCTCAAAAAGCCCACGAGGATTTTTTAAGAGTCCTCCGGCGGGAACCAACCCAGCCGAACAAAGCCATGTTGGATGGTATCCAATTCGAAAACATGGTCACGGCCTGCTGTGAGGGGACCCGCCCGGAACCGGGCCATGAATGGGCAGACGTGGTATTGGAAACCAGCCGGATACTGGAAGGGGCCCAATTCCAGGTGGCAGCCTATCGGGACAAGCGGATCGACGGCGTCCCTTTTCTGCTCTATGGGAGGCTGGATGCCTTGAAGGCCGGCACCATATACGATACCAAGTTTGTCCGCCGCTACGAGGCGGGTAAATATGTCTCCAGTCCCCAACACCCGATGTATTTTGATTGCGTTCCGGAAGCCTCCCGTTTTGTTTATGTGGTATCGGACGGGAAGTTTGTATACCAAGAGGAATACCGACGGGGCGAGGTGCCGGAACCAGACGGGACTATCCGGGAGTTTATGCAATACCTTGAGGATTCCGGATTGGCACAGACCTATATAGACAAATGGAAAACGACTTGAAAAGGAGATATGACATCATGGGTATATTTGATAATTTTGTACGTGAGGAAGCGCCCCGCCTGGAACCCGGCGATTACCGGGTTGAGGTGACGGACGTGGAGGAAACCACCAGCAAAACCAGCGGGAACGCCATGCTGGTCATCACGCTCCGGCCGAACGGGTCCAATATCCGTGTTAAGCATTATATCGTCAAAAACGAATATTTCAACCGGAATATGACCGAATTCTATGATAGTTTCGATGTGGATTTCGGGGATCAGAATATATTGAGCTGGATCGGCGCCGTGGGGGCCGCCAAGCTGATCGAGGACGAGAACGGGTATCTGAAGGTCAAGCGGCTGATCCACAAGGACAGGCAAGGAGCTCTTTCGCCCTGGGTAGGGAAAATGCCGGAGCGGCAAAAGGTCCTGCTGGATGAAAACGGGGATCCGGATGATGACCTTCCGTTTTAAGGCGGTGCGGCATGAAGAGGCAGTATACCCAAAAGGAAATTGAGATGCTGCTGAAAACCATGACGGTGGTGGTTGACACGCGGGAACAGGTGTGGTCACATATTGAATCCGGGCTAAAGGCCATAAAACGGCCGTATGAACGCGGGAAGCTTGACTATGGGGATTATACCTGTAAGCTGCCGGACTTGGACGGGGTGCCCGTTGTGTTATCCGACGAGGTGGTTATTGAGCGGAAAGCCAATCTGGATGAGCTAGCCGGAAATTTCACCGCAGATCGGAAGCGTTTTGAGGCAGAATTTATCCGCGCAAAATCTGCCGGCGTTAAAGTGTTCCTGCTCGTAGAAAACGCCAGCTGGGCGGATATCCTGTCCGGGAACTATCGCAGCGGGCTCAATCCAAAAGCATTTGCCGCCTCAATCATGAGCTGGCAGAGCGAGTATAACATCACCGTCATATTCAGCAGGCCGGAAGACAGTGCCCGGATCATTTCCGGGCATCTGTTCTACTGGCTGAAAAAACGACTGGAAAGCGGGGCGAAATAGTGGATGCCGATATGACGCAACATGTGGAATACACACAGGACGATTTCCTGAATTCCACCGCCCCATACGAAGAGGTGTACCAGTACAAGGACGACCCGTTCCAGCATGACCGGCATCTGGCGATTATGTGTGTCAAGGCAGCCAAGGCGGGGATCCGGAATTTCAAGACCCTGTACAGCAAGTACACCCTATCATTGAAAAAGGCTGCGTCGGAAATCTATATCTGCAATATGACGCAGTTTGAGGGCCAGCCTTTGGAACTGGATGCAGGGACATGGAACTGCAATGAAAATGGGGTGGAGCGCTGGAACGGACAGAAAGAGGAAACGGCCTGCTGCCATCCGATTATGCCGGTCGAGCGGCTGGTCAACATCGATACCGGGGCGGAAAAGCTGAAGATATCCTATTCAAAAGGGAAAAAATGGCGAGACGTGATTGTAGAAAAAAGGATACTGGCCTCAGCGAACAGCATTGTGGCCTTGGCCGACATGGGGGTGGCGGTCAACAGCGAAAACGCCCGCGCCCTGGTCCAATATCTCGGCGACATGGAAAACATCAACTATGACCGCATCCCAGAACGGAAAAGCGTGGGCCGCCTTGGGCATATCGAGGGGGAGGGGTTTTCCCCGTATGTGGACGGCCTCATATTCGACGGCGACGCCAATTTCCGGTCCATATTCCGGAGTATATCCGATCATGGGATGTTCACGGAATGGCTGGAAATCGCCAAAGAATGCCGAAAAATGAGCACGACGGCCCGGATCATGCTGGCGGCCTCTTTTGCCAGCGTATTGGTTGGGCCGTTAGGCGGGCTCCCGTTTTTCGTCCATTTATGGGGCGTTGACAGCGGGACGGGGAAAACGGTCGGATTGATGCTGGCGGCCTCTGTATGGGGAGACCCGCAGATCGGGCGGTATATACAGACGTTCAACAGCACGGCGGTAGGTCTGGAAAAGACAGCGGCGTTTCTCAATTCGCTCCCGGTGCTGGTAGATGAACTACAGCTGGCCAGGGACAACCGTGGGAAGTCCAATTTCAATGTCTATGCCCTGGCCCAAGGGGTGGGAAGGACCCGCGGGAACAAGGGGGGCGGAATCGAACGGACACCCACTTGGGCAAACTGCATCCTAACGACAGGGGAATCCCCTCTGACCAACAGCGGGGATGGATCCGGGGCGATGAACCGTGTGATCGACATCGAGTGCAAAGCATCGGAAAAAGTGATCTCCGACGGTATGAGGGTGTCATCTATACTGAAGAAAAACTATGGGTTTGCCGGACGGGTGTTTGTCAAGGCGTTGTCAGCACAGAAGCCGGAAATGGTGTCGCAGCTATATCAAGGGATTTTCCAAATTCTTTCCGAAAACGATACCACCGAAAAACAAGCGATGGCGGCAGCCATGATCCTGACGGCGGATATCTTGGCCGAAGATTGGATATTCAAGGACGGATGCGCCTTGACGGTATCTGAAATTGTGGACTTTTTGCAGTCCAAGGCAGCCGTGTCGGCTGGTCAGCGCGGATACCGGTATATGTGCGACTGGGTGTCCCAAAACGCCAACCGGCTCCGGGAAGGGAATGACACGGGCGATATCTACGGATTGATCGAAGGGGATTGGGCCTTTATTATTCGGTCCGTGTTTCAGAAGGCTGTAGAGGACGCCGGGTTTTCCAGCGCCGCTCTAATCAGTTACCTGAAGCAGAACGGGCTGATACAAACACGCCAAAAAAACAACACAAGGGGAAAACGGATTAACGGCGTTTTGACCGAATGCGTTGTCCTCTACATAGGTCAAGAAGAGGATGCAGAGGATATGGATTTTCAGAAAATCTAATAAACGTGGGGAAATGTGGATCACTTGTGGGGATGCAAAAGTACCGCAAACCCGCATGAATGCTAGGGTGTGGGGTTGTGGGGCGCGTGGGGACGCAAATATACACCATATACATGTGTGAGTATAGGATTGAAAAATATCCATATATGCACAGCTCTATATAGGAAAACGAAAAATCTCCCCCACACCCCCACAGAGCGAAAAAACGGAACGCGAACCCGCATGAATACTCGCTTTTTTGTGTGGGGGAGTTTCCCCCACGGCTCCCCTCATTCCCCACAAAGGAGGGAAAATATGACATGACACAGGCAGAAATGGATACCCAAATCAAAGAAATTGAAAAGCAAATGGTGGAATACGTAAAAGGCGGGCGCGGAGGCGTACCGGATTTACCGTTCTGCGACATGGTGCTTTTTATAGGCATGAAGTATCTGTACATAGCGTTTAAGAATGGGATGGCTACAAAAGAAGAAATATCCACGGAAAAGAAAAGGCTTATTGCCAGCTATAAAATTGCTTTGGTTGATGATGAGCTGTATAAGGCGCATGCACGGCTGCGGAATCGGATCAGCGCCCAGTTATGTGAGCTGGAACGATGCGGGTGTGCGCATTGTAAGAAATTGATCCGGATTTTTGACGGGCGGGATTGAGGTGACGCCATGTTAAGCACGTGCGAAATCTGCCGGAGGCGGGACTATTGCGATAATTGCGCCATGTCGGAGGATTGTTACTGGCTCAAGGCGATACCGCCCGAGGGCGGGAGGCGGATATCCTGTGAATCGTTTGAGTGTAAGCACTATGGCGAGTGCCGCAAAACCAAAGCGACCGATCGGAGACTAAGATAACCCCCGGAGTAGCTGCCCGTGGGAGATAGGATACCGGTATCCTACAATTTGATAGGGGGACAGAGAAAGGAGAAAAGCATGAAACCAATCTTGTTTAACACCGAAATGGTGAGGGCGATTCTGGATGGGCGCAAGACGGTGACGCGGAGGGTTGTGAAGGGGGCAAAGCCGGACTGGGTACTTGACCACATCGGCGACCATGAGGCCATGACGAAGGCGCGGGCCGACGGTGAAGAGTATCCCGTGGATGTTCCTGGCCTGTGGGCAACCTTTGAGCAGGACGGCTTGCCAGAGTACCCAATGGTAAAAGCACCCTGCCAGCCCGGCGACATCCTCTGGGTGCGGGAGACGTGGGCGGTGTGGTCAGCTACAAACGGCATATACTACAAGGCTGATAAAGACGCTCCTGTCTGTATTAGGTGGCGCCCCTCCATCCACATGCCCCGTGAGGCCGCCCGGCTGTTTTTGAGGGTGACGGGGGTACGGGTAGAGCGGTTGCAGGATATAACGCCAAATGACTGCGTGCTCGAAGGTGTAGAGCGTGAGGCGCTTGCGACTGTGGGCGGAGAATTTGCGCGAGGCATATTTAACGATGTTTGGGACAGCACCATCAAACCCGAAAACCTACCCCGTTACGGGTGGGAGGCCAATCCCTGGGTGTGGGTGATTGAGTTCGAGAGGATCAGCCGCGAGGTGGAAATAGGAGGTGCTGGGAATGAGCATATTTGATAACCCAGAAATACGGAAGCGATTAAGGAGTGCGTTTCCAAAGTTTTTTCTGAACTCCAATTATGAAATCATAATCTACCCAGCCAGAAACAGCTATTTTTTGATGGCCAACGTAGACACAGAACGAGACTTGAAGGCGAAGATCCTGGAATGGCTTTCGCGGGAGGCGTCAAAAAGCATATCAAAACCTTCTCAAAAATACCACCTTGAGGGGATCAATGCATTTTTGGGAACGGAGTTCACACGGGACGAAATGACCGAAATCTACACCTATCTCGGAAACCGATGCAACCACGAAAAGACGTTAAGATTTATCGATAGCGGGTACGATATGCGTACTCTTTGGGAAGGAGGCAGCGAGGGATGAAATACAGAGAGAAGGTCTATGTTGGAGCTTTACAGGCATTGGCCGCATTAAGAAAGGATGTGCCGGAAAAAGAAAGGGCAACGATTGACTTTATTGCGGAGGCCATTGCCGAAAAAGGAGACCGAGACAGGGGCAACCGGCCGGAACCTACAGAGGCGTTGACGTGCCAAGGGTGTATGTATTTTGAGGATGATTACGAGATTGAACCATGCAATGAATGCAAAAGGCTGGTTAGAGTGAATGATTATTACCGCCGCAAGCCGGAGGAGGAACCCCATGAATGAATTGAAGCCTTGCCCGTTTTGCGGGACAATCCCGGAAATCCAAATATGCGACCGAGACGGAATGATATATCCGGGATCTGATTATGAAGAGAATCAGTGGAATGGATCAGGGTATAGGCTGGTACGCACTACAGGATACCCGTTTAAATATGCTGTTATTGGATCGGATATCTATGACACTTCAGAATCGGCCGAAGAGGCTTGGAACAAGATAGTCCAAAAAGTCGACGTCATGGAAAAAAACCTCAACCTAATCATCGATATTGCCATTGATTACGATGGATACCGGACCGTAACAGGGTTGATGGCTCTGATCGACGAATTGGCAGACCTAGCGGCAATGGCACTGCGAGGGGAAACTTTGCAGGATATGACATATGAAGACCTAATAGCTGCCGAAAGGGAAAGTGAGAGGACAGACAATGGCTGAATACATAGAGCGGGAGGCGGCTTTTTCTAAAATTGGCCCAGACGAATACTATCATACAAACGAGATCAAGGATATATTGAGAGATATCCCCGCCGCCGACGTGGTGGAGGTGGTAAGGTGCGGGCAGTGCTTCTATTCGGCGCACGAAGGGGAGCTGTGGATTTGTGTCCATCCAGACCAATATTGTGATTGCGGGGCAAAGATTGTCGATCCCGGTTATTTTTGCGGCTATGGAAGGAGATGTGCTAATAATGTCGAGACTGATTGACGCTGATGTGTTAGACGCAAAATTAAAATGTACATACCGATATTTCCAAGTTGCAGGAGATATAGCAGAGGCGCCCACTGTAGACCCCATCCATGCGACGGGCAGATGTTATTGCCGGGAATGCAAAAGCCTGTACAAAAGCATTGATCCGCTTAACGGTCATGTATCGTACAGGTGTAGCAATCCGTATGGGCTTCAAGGCTTCGTGCTCCCACATTTTTATTGCGTCCATGGATTTATGGATAAGGAGGAACAGACCGATGACCGCGAGTGAAACCTTGATATGCCCTCATTGCAGGAAAGTGCAGTATACACACGAGCCGGACAAAATCAGCGCGTATTGTTGTATTACAGAGTGCGAGCATTGCGGGAAATCATTTTGGTATTCCGTTGAGGTGTCTTACAGATACGGAGTTTTGGACTATGATCAGATAGGACGTGAAGATAATGCATGAGATTTTGTTCCGTGGCCAGACGAGGCGACGTGGCGAAAAAGTTAATATGAGAGGCGACAAGCTGCCGGGGCGGTGGGTATACGGCGGGGTGTTGCAAGGCAAGGGGGATTATTCGATCATCTATGGAGACGAAAATTCGGAGGGCATAGAAAAACACACAGTCTATACGGATACGATTGGGCAGTACACCGGCCGTGATGTTAAAACCGGGAAAGTGTTTGAAGGCGACATCGGGAAAAGCCGTGACGGAATATTTCTTGTGGTTTGGAATGAAAACAATTCTGCACATATGTTACAGTTTTATGATCCTCCGGCAGAACTGCTGTGCCTCGAGGAAATGTGGGACGACAGTGAAATTATCGGCAACATCTATGATAATCCAGAATTGATAGGTGGCGGAGCGGTTATGGAAGGAGACTCGCATGAGCAGAAATCTTGACGGATGTTATTTTCGTATTGAACGTGATGGAAAATGGCAGAATATCTGCTTTTCTGATCTTACGCAGACAGAGCGGGAAAGAGTTATGGATGGGAAAGATGCAGAATGGCTCAAGTCTCTTTGTCTCCATCTTGCCGACCGACTCACGATGATTGGGTCACAGTTTGGTATCGTTGGGGGTGGACAGAATGAGTGAGTGGATCGGCGTCGATGAGAGGCTGCCGGAGGTGGAAGAGCGCGTGTTGGTTTGCGTGAAGCATGAATACGCCGGTAAGGTGTACAAACATGTTGTAGCGGGAATGCATGAGGATGGAACTGTATGGCGCGAGGAAAGCAGTTGGAATTTTAACAATTTAGACGATTATGGGACATACGACGAAGAACAAGATGACTGGAAAATTCCAGAGGGTTGGTGGGAATACACAATCTATAACGAGGACGAAGGCAATTATCAGATCGATGGGGTTGTCACTCATTGGATGCCCCTGCCAGAACCACCAAAGGAGGAGGCCACACCATGACAGACTATAAGTACAAATGCGGTACCTGCGCATATTTTGAGCGCGACGGTGAGTGCCGGAGAGGGTGGTGCCACGCACGTCCATATGACGAGATGGTGACCAGAGACGAGGATCATCCTTATATGGTTGTGACTATGGGTACAAAGTGCTGCCGATGGAGGGGGGCCACACCATGATAATATCCGCACCAATCCTGTCGGTCTGGCTCGCCTCGCTAGGGATGGCCTTTATGGTTGGGTGGTGTGCTAGGCGTGATTGATAATAGCTGCCATTATGAGCGCTGCCCGTGGAGGACACCGGACGGTATACGGGTTGTGTGTACATGCGGCGGGTGCATGGAGCCACAGAAACGGGCACAGATGGACGCCGAATATAATGCAGCGCATAAGCGGGAACAGCTGAGACGCATGGTTGAGGAGGGACAGGATGACGGAAGAGAGGCTTGAACGGTTCATCGGGCTAAAACAGGAGGCGTCCGCTCTAAAACTCCTCCTGGACGACACTCTCAAGCATGGCCCGGTTATGACAACGGATGCGGTGACTTCGGCTGCGGAGTTTCCCTTTTCAAAGCATACCGTTGTTGTGTCTGGCCTTAATCTGGGCGAGTATCAGGAGGACGTTGATATGCTCGCCTCGAGATGGAGGGCCAAGCGGAAGGCCATACTCGACGAGCTCGTTTTTCTGGAAAACTACTTAGATACCGTATCCGACCCCAAAATCCGGGCGATCATGCGGTATCGGTATGTTTTGGGGTGGGGTTGGCAAAAGATCAGTTTTCGGTTTGGGTGGTCGGATGAGACTACGTCCCATAAAAAGATTCAAAAATTCTTATCCGATTCCGGTTTTTCCGGTTTGGACGATTTATAATACTAGCGTGGAAATCTATACAGAGGGCGTCCTGGCATTAACCAGGGCGCTCTTTGACTGAGAGGTGGCGGGGATGCCCACTAAGCCATTAAGGCCTTGCCGATATCCGGGCTGTACCGATCTTGTAAGGTCGGGGTATTGTGACCGGCACCGCCCGACAAGGACTTATGATTCGCGTCGCGGTACGGCGACCGAAAGAGGATACAACTCCAAATGGTCACGGGCAAGTAAGTTGTTTTTGGCAACGCATCCTTGGTGTGCTGAGTGCTTGCGGCGTGATGGCATACGGGTGAGAGCGACCGAAACAGACCACATTATCCCACACAAGGGGGACCGGCATCTGTTTTGGGATCAAAGCAATTGGCAGCCTTTGTGTCATAGTTGCCATTCGGTCAAAACAGCCCGAGAGGATGGCGGGTTCGGCAATACGAGGATACCCCCACCCCAAAAAAAGTTAGGATAATAAAGTCACAAACCGCGAGCCTACCTTCGCGTGAAAAAAATTCCTTTTATGGTCGGGAGGTGACTAGAATGGCGGGGCGGCCACCAAAAACGGCGGCAGTATTGCAGATGGAGGGCATATCCCATAAAACCAAGCGAGAGCTGGATTTAAGGCGCCAACAAGAGGAGGCTGCGTTGACAGGCCTCACCATGCGAGAAAATAAGCAGGTGCGGGAAAACCAGTCGGCCCATGCCATTTTTATCCGGCTACGATCTTTGCTTAGGAAGGTAGAGAAGGACGACGCCATCTATGAAATGTCCATGAACCGGTATGCGCTACTCGCCGCGGAATGCGAAGAGTCGCAATCCAGACGGGCGCGCCTTGAATGCATCATCAATGACTTGCACGATAGGATGGAAGAGTTTGAATATCCGGAGTATATAAAGCTAGTTATATCGACGGAAAAGCAGATATCGGCTGTTGACAGCGCCCTCACGAAAAAAAGGGATCAGCTTTTAGCCATAGAAAAAGAAAGTCTGCTGACTGTAGCGTCTGCCCTGCGGAGCATACAGAAAAAACCCAAAGAGCGGGAGGGCGATGACCCAATGGCTACGCTGCTGAACATGCATAGGGCGTGATTTGGTGTATAGCGACGAACATGCTGAATACGTCGTCCGTTTTATCGAGTGCCTAAAACACGGGGATGATTTTTACGGACAGCCGTTCCTTTTGCTGGATTGGCAAAAAGAAGCCGTCCGAGATTTTTATGGGAACCTGCTTGATAACGGATGCCGCCAATATCAGTACCTGTATTTGGAAATCCCAAAGAAAAATGGAAAATCCGAACTTGCGGCGGCACTAGGCTTGTATCAGACATTTGCCGACGGTACGCAATACGGCGAGGTTTATTGTTGTGCGGCAGATAAAGCAAATGCGGGGATTATTTTTAACGCGGCGTTATCCATGCTGGAACAGTGCCCGGCGTTAAAGAAACGGGCGAAAATCAGAGAGAGCACCAAAGAAATATTAGATACTGTATCGCACACCCGCATGAAGGTGTTGTCCGCGGAAGCTTACAGCAAACACGGCTATAAGCCTTCCTGCGTCATCTTTGACGAGTTACACGCACAGCCAAACCGGGACCTGTGGGATATTATGACGTTTGGCTCTGGATCAGCCAGAAAGCAGCCGGTTTATATCGTCCTCACCACCGCGGGGGATGATCCGGACCGTGGAAGTATCGGCTGGGAAATTCACGAAAAGGCCCGTCACATTATCGAGTACAGGGATGGAAACACGGAAGGGCATTACGATAACCCTCTGTGGCTCCCCTACATATATGGCATGCCGGACGATCCGGATGAGTGCGCCGTGCTTGACATATATGATGAGGATTTGTGGTATAGATGCAACCCGTCATTAGGTAAAACCATCCAAGTCGAAACTTTGCGGAATGAGGCGCGGGACGCCAGAGAGAGCGAAGCGTCCGAAAGATTGTTTCGCTGGCTAAGGCTGAACCAATGGATCGCCACAAAATCGGTGGGGTGGTTGCCGTTGACCGTATATGACAAATCACAAAAAGATGGATTGAGGGAGAAACTGGTCGGGAAAAAATGCTATGGAGGGTTGGATTTATCCAGCACAACAGACTTGACGGCATTTGTGCTGCTTTTTCCCCCGCAGGTGGGGCTTACGGAATGGGCGGTATTGTTTTGGCCGTGGATCACGGAGGAAGGTATGCGAGAACGGTCACAGCGCGATCACGTGGATTTTGAAGCCTGGGTTAAAGCTGGGCATGTATACGCTACGCCTGGCGATTGCGTTGATTTTGATTTTGTGGAAGCTGAGATCGTCCGCGCCTCCCACACATACGATTTACGATATGTCGGAACCGACCCGCACCTGTCCCGGTCACTGACACAGCGGTTGGAAAAGGATGGGATCAATACGATCGAAATACCACAGACAATGTCCGGCATGTCCCCACCCATGAAAGAACTGGAGCGCCATCTCCGATCGGGCAAGATGGTTCACGAAATTAACTCATGTGCGCGTTGGTGCTTTGGAAATACACGGTGCGCGACGGACGGCAACGAAAATATAAAACCCATGAAAAATAGATCAATTGGCCGGATTGATGTCACAGTGGCGTGGATTATCGCAATGGGAACTGCCATGCTGGATAAAGGCGCAGATCTTAACGCCGCTATTATGTCTGGAGGATGGGGCATGTGAAAAGAGTATTGGATGTGGCAAAGCGGTGGCTTCCGGACACGTTTGCGCTGTTTGGCGGAGTGTGCCTCGTGGTCGGGGCTTTTTTCTGTCACCCAGCCGCTGGGTGGTTTATGGCCGGAATCGTTCTTGTTGCTGCTGCCGTTATTCTGAGCCGCGGAGGTGACCAGGCATGATATTTGACAAAGCGATACGCAAACCCAGAAACAGCGGTACCCCTACCGGGTTATCCCTCGCGGAGTCCGATGCGTGGAGCCTCGGACTTGACGTATCCAGCACAGACGCAGCCATGAAGCTATCTGCTGTCAATGCGTGTATTGAGATATTGTCCAATTCCATGGCAAAACTCCCTGTTTTTATCATGGACAGCCAGACAAAAAAACACCTAGCCCACCCGCTGCTGAAATTGCTGACGGAACGTCCGAACGAGGCAATGGTCCCCAGCGTGTTTATGAAGCTGATCGAGTCAAACCGCCTGGTGTCCGGGAACGGATACGCGCTGATTGTGCGCGATCGCAGCAATGCCAGGCCCAGGGAGCTAATCCCGTTGACACCGTCCGCCGTACAGCCGTATTTGGACGACTACGGAAAACTTTGGTACGTCTACACGGATCCTAAAAGCGGAGACAGGAGGAAACTTAGCCAGTTTGATATACTCCACCTTAAGGCATACACCAAAGACGGAGTAAACGGTATATCCGTTCTGGCCCGTGCCGCCGAAACGGTGAAAAGTGCGCGGATGGCCCAGCAATACGAGGGTAAATTTTACTCACAGAGCGCCAGGCCGTCAGGAGTGCTCACGGTGGATGTCCCGTTGGACCCGGAAGCAAAAGAGTCTATCCGCCAGGAATGGAATAAGCTCCATTCCGGGGTTGATAACGCATTCCGGATTGCGATATTGGATTACGGCCTTGAATTTAAGCCGATCAGCGTCAGTAATGCCGATGCCCAATTTGTCGAGAACAAGGCGGTGTCCGTTGAGGACATCGCCCGATTTTTTGGGGTGCCGTTATATAAGCTCGGAGCTGGGAAACAATCCTACGCCAGTAATGAGCAAAACGGGATCGAATACGTAGTCGGAACATTACACCCAACCGTTACGCAATATGAGCAGGAACTCACCTATAAGCTGCTGTTTGATTCCGAGTTATCCCGCGGCCTGGAGATCCGCATGAACATGATGGCCGAACTGCGCGGGGATATGGCGTCTCGTGCGACCTGGTACAAGACCATGAGAGAAATCGGGTATTTTTCGGTCAACGATATCGCCGACCTGGAAGATACTCCGGCAGTGCCGGGAGGAGATACCCGGAATGCCAGCTTGAACTATGTGCCTTTGGATATGTTCCGCGAGCTGAGCGAGAAAAGAAATGGAGGCAACGCCACATGAGCCAGTATTACCAAATCAAAAACATGGATACGGACCAACCCGAAATCCACATCGATGGCCCTATCCAGATGGATAAATCCATTCTGGCGGTGCTGTTTGGGCTGCCCGAACAAACCGCCGTCGGGATCCGCAGCGATATTAAACGGATGGACGGGAAAGACATCACGGTGTGGATTAACTCGATCGGCGGAGAGTGCTATGCCGCCTCTGTTATCTATACGGCACTGCGAGAACATCGCGGAAAAGTTACGGTAAAAGTTGACGGCTCTGCTATATCTGCCGCGTCAGTGATCGCTATGGCCGGTGACGAGGTCCTAATGTCCCCCACATCTGTGATGATGATACATAATCCCATGACCTCAGTTGACGGAGACGCCGCGGACATGAAAAAGGCTATTGAAATCCTGGAAGAAACCAAGGACAACATCATCAATGCCTACGTCAAAAAGTGTAAAAAGAGCCGCCAAGAGATCGCAGACTTGATGGATGCGGAAACCTGGATGGGAGCTAACAAGGCCGTTGAGATGGGCTTTGCGGATGGAATCCTGTTTACAGAGGAAGGGAACGAACCGTCCAACGCCGCCGTGACTGCTGTCCGGTCTATCTATAACAGCCTGGAACAGCCGGGCCGATTTGATTTTGCCGGAGCGCTTAAAGACGCCGGCGGCACATCTGAACAAGACAGGGCAGCCGCCCTGCTTGCTATAGAATATGCCAAAATGTGAAAGGAGCAGAAACATGAACAAGCAGTACGAACTAAAAAACAAGCGTCAGACCATCCTTGACGCGGCGCGGGCGGCTGCAGACGCCGGCGACATGGAAACCTTTGGAGCAAAAATGAGGGAAGTGGCGGACCTTAATGGCCAGCTCGCGGCCCTCGACACACTGGAAGCGGAAGAAACCCGTTTTTCCGGAAGCGGCGGGGCGCTGACCCTGGAAAACGACAAAGGCCACAGCTACGACGACGCATTCTGGGCCGTAATCCGCAACCGCGTAAGCCCGGGCATGGTGGCGTCCGACCCCAGAACCGCGCCGTTGTTTAACGCCTTGACCGAGGGTGGAGGAACTCCAGAGGGGGCCGACGGAGGGTATCTTGTCCCTGTGGATTTTGATAACCAGATCCACGAGTTGATGCGCCAGCTGGTCAGCCTCGAGAGTGTGTTTAACTCCGAAGAGGTCACGGCGCCCACGGGGTGGCGTGCCGTAGATACCGCGCCGACGGCCGGGTTTGCCGAAGTTGCCGAGATGGGAACCATCGGCAAGGACGATCAACCGAAATTTACGCGGGTGGAGTATGCCCTGAAAAAGTATGCCCTGCGAGTGCCTGTGTCCAACGAGCTTTTGAGCGATAACACCGCTAACCTCCGTGCGTATCTCGCCAGATGGTACGCGAAAAAGGGCGTTATCACCATAAACAAGAAGTTGCTGGCGCTTCTGGACGCCCTCACCCCGTCTAATCTGACGGTGGGCAAGGAGGTCCAGGCACTGAAGTCCGTGCTGAATAAGGACCTCGACCCCAGCATCGCGGCAAACTCCGTAATCATCACCAACCAGAGCGGGTTTGACCACCTCGATACACTGGTAGGCACGGACGGCCGTGGCCTTCTGCAGCCCGATCCCACTTCTGGGACCCCGATGATTTTTAAAGCCCATCGCGTCATTTGTATGTCGGATGCCATGCTGCCGAACCGTGTCGTTACCACCACCGGCGCCACAAAAGGCACGTACTATCCGGTTTACGTCGGAGATATGCAGTCGTTTGGCACGTTGTTCCGGAAACGCGGCCTGGAGGTCGCTGCTACCAACATCGGCGGTGACGCTTGGGCGACTGACAGCACGGAGCTGCGCGGTATCATGCGTCTCGATGCCAAAACCATGGACACGGCTGCGGCTGTCAAGAGAGAAATCTTTATTGCCGCCTCGGCTTAACGAGAAAGGATGGACGTACCATGACGGTAAACTCAATCACCGAGATTGTAGCGGATAGGCTGGGGATCGATTTATATGACGACGCAGCCGTCGCCGAATTCCAGGGCAGGGTCAATGCCGTCATGGGCGTCCTATCCAAAGCCGGATGCAACGGGTCGGACGACCAATACATCGAAGCGGTAACGGTTGGCGTTAACGATCTGCTGACGATGGAATCCAGTGGTGGCGGATTTAGTGTTGGATTTCTTTTTTTTGTAAATCAGCTACGTTTTGGAGGCGGTGGGACGGATGCCGATGCTTAGTAACGTCCAGCTGCGCACCTCCATCCGTATACAGCGGAGAGTATCCGGACGAAAACCCGGCGAGATAACCGGGAATATCGAATGGATCGACATCGGGAATGCATCATCGAGCGATCCGCCCAGGTATATCCGCTGCCAATGGGTTGGCGCACACGGGGACGAGACGTTTTCGGACGAGGCTTTGCAGGGCACCCATTTTGCCACAATCCGCCTGCGTTATGATGCTCGGATCACCGATACTTGCCGGGTGCTTTTGGCCGATGTCCCGTGGGATATCATAAGCATGGATGATATCCGGCAGTATCATCGGTGGATTGAGATCAAACTCAAACGGAAGGCGGCGGGATGATGCGGGATATACGGGAAATCGTGCAGTCTGCGCTCGATGCAGTTTTTTACGGCGCCGTAGAAGTCACGCCGGAAGAGCTGATTGCGGATGAGATGCCGGATGAATACATCACCTATACCATTGTATCCGGCTTGTACACCGAATACGCCAATAATCGGCCAATTCGGCGGCGGGACTACGTGGATGTCAAATGGCGCGGACTGGACATACGAAAAAAGAATTCACGGATGGAGGAAATCGAATCCGCCATGTGTGCCGTCGACTTTGTGCCGCAGGACCTGCCGTCTGATCTGTATCGGGACGAAACATCCCGGTATTTTGGGGCGACGCAAGAATTTGCGCTGAGCCGGGAGGTGTCACATGGAGATTGACATCTCGAAACTCGCCAAAACGGTTATGAGTGATATAGAGGAAATTGCGCGGGCGGAAATGGCAAGGGTCGAAGATGTTATTGACACCATGGCGGATGAAACATGCGCGCAGATCAAGGCCGACAGCCCGGCCGGAGGGAAATATCGATCCGGATGGGCGATCCGGAAGGAAAACAAATATGGGACCAGATACAGGGTGGTATACAACCGCAAAGAACCAGAGCTGACCACGATCTTTGAGGACGGTACAGCGGATCGCCATACAAAAAGCGGGCAATTCCGTGGAAAAATTGTCGGAAAGCCGCATATCCGTCCGGCTTTTCTGCGGGTCGTCGAACGGCACAAAAAAGATTTAGGAGGATGATAGTATGTCAAACAAACAGGGCGCCGGTTTCCACGGCGTCGACGCGCTGAAATATGCGGTTCTCGGGGGCGAAACAACTACGGTCGTCCCGTCGAAATACGTTGTAGGGGTTTCGCTGTCCAGGCAGATCAACAAAACTCAGCAACACGCAAATAACCGCATGGTTTGCGAAGTGGCGTCCGACAACGGCTATACGGGCACCATTAACACCACGGCGCCGGAAACTGATTTTGAAACCGCCCTTGGCATGGTGATGAATGTGGCTGGCGGGGCCAGGGCCGTCGTAAACCGCGGGGCCACCCCGCGCGTGTCGATCTATTTTGAAACGATCGTCAACTACGAGAACGGAACCAACGAGGTCGTCAAAACCTGGCTGCTGAACGTCGGTGTGAGCGAGCCGGAGTCCATTGAGCATAACACTGACACAGACAGCGTTACGTTCGGATCTTATGCATATCCGATCACCGTCTATGGCGAAATTCTGAAAGCGGCCTCCGGAGACAACGACTACGTTGACGCCAAAGGCTTTAAACATCGCGTGTTCCGCCTAGACAGCTATCCGGGAGACGAGGGGTACGCGAATTTTGGAGCCTCTGTGCCGGAACCGAAAATGCCCACCGCGTAAGGGGGACCATTATGCAAATCAAAATCGGGAAAAAGGCATACTCCTCCAATCCTGCTATGATTACCTTGATCCGGTATTACGTCGAGTTTCGCGAGTCATTTCTCGCTGCGTATCTGAGCGGCGCCTGTGGCGCCCTGGAACTGGCGCGCTTGGCTTGGTCGAGCATTGACGGTCCAAAGCCCGATTTTGATACGTTTCTGGTAGCCGCCGCAGAATCGAGAGGTTTTGCGGCGGCCGCCCGATCTATACAGGCCGCCATACTGGCCTCTCCGCGCGTTGAGGGCGGAGGACAAACTAGCGCCAAAAATCCGGAGCGGACGGACGAGTTTGATATTTTGGCATTGATGACGATAGCCGGTATAGACGTTGGCTTGATCCACGTTTTGCCGATTTTTTATATAGTGGAAATCGCCTCCCGAAAAACGGCGACTTTATCGAACTACAGGGATACACCGAAACGCCGGTTTTACTTGATGTCCGAAGAGGAAATACGGGAGGAATACGGGAGGCGCTGAGATGGCTACTAAAAAAAGCTACGAGGTCCGATTCGGCATTAACGATACTGAAATATCGAAGCAGCTTGCCGGCATCGATAAGTCGCTTAAAAGCACCCAAGGGGAACTTAAATTATTAAAGACCAATCTGTCTGATAATTGGGATTCATCGAAATGGGCTCGCGCCCAAGAGATCGGAACCAAGGCCGTCCAGGACAGCATCCAGAAGGTGGAGCTGCTTAAAAAGCGGTTTGCTGAGATGGAGGCCGAAGGGGTCACAGAAAAAAACCAGGCGGCATTTGAGTCTTTACGCAAAGAGATTCTCGCCGCCGAGAATGCGACCGAGAGGGCAAAAAAGGAACTCCAAAAACTCAATGATATCAAGTTGGACACTATCCGGAAGCAGATTAAGCAGGTATCCGACTCGCTCACATCAATTGGAACCAAACTCTCTATAGGAGTGACTGCGCCGATCGTGGCTGCGGGAGCGGCGTCGGTTAAAATGGCCTCCGATATGGACGAGGCGATCAACAAGGTGGATGTCGCGTTTGGGGACGCATCAAGAACCGTGCATAACTTTAGCAACACGACGCTGACCACGTATGGCATCGCCAAGTCTACCGCCCTGGATATGGCGGCGCTATATGGGGATATGGCCACATCCATGGGGTTTTCGCGGCAGGAAGCGGCGGAAATGTCTACCCAGCTTGTCGCGCTGGCTGGGGATCTGGCGTCCTTTAAAAATGTTTCTCTGGATCAAGCATCCACAGCTCTAAAAAGCATATTCACGGGCGAGACGGAAACTCTCAAAAATCTCGGCGTGGTTATGACGGACACCAATCTACAAGCGTATGCGATGGCCGAAGGGATTGATAAGACTACTGCTGAGATGGGGCAAAGCGAAAAAGTCGCATTGCGGCTGCAGTACGTCTTGGATAACACCAAAAACGCGCAGGGGGATTTTGCAAGGACATCGGATAGTACTGCGAATCAACTGAGGATACTATCCGAGTCGCTGAAAGAGCTGGCCGCCATAGCGGGGCAAGAATTGATCCCGATGGTGCTGCCAATTATTAAACAACTCAACCAGATCATCCAAAAGGTGGGCCAGCTTGACGACGGAACCAAAGATATGATTATGAAGCTGGCTATTTTTGCCGCAGCTTTTGGCCCATTACTGACGGTATCGGGGAAAATGGCTGGCGTCGTTAGTACGTTGGTTGGCGCATACAAAGCGCTTAAAACCGCGCAGGCCGGTGCTGCGGCCGGTCAAACCGCCCTCAATGTCGCCATGTCGGCCAATCCGGCCGGGGCTGTGGCTGCGGCTATAGGCGTCCTGGTTGCGGCACTTGGCTCTCTCGCAATCACGTCGTCACTGACGGGTAATGCAGCGGAAAGCCTGAGCAAAAAAATCGATGGTATCTCTGACAGTTACAAATCCGCAGCGCAGGCGGCGGATAAAGAAGCCCTCAGCCAGGAAAGCGAGTTAAAACTCGTTGAAAAACTACTCCCAAAATACGAGGAGCTTAATAACAAAACGGATAAAACAACGCAGGAAAAAGCGGAGCTCAAACGAGCCGTTGATGATATCAACAGTGTTTTGCCGGACAGTATCACTCTCCTCGATCAGGAAAAGGGCATATACGAGGGTATGCCTGATGCCATCCAGAACACGATTGATAAACGCCGGGAAGAAATCAAAGTCTTGCAGGAACGATCGGTGGCTCTCGCGGCGATGGAAGCGCAGTCAAAACTATTGGCGGAGAGCGGATACTCGACCATTGATGATGCCAAAGCGGCTTTATCCGAGGCCGAAGCGGCTAAAGATATATTTATAGGTGGGTCCTGGATAAGTCAGGCGTTGTGGGACTCCTTTGGAATCGACACGACGGAATTAAAGCTCAACCAGCGTTACAAAGAACAGCGGTCCGAGATATCCAAATTGGTCAAGGACTATGAAAAGTATCAAAATGTTATCAACTCATACGTGAATAAAGGCGGATCGCTAACCACATATGAGAGCTCCAATATCGATGGGTCTGCGGTAAAAACCTCTGGTGAAAAGGCGCTAGAAGCTTACAAATCCTATCGCGCAGCGTTGGACCATCAGCTGGCGATGGATGAGATCACCACCGAGCAATATTACGCAACCCTCGAAAATTACGATAGGCAATATCTGGCAGGCTACTCCGAAAACCTTGCCGAGCATCGCAAAGTGCTGGAAGAGCTGCACAAGTACAAAAAGTCTGTCCAGTCCGACGAGGTCAAACGCCTCGAAGAACTGGCAGAGGCCGAAAAAAAGGCCCGTGAGGAATCTTTGAAAAACGCCGAAGACTTTACCAACAAAGTGGTGTCTTTGGCGGAAAAAGAGGCCAACGCTAAAATCGCCGCGATCGATGCGGAGCTTGCGGCGCGGGATAAGCTAAAAGCAGCACAAGAGTCCGCTCTAAAACTGCAGCAGGCACAAGCGCAGCTCGCTTTTACCACCGACGAGGACAGTAGGGAATCGCTAAAAAAGGAAATCGCCAGGTTAAAAGAAAACATTGCCGAGCAGCAATACCAAAGTGACGCGGAAGCTCAAAAAGCGGCGATCCAGGCCCAGCTAAACCAGCTGAAAAGTAATGCGGATGCCGCTGTATCCAACATGAGGGCCACGATTACGCCCGAGTCGGTCAATCCGTATATTACCCAACTGATGCCCAATTTGACCGTCAACGCGCAGGGCCTATCCGTCGCCCAGGCACAAATGCTGATACAACAGGCCCTTAAAAAAGCGCTGTACGAATAGGTGGTGAGAGTATGTGGAGGTCGTTACGGTGGGAATGCGCGGGTGAAACCATTGTTTTCGGGGAAGAACCGACATCCCCCGTTTTTATGGATTTGTCGTCGTTTTATCCGTATCTTGTATCGGGCGTGTTTGACCGGCGGAGCGGGTACGGGATAGACGGTACGCAGACGTATAACGCGGCGTTGTCATCTTTGCGGGTGCCCATCGAGGCAAGGGTATTGGTATACAACCAATCGAGTCGAAAGTATCCTGTTGAGTATCTGACGGACGAGTACACAGCCAAACTGTGTAGGGTGTTTGACCCTCGCAGGCAAGGGCGCTTGATATACGAGACCAATACGGGGAGCTATTTTATATCGGGGCACCCGGAATCACTCCCGGCGTTTGAAAACGAGGCCCCGGCCGTCCTGAAATTTGCCGTCGACGTTGTGTCGGATTATCCATACTGGCAAAGCACGGATCAAATCGTAATGGATATCGGCACGACCGAAGCACTGCTATCCCTCCCTGGAGAGATAACAGACGGCATGGAGTCAGGCGAAATCATCACGTATCAGTCCGATGTCCCCAATAATACTTTGTACAGCATATATCCGATCATCCGATTTTGGCCGTGCAACTCCATTCCGCTGCTTGTCAACGCGGACACCGGAAAATCCGTCTCGCTTAATCGGACCGTCCCGGAAGGGTATTACGTGGATGTCGATACGGCCCCGGAACGCAATACGGTCACGGCGTACCGCCTTAATGAGGCAACCGGGGAATACGAGGCCGCCGGGGACCGTTCTTATTGGGTGTCGCTGGGGAGTAACGAGGATTTTTCGCTCGAGCCTGGTAAAAACCACCTTGTCGCCGACAACATCACAGCCGGGGCTTTTCCGGCCGTCACCCTGCTGTGGCGCGAGCGGTATTTGGGGGTGTAGCAGTGGAGATAAGGATTTATGAGATGGACGCAGAGGGTCATCTCTCGCGCCGTGGCATTACCCGGCTTGCCACAGGGCATTACAGGACGGACCACTACACAGCGGGCCTATTTGAACTATCGCTCCCGATTGATGCCCCGTACGCGGACGCGCTGCTCATTGACCGCCTTGTGCTGATCGATCGCGCGTATTGGGGTGTTATAACGGGCAGGGTTGTGGATGGAGGGCAAACCAACACGGTCAGTGTTTCCGGGTCAACGTTGCTCGAGTGGTTGTCCAGGAGGATTATTGTACCGGACTCGGCGGTTCCAGAAGACAAACCGATGGGGTATGACAGTGTTTCCGGGCCAACGGAAACGGTCATGAAGCATTATGTAATCCGCCATGCGATCAATCCGGATAATCCTGCAAGACGTTTTCCGGCCCTCGTGTGCATGCCGGACCAGGAGCGAGGAGACCCGGAGGACGCCTTTATGGCCAGGTATGCAAATTTGCTGGCGACGCTCGAATCCATTGGCCGACGTGCAAATTTGGGGTTTGAAATCAAAGGCGATGATTGCAACGATGCTTTTGCATTTGAAGTGCACCCGAGAATAGACCGCACAGTGCATCAAACCGAAAACCCTCCCCTGCTGCTTGAAATCTCGCGGCGCAATATTGCCACCCTGGTTTATAGTCAGGATTATAAACAGTCAGGCAACGTCTTTTACTGCTCTCGATCCGGAGACCAATATGAGTGGGAGACGCTTACGCAAACATATTTTTTAGATGGGGCGGAGGAGCCGGCCGGACAGAGCCGCCGGGAAATGGCTTTGTCGATATCCGTTGACTCCGATGGCAACCAATATCAGGAACTCGAAAAAAACGCCAGAAAAGAAATGGAGTCTTACAGAGCGGCGGAATCGATTGTCTGCACCATGGCCCGAAGCCTGCTATACGGGACCGATTACAGAGTGGGTGATTATGCGACGGTTATAGATAGGCGCACCGGGACAATGGCCGACATGGAACTTGAGGCGGTCGATACAGTGGTAACGGAATCCTCGGTGGATTATGTGGCGACATTTGGTAAACAGCAACTCACACGGCTCGAAAAATTAAGACGAGACACGAAAGCGGGGTTATACAAATGACGGAAAAAGGATGGCCATGGGACAGCATAGACGCAGATCGACCGTTCGGCGCCCAGCAAATTGCCAATGCCTGTGCGTCTGTTATCGGTAATGGGGTCGTGGGTAAAACGGATTTCCAGGTAACCCCGCAGCCGTCCTCAACCGTGACCATCGGCGAAGGCGAGGCCTGGATTGATGGGCGGTATTTAAATTACGGCGGGGGCGGGGCGCTGACTATCGCGTATGGCCCGGCATCTAGCAGCAGTAAAGTATACGGTCTAATCGTCCTTAGATGTGACGCCAGTGTGTCCGTCAGAGGATTTTTATTTGACTATAAGCTGCCCAAAAACAACCAGGACGCTACGGCGGGTGACGGGGAAATCGCTATCGCAAAAGTACGATATAACCGCGGCACACAGACGATCCTAACAAGCGACATTATCCGCGCCACATCTCTTGCGACGCCGATAAATGGGAGCGTAAACATCGGGGCGCCCACCAACATAGAGGGACTTGTCGCTGGTGCCGGCGGCGGGTTAAGAAAAGCCGTCCCAGGCGCCGATTACATGCCGGTATCAGGCGGGAACTTTACCGGGCCCGTATCGGTCAATGGGAAAGCCCTTCCGTACATTACGCAGGATACAACAAATACAAACACCGCTTATGTAACGATGCCGGGTACTCACATCGTTAAATACTCGGACGGTCGTATGACTTGCAGCTCCGTTGTGGATAATCTCGACATAACCACGACATGCGTACAGAGCGGCAGCCATACCGTATTTGTCGCGGATTCCAACTATGGTTTTGGCGTGTCGGGCTTTGTCAAGGTCGACAATGTAAACCTGGCATTGATTGGTGCGGGGGATCTCCGGTATTCGGTCGAGTATATCGGGATGACCGGGACGGCCTCACAGGGCGCGGCAGCCCGAAATATAGAGGCCCATTATTGGGGCGGAACCTCATACTCTGTTGGCGACACAAGGATATACAAATGTGGAGCGCTGCTGTATGTTGACGGGTGGTGGAAATGATGCGGACTATACATGTTACGATCCGTGGAAATCAGATGATTCCGGATAGTTCAGACGCCGGGCGGGAGATGGATAATCTTATAACCCAATTGTCGATCACCATCCCGTCAGATTGGGATGCCTCCTACGCCTATAGGCTGCGTTTCCGGACATCCCGGCAGAGGATGGGAGAGGTATATCTGTCGGACAGATTAACCCCGGATCAGTCGGGGGCATATCTGTTCCCGTTCCCGTCAGGCATTTTGGTGGCGGGTATCCTGCAAGTGCAAATCGAGGGTGTGGACCAAAGCACCGAAAAGGTTATGCACACTGCCATTATGGCTTTGTCGGTGGGCGAGTCCCTGACCGGTGACGATCAGGGGATACCGCCTAACTACAGCGGTCTCATAGATCAAACCATGGCGGATATGCAAACGACGTTTGACCAGATGACCGACACGTTAGCCCACATGGATGAGACGCTCGACGAAATGGAGAGCACACTTGTTGTTGCCGCAGAGAACGCGAGGCAATCGGCGGTTTCCGCGGAGGCGGACGCGGCTAAAACGGCGGCCGACCGGTCGGCCGTAGAACAGGCAAAGTCAGACGTGGCAGCGGACAAAGCCGCCGTGGCTGTGGATCGGCAAGCGGCGGATGAAAGTAAGGCGGCAGCAGAGGCGGCGAAAGTTGCTGCCGAGGCTGCCAAAACAATCGCTGAGACGCACGCGACCAACGCGGGTCAAAGAGCTAACGCGGCAAAAGTATCGGAGACAAACGCCGAAGCCGCAAAAGATACGGCAGTCAGCAAAGCACAGGAGGCCGATGGGTCAGCATCCGCGGCCGCAAACTCAGCAGCCAGCGCTTCCGCTAGCGTTACAGCTGCGGCTGGCAGCAAAACGGCAGCAGAAGCCGCGAAGTCTGCCGCGGAAACCGCAAAATTAGCAGCAGAGTCGGCCGCGCAAACAGCAGGGCAAAAAGCTAGTGAGGCTAATTCGGCGGCCGACGCTGCCGAAGCTGCCGCAGAAACCGTACAAATGAGTTTTGGCGAGTTTGAAAAAATGGCCGTGCTCATCGATGACTGGAACGCAGTGACCGAAAATGGGATATACATGGCCAACGGCGGAGCAAATGCCCCGGTCAGCGGCGAATGGCATATGGGGCTGGTTATGCACCACAATAACGCATACTCGGTCCAGCGCGTCTGTGCATTTGCCAGTACAAAAAAGTGGTACGAGCGGCACCAGATGAACGGTTCGTGGGATGCGTGGGCGGAATATGAGGGCGCCCCAGGTCCTCCCGGACCATCTGGTCCGAACGAGGTGACAACCGGCACGGCGACAAATATAACCGGCCTGCTTAAAGGCAACGGGGCCAATGTATTGGCGGCGGTGGCCGGAACAGACTTTGCCACGGCAGGAATCGCGGATTCGGGAGGGTCGGCGTCTACCGGGTATTGGGTTAAATATGACGACGGGACGATGATTTGTTATAAGACATCAACTCAAATGCCTATCATCAACACCCAAGCCGGGGGCATGTATCGGAGCTCATATATATCCTTAGGGGATTTTCCGCAGGCGTTTTCGGCCTTACCCAGAGTTATACCGGTCACATATACAAACTCCAATATATATCATTGGTCCACGGATGCATATGGATATTCCAGTTCAAACGCTGGACAGGTTGCAATTTTTAGCCCGTCACAAGTCACCAGCGTCCTTATGGACATCGGCTATACCGCCATTGGGCGCTGGAAGTAAAGGAGGGACACCATGACCATACACACCCGATACATGAAGGAAAACGATTGCTATAAAACCGCCCGGCAAAACCAGCTAAAGGGGATCATGGTCCACTCGACGGGATGTGCGTATGTGCCCGCCTCGGGGTGGTACAGCCGGTGGAACAAGCCGGGGATCGAGAAATGCGTCCACGCCTTTGTTGATGACAAGGAGGTATGGGTCTATCTTCCCTATGAGATGGGAGCGTGGCACAGCGGGACGGGAGGGGCCAACCCCGCCAACATTGACCATATTGCATTTGAAATGGTCGAGCCGGGGCCGGGCGCGTCGTCCCCGTCATACGATCCCGCCCGGTATGAGGCGTATACCAAGGCGTGTATCGCCAATGCCGTGGAGTATTGCGCGATGCTCTGCCGGCAGTTCGGGTTCACGGCGGCGGATATCACCAGCCACTATGAGGGATACAAAAAGGGGATCGCATCCAAACACAGCGATCCTAAGCACTGGTTTGATAAACACGGGTACAGTATGGACCAGTTCAGACGTGAGGTGGATAAGAAACTGAAAGGAGAGGTCGAGATCATGGGGAAGGTAGTCAATGCGGATGCGCTGATCGACTGGATCAACAAGAACGCCGTGGAGGCAGGAGAGAGCGGCGGGGAGGTTACGCCCCCGGCCGAGGCCCCGGAAGTGACATACCAGGCATACGCGAACGGCAAATGGTGGTCGGAGATCACCGGCTGCCATGACGAGGACAACAGTGGGTTTGCGGGGATCCGGGACAAGGCCATGTCCGGTCTGTACGCCAGGGCCACCCGTGGGGTGATCCGCCTGCGGGCGCATCAGATTGACGGGGACCGGTGGTTAAACTGGCAGGAAAACGGCCAGGGCTACGCCGGAAACCTGGGCAAGAGCATCGACATGATCCAAGCGGAGTTGATCGACTGTCCCGGATATGCAGTGGAATACCGGGTGTCCAACCCCGGCCGGGACTATTGGGATTGGATCCGCAACTGCGACAATCCCACCCCGAGCCTCCAGTATGCCGGTGTGCCCGGCAAGACCATTGACCGGGTGCAGATGCGGATCGTGGAGGTGTAAGGGCGTGACCAGTATTATCGTGTCTATAATTACGACACTGGGGGCTTTTGCAGGCGTCATCATTACCACCTGGGCACAGGGGCGCAAGACGCAGAACCGGATTCAGACGTCCCTTGCCGTCATGGATACCAAACTGACAGAGCTAACCCGCGAGGTCCGGGAGCATAACAACTTCGCCCGGCGGATGCCGGTAGTGGAAGAGCAGATCAAGGTAGCTAACCACCGGCTGGCAGATCTGGAAGAATATCACAAGTAAAGGAGAATTGAGATGACAGGGATTCTATTGATCCTGGCCCTGGCCGTGACGGTCGAGGCTATGGTAGAGTATGTGAAATCGATCATAAAAATGGTGACGGAGCGGGACGGGAAGACCCTCATCACCCAGCTTGCCGCCCTGGCGGTGTCGATCCTGCTCTGCTTCGCGGCGGGGGCGGATCTGTATGCCGCACTGGGGCTGACGTTTTCGGTGCCGGGGATCGGGATTGTGCTCACCGGTATCTTCGCCAGCCGTGGCGCCAACTATGTGAGCGATCTCGTCCGCAAGCTGCGCGACATCGGAGAGGCGAAGGGATAATGCCGACCAGCAGCATATACCACGATGTGGTGATCGACAGTGACGAGGCGGCGGAAAGGCTCCTGGAGGCGCTGGAGCGGTCCGAAGAGAACGCCGAGTCGCAAGGAAAAATCGAGGGGCAACCCCCTCGAATTCGATGGGTTTAAACTGGTCGAAATCGACCCCTTTAAAATCAGTCATGGATGTGCTATAATAGCACCGAGGAACAAAAGCGACAGCTTTTGCGGGGCATGGTGCCTGCACCGGCCCTATTTTTATTAACACCGCCTGCCAAGCAGTCGGCCCACGATCGTGATGCGAACGAAAGACAGGGGTAAAAAGAAAGCCGGGCGGGGATTACTCCCGTCCGGCTTTTTGCAATATTGTTAGTATATTTTTCTTAAATCTGAAAATGTTTTAATTTATTGAATATTTAACTCGGTATACTTTCCACGTTGATACTCCGGGCCTTCATAGAATCTAGACGAAGGACCATGCAATACATAATTGGTGTTTGTTGTATATCCCATTACACCCTTTTTTTGTGAGGTTTTACCCACAATATATCCATCCGTACCATCGTTTATCAAATTCCAAAGTTCAATATACTGCTCTTTTGTTGCTGAACCAGGCTTCATATTATTATATATAACTTCACCAACATTTAATAAGAGCGAGGCAAAGTCACCATAATTAGGAAACATCTCACTAATTCCAATATCTCTCAGAGAGTTCAGAAGTGTACTAGTAATATCGCTTTCCATTGCTGATTTGAGATTGGACTTATGGTTAGGGTAATCTTCTATCACCCTTGTGGCATAAGCGTCCATTGCCTCTTGTGTAATAAACGCTCTTTGAATCTCCACATAACTTCCGGAATTGGCAACAGGATTATCTGTGTTTTTCCATAAAAGAATATTGTACTGACCTGATATAGTATCATGATAATCCATAAGGAACTTAAAATTAAGCCTATACGTGGAATATGTAGAGCCGGAACTGGCGAATCCAATTGAAATATAATATACCCGCATGGCCTCCAAATAGACCTTCATTTTAAAATTCCCGTTGCCGTAGTTGTTTTCCTCGGTTTCAATAAGATTATGGCATTCATCATATAAACGTCCGACAGTATTCGCATTACCTTCTGTTAACCCACCGGTGTAGATTTCCATTACACAATCCCTAGCAGGGACGAAGCGAAAGTAATCGATATCATCGTGATCGTTGTAACGGTATATTCGTCCGTCAATGCTTTGATTAGAATAATATACACTGTAAATATCATGTGCAGAATTGAACGTGTTACCGTAATCATCCGAGTCGTGTAATAGCCGAAGCGTAAAGGAACCGGTCGTTCCGCCATAACTGAGAACTCGAATATAATATGTCTTGTATGATTGCAGCTCTATCGAAATTGAAAAATCTATGTTGCCGTCGTGGTCGTCGTTACGTGCAATCAAATGTCCGGAAGAATTAAACAAATATCCAATTGTGTCCAATCGGCTTATAGTCGATATACGATAGTACCCTGGACTCCCGTTCGGGTGTGCTTCGTCATCGGTGGTCACAAACTTATACCATTTTTCTTCTCCGGAATAGGTAAATGTGTCGCGTATGTCGCCGGTAATAAGGACTGCCTTATCTTTGTTTTCAGCAAAGCAATTGACGGTTTCGATGTTCACAGCGGCTGGGATCGGGCTCGCTGCCGGTTCTACGGCATCTGGCTGGGTAGAATGGGAAGCCTGTATGGAATTTTTTGTTTGTGCATCGGATTTCTCCGACAGGGAGGCAATGCTATCCGGCGCGGTGGTAGAGGTCGGCGGGATAAGTTCTACGGACGCAGCCGTAGTAGACGAAACGGTTGTTTCCGGTTGCACAGCTTTCTCTGATACGTCCGTCATCTCTGCATTAGCTGACGTAGCCAAACCATTAGAAGAACTGGCGAGGGTGTCACCTGTTTTTGATTCCTTTGGGGTGATAGGATCGACAAATGTGGTTTCACTGGTCTGGACGGTGGGAGAAAGAATTTTGGTCGTTGTAGTAGACTCTACCGATGAAATATTGGTTTGCGGGTGCTTTTCCTCTATCAGGGTGGTCGCATCCTGAGAGACATTTCCCATCTCTGTTTCAGCCCCATCAACTAGGGCAGAAGCACCCTGCATATCGGTTCGATTCTGCGCTTCCTCCACCGCTTCAAGTGCTTCAAGAACAACATGGCTGTTCCGTTCCGCTTTGTCGGGCTCCGCGTCTATCGTGAGGGGAGCGCGCGAAGCCGTGTTCTCCCTGGCTTCCAATACTCTGTCCAGCCGGATTTCTCCAAATCCCACATAATCCCGCTGGCTGCTTGCGACAACCGCAGCGCTTTTTGCCAGTGCCAGCGTCTCTGTGTTATCCAGTGCGGGATCGCTGCTTTTCAGATTTGCCAGTAGCCCGGCCACATATGCCGCCGAGGCGGAGGTCCCGGTCACATGGGTATACTGTTGGCCGAGAGCAGTGGTGTCCAGCCTCCCGGGCGCGACAAAGTCCAGCTTCTCGTTGTTGTTTGAGAAGCTCTCGGTACCTCCGGCACTGCCGGCTCCTACAGCGATTACGTGTTCATACGCTGCCGGATACATGACGCGGTATTCGTCTGCAAATCCGCCGTCATTTCCGACCGCACCCACCATAAGTATCTGATGCTCATGGGCAATCTCAATAGCCTCTTCCAGTATCCCAGAATACAAATATGTACCGAAACTCATATTTATGATGTCGATATCGTTCTGAAGTGCCCAGCCGATCCCCTGGAGGATAGTGGCCGTGGTGATGAATCCATCACCAGATACGAGCTTTACAGCATATAACTCCGCATCCGGAGCCGCCCCTTTCACAGACGGATTGCCAATCCCGGACGATGCAACGATCCCCGCCATCTGTGTCCCGTGACCATTCTCATCGGTAGTGTCCGTCCGGTTTCCCACAAAACTCACACCCCCCGTGATCTGAAAATCCGGGTGGGGGGAAATACCGGTATCGAAAAGGGCAATTTTGACGTTTTGCCCTTTGATATTCTGTGCATAAGCCAGATCGATTGGATTCATCGGTAGCGCTTCCAACTCAGATGCCTCTGCCAAGACGCCTTGTGCGGACATCACAGACTCTGGTTCGGATTCCCTGGCCGGAGGTTCACCGGCCAGCTGTCGGCGCATCTCGTCCGATATTGCAGGGATCTCCTCTTCCTCCGTGAGCAGATTGTAGTCGTAATTGCGTTCCACCTGCTCCACACAGGCCATTTCTTTTAGAGCCGCAAGCTGATCCATATTGACTCGGACCGCTATGCAGCGCATGTAGTCGATTTCCTGTTCCAGTTCTCCTTCCAGCTCCTGGAGCTTTTCCAGAAGGAGATCCTTATTCGGATAGGTATACCGGATAAGGAAAGAATAGACGGGGTCTTCTATGGCAATAGCGGTTTCTTCCTCGGTCAGAGGTGGAATTTCCTCTTGCCGGTCCAGGGCTGATGCCGGAAAGGCAGCAAGGAGCATCGCTGAACAAACAGCGACGGACAGGACGCGGAGATATCCTCTGGTTTTTCTTCTCATTTAGAGTCCTCCCATCTTTTTAACTGTATGGTCAAACAAGTGGTAAATATACCATTGTCTGCTGTTGCAAAAACCTTTGGTGCGTCGGGAGTCGTATTGACGAGGGCAAAGCCGTGCCGGATGATATAGCCGGTTTCGAGTTCCTGGTTTTTCATCCACAGCCGGAGGGGCTCGGTGATATCAAAGGAGTAGGCACCGCTTTGACTAATTTCGAGCGTTTGTGCATACTCTTCTGTTTTTTGAGGCTTGTTGTACCATCGTGTGTTGATGCTGCACCATTCGCCCAAAATGGGATACAACATGATTGTAGCGGTTTCGGTGCTGCCAGATATTTCGTTAATGGTATATGTTGCGGAAAGGATATCCTCGGCCGGAATATCGAGGAGAGACAGGGCCTCAAACCGAATGTTGAGCTCGCTTTCCCCCTTCTCACTGTATCCCAGCACAACCTTGTCCTGCAAAAAATAACCTTCATCAGACAGGGAATAGATGGCGGAATCCGCTTGTTTAGGTTTATACATATGAAAAGATTGATTTAGCTTCAGTGGATAAGCGTCCCGGTTTTCCGTCAGCCTACCGGGCAATACAATGGTCAGACGGTACCGGTTCAGACCTTCTTCCGTTATCCGCATGCCACAGGCGTCTTCTCCGGTCATGCTGTCGATTAGAGATTCATCTTGGCGTTTCACAACCGGCTTGTAAACGACCGCGGCGGGTTCCTGATCTTTGACACGGCGGAAGAGAATATAATCCGGACAGCTTTGATCCACGGTCACGTTTTCAATATCCAGCCAATATTCCAACGTTGAGGTATCATCCTTGATTTCCAATTCGGTATTAACCCCGAAATCATCAGCCTGCACCGTATAGGTGTTCTGGCCAAATATGCTGGAATACCGTAACCGTTCGGATGCTTCGCCATATATATCCGTGTACGTGGATTTCTTCGTTTTTCCACTTTCTGCTGTTACGGGAGTGACCACCAGTTTCCTTTTTCCGTCGGACAACTCCATTCCTCGGATATCTGACAGCCTCTGTGGTAAGCGCACCTTGATATCGTTCCGATGGTTGGTGTATACCGCCTCATCCTCTTCTAAAATATCCAGGGTATTGTCGCATAAATTGTAACTGTTGTTTTCTTCTATATATACCGGCGACGAAAACATGGTGAGTTCATACGTATCATCCGTGTTCTCATAAAGAAGTACATTTTCATTATAATACTGACGAATCAATTTTTTGTTATCCCTTTGATTCTGCTGGACAAAAGCGGTATCTTTTTTTAAATAAGCCGTGTGTTCAGACGAATGGAAACATGCCGTTACGAAGCAAATGACGAGAGCAATTGAAAAAAGATACGCCCTTTTCAATCGATCCACCCCTCTCAAAATTCAAAGCAGTAAAAAATCATAGACAATATTAAAATACATTTAATAATAAATTTAGTCAATAGTCAAATTTTGCTGTATATATAGTTTTTGATTGTAAAAATTTATTACTGTCTCTTATACACATCTCCGAGCCCACGAGACCGATCAGTATCTC
>ENA-OYWQ01000090-OYWQ01000090.1-human-gut-metagenome-genome-assembly--contig:-NODE-90-length-41346-cov-7.379041_pt1 | contig 41346 bp, 35 predicted proteins | sample MGYA00244810_ERZ653396 | MGnify/ENA primary metagenome ERZ653396 (study PRJEB26926, sample SAMN06165045) | human gut metagenome | biome: ENVO:00009003; feature: ENVO:2100002; material: ENVO:00002003... | reverse complement strand
TGGGCTCGGAGATGTGTATAAGAGACAGATTCAGAGTGTAATAAAGGTGTAAAAAATAACGAAAAACACTCAAAACAAGCTCAAATGACAGAGTTGTAAATATTTATAAATAGCTAATAATTAATATTATATATTCTTTTGATTGGATGTTGTTGTATAGGTTGTGTATCGGCTCCGGGTACTGATTAAGGTGTCAAAACTTTGATTGTCAAGGTTTTGGCGCCTTTTCTTTTTTGCCATGCCCTTCTGCGGCGGTTTGCTTTTCGCAGATTTGTTCAGGCGGTACCGCTTTTTGAGAAGGAGCGTGATTTTGCCCGTTCGGGAAATTTCCTGCGGCGGAGCATGATATGCGCTTTCGCGTTATGCCGCCTTTCCGGTGCGATTTTGAGTTTTGATACTTAAGTTTGCCATTCGAGTTCAATTTTTGCATTAAGGAGATGCGGGGAAGGCGAATGTCGTATATTTAATGCAATAAAAATCAGCATGCATCCCAAATTCCAAATATATACCGATATTTCGTCTCTTCCGATAAGCGAACACGAGGCCTATCAGGAGGAGGGTTTCTGCGGTATTTGCACGGGAGGTACCGCTGTGATAGAGGTTTTTTCGGTGCGCAGTCCGATTTCCGAAAACGATATCGTGACGATTCTGCCGTTGCAGCTGGTGTCGATCCGCGAGGTCAGCGACGATTTCTCGATGACCTTTTTCAAAGTAGACAAGGGGATGTTCCTCGACATCATGAGCGGGTTGGGGAAAATAACCCCGGATTTTTTCTTCTATATGCGGAAGAACTTCCTGTACAGCGTGAACGATGTGGACCGAAACCGGTTTCTGGGGTTTTGCCGGGCGATCGATCTCAGGGGCAGCAACAACGATCCCCTTTTCCTGCGGGAGACCATTCTGCACCTGCTGCGGATTTATTACTGGGATTTCTACGTCCTTTTCCAGCAGAAGACGAGCGCCAAGAAGCGCCCTTTCGTGAATACCAACAAGGAGAATATCGCCATGCGGTTCGCCATGCTGGTCAGCGAACACCACAAAACGCGCAGGGAGGTCGCTTTCTATGCCGATAAGTTGTGCATTTCGCCCGTATATCTGACCAAAGTCATTCAGGAAGTAAACGGCCAGTCCGCCCATGAAATGATTGCGGACTACGTCGTTATCGAGATCAAAACCCTGCTCCGGGACGCGAGGCTCGACATAAAGGCCGTGGCACGGCGGGCCGGCTTCGCCAACCAGTCTTCGCTGAGCCGCTTTTTCCGCCTAAAAACGGGCATGTCTCCCACGGAGTACCGCCGCATGATCCATGCCACAAGATAAGTTCTTGTTCCGTCCTCGGTTTCGGAATTCCGTATCGTGCAAACCCGTCCGATGACCGATGTGCGGCGTTCGTAAACAGACGCGCCGGTTTTTCTGCCGCTGTTCCGATCGGCTCCGGCGGAGGGTCGTTTTGTTCCGGGAACCGGAGGTAAATCGTTGTATGGCAGACAACGCTAAACTAATCTCCTGTGCTCCGGCTCCCCTGAACAAAACGCCGTTCCTTTTACGGCTTGTGACGGAATTGCTCCGTAATGTCTTCCATTGCGCCCGCAGGACCGATTCTGTAGAGCCGCTGATTGGTCGTCGGTGAAGTCAGCGGCCCCAGCGACTCGACCCACCCGCCCAGTTTGATGTAATCGAACACCTGCGGCGCGAATCCTTCCGGCAACTTCTGCCGTCCCGAATACCAGCCGACGTGCAGGACCGGCAACTCCTGCCGCACGACCTCCGCCAGCCGGGCGATCCGGTGCGGCGCGGCATCCCCGCCCATAAAGCAGACGCAGGTCACCGACCGTCCGTACCGTTCCAGCAGGGCGCGCAGTTCCGGGGCGTCGAGCACATGCCCCGCATCGGCCTGCAGGTGGGGGCTATGACACCCCGGACAGCGGTTCGGGCAGTTGGCGATGTTGATCGCCAGCGTCGTTTCGCCCGGAATCTCCGCGAATACGATGTCGAAATTGTAGTATCGGACTACTGTTTCCGGAGCTGTCATACGGCCTCCTGAGCGGGCGAACTTTTCTGTCCGGCCGGTTCTTTCTGTGCGAACGGTTCCTGCTGCGGGTGCGCATCCTGCTGTCCGGGTGTTTCCGCGCCGCCCGCCGCCGGTTTCATGTTGCCGTAATAGCGGCGTTCGGCCTCCTGCTGGCGCGCGGCCGAGAAGTTCGAGACCCGTTTCATGTAGCCGATCACGCGCGTCAGGTAATCCAGATCGTCGCTATGGCATGCGGGACATGCTTTCAGATAGCGTTTGTCGATATGCCCGCACTTGTTGCAGACCGTATTGGGAATGTTGAACGTAAAGTAGTTGCAGCCCTCGGCCGCGGCCACGCGCAGCAGGTGGCGGTACTGCTCCTTCGAAAGGTGCTCTTCGAGATTCATGTGCAGCGCCGAGCCGCCCGTGAGGTGGTCGATGTAGCGGCGTCCGTGCAGCCGGAATTTGTCGACGACGTTCAGCGACTGGTCCTCGACGACGTAGAAATAGGAGTTGTAGCAGTCGCGCGGCACGGCGTATCCGTCCTCGCGGTCCCATTTGGCGTGCTTCACGCCGACGTTTTCGGCGGGGATCATCTCGCAGTTGAACATCAGCTCCTTGGTGCGGTATTTCTTGTTGTAACGCTCGATCAGCCCCAGTACGTTCTGCACGAAAGCGACGTAGTCGTCGTTGTCGTCGATGCGGATTCCCAGAAATTCGGCGGCTTCGACCAGTCCGTTTACGCCGATGGTCAGGTATTGGCGCGAAAGGTTGATGTAGCCCGCATCGAAGAGCGGCAGCATGCCTTTGGACTTCAGTTCCTTGAGGTTTTCGTTGTAAGCCGTCTGCACTTTGTGTACCAGATCCGTGATCTCTTCCAGATAGGTGAGATAGTGCATGCCGTTCTTCACGGCGTACTGGATGCAGCGGTTGAGGTTGATCGTCAGCACGCTCTTCGAGCCGGTCGAGACGCCGCCCGCGCCGAGCGTGTAGCTGAACCCGTTGTCCTGAATCTCGTTCCGCAGACGGCAGCAGCTCGACAGCGAGTCGGCGTTGTCGCTGATATAGGTGAAGAACGAGTGCCCCTCGGCGTACATCTGCGCCGTGATGTCGCCCCACTCCCGGTCCATCACGTCGCCGTCTTTGGTCAGCAGCGCCATCGTCTCTACCGGGAAAGTCAGCACGGTCTTGGTGCGCTCGCGGTTGAACCACGTCATGAAACGCTTCTGCAGCCACGACAGCGACTCCCAGTGCGGATGCGAACCGTCGGGAAATACGAACTCCCCGAACAGGCTTTCGAAGTAGTAGCGGTCGTAGTAAGCCACGTTCCAGAACACGGCTTGGAAGTTGCGCGCCCCGGTCGGCTGGTTGATCGAGTAGACGATCTGTTCGAAGCAGTCGGTGATTATCTTGTCTATTGTCCGGCGTTTCTTCGAGAGGTCGGCCACCTCGTCGGCCCGCTTGTAGTAATCTTCGCCGTACTCCTGCTCGATGAAATAGTTCATGTACATCAGGAATTCGGGCGTGGCGCATGCGCCCGAAAGCATCGACGACACGATGAAAACCATGTTGACGAATCCGCCGCAGAACGATTTGAGGTTCGTCGGACGGGTCGAGTTGCCGCCCACCGAAAGCGTGCCGCCCAAGAGCCACGGATACATGGTGATCGAGGCGCAGTAGTTGGCCATCGACGTCTCGTCGTTCTTGTAGATGAAGTGCTCCTTGAGCAGGTGCAGGTATTTGTCCGACAGTTCCTTGCCGTACATCTCCTTGATGCGGTCGGTCAGCAGGCGGCGGTTCAGGCGGATGAAGTTCTGCTTCGGCAGCTCGCCGATCAGCGTGGCGATGTTCTTGTTTTCGACGTTGGCGTTGGCGTCGTATTTCGAGCCGGTCGCCGGGTTCGAGGCGTCGCAGTAGTTGATCAGAAATTCGAGTTTCTCGCGGTCTTCGCGCTCTTCGGTGTGTTTCTGGCGGTAGAGCATGTAGCTCTTGGCCACCGCGAAGTAACGCTCGGCCATCAGCGCCACTTCGACCTGATTCTGAATCTCTTCTACGCTCATGCCGTCGGACACGTGTACGCGGCTCAGTATCGACGTGATGTCGTCGTCGGTGGCGTAGCTGCCGACCGAAAGGAAGGCCTTGCGTACGGCGCGTTTGATTTTCTCGACGGAAAACGCTTTGCGCTTGCCGTCGCGTTTTACGATGTAAAGTTCGGAAATGCCCATATTTTCTCCTGTTTTGTTGTTGGCCGGTTATGCGATAAAGCCCGCTTTTGCCGGCGGACGGCCGCCTGAAAAGCATGGTTTCACCAAAAAAATCAGTGTAAAACAAAGTTGCTGCACCGCTCTATATCCCGAAAGCGGGTGCCGTATATCGGTCAGGCAGGTCTTCTGACTCGCTCCTTCCGCACGCCTTCCCGTCCGACGGACAGTGGCTCTGAGAGTGTGCGGAGCGCAACGGAGCTTACAGCTACGGGGATAGTCCCTGATTTGCACAGGAGTTCCCTTTTGATCCCAAGCCGGCAGCCGCCGGCGGGGAACCTTGACCGGGAGCAAATATAGAGATTGTTTCCGAGGCGGCAATCGTTCGGCGCTCCAATTAATGAACAAATTGTAAACAATACGGCCGACGGCGGCCGACGCGGAAAAAATATGCCGCGTCCGCCCTCATGCGGTGATTTTTCGCAAAAGCTGTCCGCATGCACCTCTCTTTGGGGGCCGGGTGGCGCAAAACCGATAAATTTTGCTACCTTTGCCGCCGTATGAGAGCATCCGTCAAAAAGATATACGCTTCGTTCGGTCCCGACGCCTTGGTCGCGTTCTGGCTGGGTGTATGGTGGATTTGCAACCTCTTTCAGGCCGGTTTCACGGAGCTGGCCAACGACGAGGCCTACTACCATATGTTCGCCGAAAACATCTCGTGGGGCTATTTCGACCATCCGCCGATGACGGCGCTGCTGGTCTGGCTTGGGGAGCATCTCTTCGGCGGGGAGTTCGGCGTGCGGTTTTTCTTTACCCTGCTGCAGCCGCTTTACCTCTTTGTCTTCTGGCGCATCATCCGGCCCTCCGATGCCGACCGCCGCGATGCGGGGCTTTTCGTCATGCTCTCGGCCGCGACGCTCATGCTGCAGTTGTACGGTTTTATCGCCGTGCCCGACGGTCCGCTGATGATGACCGCGGCGTTGTTCCTGCTCACCTTCAAATGGTTCACCGAAGGGCGGCGCGCGGCGTGGCTCTGGATGGGTGTGGCCATGGCGCTGATGGCCTACAGCAAGTACCACGGGGCGCTGGTGGTGCTCTTCGCGCTTGCGGCGACCCCCCCCCGCGTGTTCCTGCGTCCGACCTTATATCTCAGCGGCGCGGTGGCGCTGTTGCTGCTCGTGCCGCATTTCGTGTGGCAGTACGAGCACGACTGGGCGTCGCTGGCCTATCATCTGGCGGGGCGTAACTCGGTCTTCCGGCCCGGTTACGTCGCCGAATACCTGCTCAACCTGCTGGTCGTCTTCAACCCGTTCTTCGTGCCGCTCTATGTCCGGTCGTGGATCGCCGTGAAGCCGCAGAACGCCGTCGAACGCGCGCTGAGATTCATTCCGGCGGCGTTTATCGTCTTTTTTCTGCTTTCGACGCTGCGCGGATACGTCCAGCCCCAGTGGGTGATCGTCGCCGTGTTCGGACTGCTCTATACGCTCTTCACCTACGCCCGGCGTCATCCCCGGACGCGCCGCTACCTGATGCGCATGGGGTGGGTGACGCTCGCCCTGATCGCCCTGACGCGGCTGGTGATGATCTTCAATCCGCTGGGCATCCGTTACGAAGTGTTCGACAACCGCACCAGTTACGGGGAGATCGCCGAAATCGCCGACGGCCGTCCCGTCGTTTTCCGCCACGGTTACGCCGTCGCGGCCAAATACGCCTTCTATACCGGCGGAGAGGCCTACTGCCAGCCCAATATCCGCTACCGGACCCACCAATGGCAGTTCCGTGACGACGATACGCGCTTTGCCGGCCGCGAAGTGCTGGTCGAGACGCCTTATGACGAAGCCGACACGACGGGCCGCGTCCGGAGCGTCGTACTGCCCAACGGCAAGCGTTTCACGTGGTTCGTCGATACGCATTTCCATCCGACCCGCCTTGTGGACATCTCCTTCACGGGGCTTCCCGAACGAGTCGCCGCGGGCGATACGCTGCGGCTTTCGCTGCGAATCGAAAATCCCTATCCTTATAACATCGACTTGGGCGGCGACATGTCGCTCGTCATGCTCTGGAAGCACGGCCGTTTCCGCGTCGAGGAGTTCGACACCGGGGAACGTTTCCGGATTCCCGCCGAGGAGGAAATCCGGCGCGAAGTGGCGTTCGTCGTGCCCCGACAGCTGGCCGGGACCGATTTCGACGCCGGCTTCGCCCTGCGCCGGGAAGGGTATACGAATTGGTTTAACGGAAAACCCCTCCGCACGGAGGTTGCGCGATGATCGAGCAGTTTCTCAAATTCTGCATCGTGGGCGGTTCGGGCGTCTTCGTCGATTTCGGAATCACCTACCTCTGCAAGGAGTGGCTGAGGCTCAACAAGTACGTCGCCAATTCGCTCGGCTTTCTCTGCGCCTCGACGACGAATTACATCCTGAACCGGATTTGGACTTTCCACAACGAGAATCCCGACATTACGGGACAGTACCTCCGTTTTCTGGGCATTGCCGCCGTGGGGCTTGTCATCAACAACCTGACGATCTGGCTGCTGCACGGCCGTTTCCGCCTGAATTTCTATCTGGCCAAGCTTTTCGCCATCGGCGTGGTCACTTTCTGGAACTTCTTCATGAACTATTTCTTTACGTTCTGACGCTTTTATTCCTAATTTATTTGACTTCGATTTTCTTGATGAACTTGGCCGGATTTCCGGCTACTACAGTCATAGGCGGCACGTCTTTGGTTACTACGCTGCCAGCCCCGACAATGGCTCCGTAACCGATGCGTACTCCCGGAAGGATAGTCGAATTGATACCGATCCATGCCTTGTCCTCGATTACGATCGGCCGGCCGTAAGTTGCGCTGCGGTTATCCGGATTGGGGTCGTGGTTGATCGTAATCAGATTGACCTTCGGGCCGATGAATACCTCGTCGCCGATCGTGATGCCGCCGCGACCGAAAAACGTGTAACACTGTTGAATGAAACACCCCCTTCCGACCGTGACGGGCTTGCCGTAGTCGATGTACAGAGGCGGCAGCACTGTCGTACTCTCTTCGAGCGGTTTGCCGAGAATCCGGCCCATATATTCGTGCATTTCTTCGGGGGTGCGGTAGCCCGTATTCATCTTCGTGGCAGTTTCGATGGTGGCGAAAATATCGCTAATCAATGCCTCGTAACCCGGCTCGTCGGGCGAAACCATCTCGCCTGACAGGTCTTTTTCAAAAATATTCTTCATGATTTTCTGTTTAATGTTTTCTGATGCAAAGGTAGACGGAATACCGTACAATGGCTTTGTTGTGCGGTTCAAGTTGTTTTGTTGTAAAGTTCATGAAATAAAAAAGCCCCGCATTTATGCGAGACTCGTTTCGTGTTGCAGCTCCTCAGTCGGAGGAATGCCGTACGTTTCTTTATAGACCTTTGAGAAGTGTGAAAGATTCTTGAATCCGACCTCGAAACAGATTTCCGACACCTTTCGTCTGCCTTTCCGGATTAATTCGCGGGCGGCTTCGAGACGACGGTGTATCAACCATTCCTGCGGCGAAAGCGCGCTGCACTTTTTGAAATCGCGTTTGAATGTGGACAGACTGCGACCGGTGTAGTTGGCGATTTCTTCCATCGATATGTCATTCATGTAATTGCTTTCCAGAAAATCCAATATGTCGATTTTCCACGGATCCGCAAAATCGAAAACGGAAGCATACAGATGCTTGCTCGTATTGAGCAATACATAGATCCCCTCGATCATTTTCAGATGCAGCAACTCGTCTGTCGGCTGGATGTTCGAATCGAAATAAGGAGTCATGGATTCGAACAGACTTACGATGTCGGGACGGTTGGACGGCAATTTATATAAGCTTATTTTATCCCGTTTGGCATCTTTCGGCAGGGCGTTCCGGTCTAAACGGCTGTAAAAACCACGCAGGAATTCGGGAGTAAACATCAGAAAAATCGCTTTGAACTGTTCGCTGTTCCATGCCTGTTTGGTCATTTGTACACTCAAATCCTTTCGGATAAAGGCACAATCGCCTTTATGCAGCCGGGTGATTTCCCCGCGTTCGTCGATTACCATTTCACCGGAGTACATATATACTAACACATGGGAATGATTCCGATGTAGGCAGCTTTTCCCTCCGTCGAAGTACATCGCTAAGAAAAAGTCCGAATAGCGTAGCGTATTGATTCCGTCTGTCATTTTAGAACCGGGGCTTTCTGCAATGGCAGTCTGCAAGGTGGTCGTTGACATATCCCACGGCCTGCAAGTGGGCGTAGCAGATGGTGGTGCCGAAAAATTTGAACCCGCGTTTTTTCATGTCTCTGCTTATGGCGTCGGACAACGCCGTCGATGCGGGAATTTCACGCATGGTTTTCCAGTGATTGACCACGGGCCTGTTGTCGGGAAGAAACGATTTCAGATACCGGCAGAAGGAGCCGAATTCCCGCTGGATTTCGATGAAGAGTCTCGCGTTGGTCACCGCGGCTTCTATCTTCCGTCTGTTGCGGACGATTCCCGGATCCTGCATCAGCCGCTCTACGTCGTCGTCCGTAAAGGCCGCCACTTTATGCACGTCGAAGCCGGCGAACGCTTTTCTGTAATTTTCGCGTTTGCGCAAAATCGTAATCCAGCTTAATCCGGCCTGCGCGCTTTCCAGCACCAGAAATTCGAACATTTTCCGGTCGTCGGTAACTTCCCGGCCCCATTCGTTGTCGTGGTACTCCACGTACAGCGGATCGGTTCCGCACCAGTCGCAGCGTTTCAGTGACAAATCCATATTACTGTGCTTTTTTCGCGGCCCTGATTTTGCGCAGCGGGAGTCCCAGCACGCCGAAGAACGCTTCGCGGAAGATGCCGCCGCTCATCTTGGAGGTGCCCTCGCGGCGTTCGACGAAGATGATCGACACCTCCTTGAGTTTCAGCCCCAACCGCCACGCCGAGTACTTCATCTCGATCTGAAAGCCGTATCCCTTCATCCTTACGGCGTCGAGGTCGAGCGTCTCCAGCGCATGGCGCGAGTAGCAGACGAATCCCGCCGTCGCGTCGCGCAGGGGCATGCGCGTCACGATGCGCACGTACATCGAGGCGAAGTAGGACATCAGCAGACGCGACATCGGCCAGTTGACGACGTTTACGCCTTGCACATAGCGCGAGCCGACCACCACGTCGTTGCCCTCGGCGGCGGCTTCGTACAGCCGCACCAGATCGTCGGGATTGTGCGAGAAGTCGCAGTCCATTTCGCAAATGTAGTCGAATCCGTTGTCCAGTCCCCAGCGGAAGCCCGTCAGATAGGCCGTTCCCAGCCCCTGTTTGCCGCTGCGCTCCAGCAGATGAAGCGTTTCGGGGAACTCTTTCCGGCGTTGCCTGACGATTTCGGCCGTCCCGTCGGGCGAACCGTCGTCGATGACGAGCAGTTCGAAAGGTTCGGGCAGCGAAAAGACCTTGTCGATCATCGCCGAGATGTTTTCCTTCTCGTTGTAGGTCGGAATGATTACCAGTTTGCGCATAGGGCCTTGTTTTCGGATTTTCTATACAAAGGTAGCATTATTTTGCAAAAACGCGCCGCCCCGGCTCTTTTTCTGCGGGGACGGCGGATATTTCCGGCGCTTTGCGCGGGAGCCGCGCACGCTTTTTACCGGCGGCGTTTCATCGCCCGGATTTCCTGCTTCGCGGCGTCGCTCACGCGGTAGGATTCGATGATTTTCTGCAGCGATTTGTTGTAGGTCCAGTCGTCCAGCGAGCAGCTTCCCAGCCAAGCGTGTGTGCGCTGCGGAAATTTGACGTAGCAGACCGACACCGCCCATGCCACGGCCATGCGGGCGTAGTAGGCTTCGTGGCGGATGCCGTCGAGCTGCCGCAGAAACGCTTCGAGGTGCTGTTCATCGACGAAATTGCCCAACCCCATGACTACGGCGAAACGCGTGTCGTATTCGGCCTGCGCGTGAAAATAGGGTTGTATGAACTCCCACATCGGCTGCCGCTCGGCGGCGCGGAGCCGCCAGCAGAAGCAGTCGCAGACGGCCCAGTTGTCGATCTTGGGTACGAAGCGGGCCACGTGTGCGAGTTTTTCGGCGGGTTCGCACCGGGCATAGCCGATCACCAGCCCCTGCAACATCCGCTCTTCGAAGTAGAAATCCTCGGCTTCGGCCAGATATGCGCGCCAGTCTCCGGCGGCGATCTCCTTGGCGATGCTGCGCAATACGGGCAGGCGTATGCCCAGCACGTTTTCGACGCCCGGCATCAGCGCCGAGGTGAATTTCATGTATTTAGGCTCGGTGAGTTCGAGCAGTTGTTCACGCAGCGTCATCGTTTGCCGAATTTGGGGGTTATGCCGATGAAAAAGGAGACGTTGAGCCGCGGCATGGGGCGCGAAAGCACCGATTCGTACTCCTCGTTGAGCAGGTTGTGGATGCAGCCTTTGAGCGAGAACGACGCCCATTTGCAGTCGAGTCCCTTTTCGAGCGAGAGGTCGCTCATGAAGTAGGGTTTCACGCGGCCCAAGACGCCGAGATCGTTGCTCGACATGGTGTAACGTTCGCTGTACCAGTTCCATTTGTAGGTCAGCTCCCACCGCCGCCACTCGACGCGCGCCGTGAGGGCCGCCGAATAGACGGGAATGTAGACGAGCTGTTTGCCGACCGATTCGTCGGCCGGGCTGAACGGATCGCCCCGGTTGATCGAACGGGTCCATGCGAAATTGCCGTCGAGGAGCAGTCGCCAGCCGCCCGAAGTCTCGGCTTCGGCCGAGAGTTTGGTCTCGACGCCGTAACTGTGGACGCGGCGGATGTTGATCGGGGTGTAGATGCCCAGTTTGGGACTGCCTATCCAGAGTATCCAGTCGTCGATGCGCGAATCGAACACCGTGGCCGACGCGCGCAGCGAACGGGCCTCGCCTTTGAGCGTCGTTTCCAAGCCCGTGTCGAACGTCCAGCCCCGTTCGGGTTTGAGGTTCTTGTTGCCGCCGGGGCGGAAGTAGAGGTCGTTGAGCGTAGGGTAGCGGTAGTTGCGGGCGGCCGAAGCCCGGACGACCACGCTGCCGCGTTTCGAGAGCACGTAGTCCGCGAACAGCGCCGGGATGACGGGCGTCGTACGGTCTCCGTATAACTCCCACCGCAGGTCGGCGGCGACGCCCAGCCGCGGCACGGGACGCCATTTCACGGCGGCGAACGCCGAAAGTTCGAACCGCTCCTGCCGGTAGAGCGTATCGGCCCGCAGGCCGTTGTTGCCGATCACCGAGAGGTCGCCGCTGCGCACCCGGTGCTGGTGGAGGGCGGCGTTGGCCGAGAAGAGCCACTTCTCGCCGAGCGCATATTCGGCTTCGGCCTTGGCGAAGAGCGTGTGGATGCGGCTCCGGGCGTCGGTATTGACGACGAACCGCCCTTTGCCTTCGGGGTCCTGCTTGAGCAGGTAGCGCAGATCGGTGTAGGTGTAACCCGCGCGTGCGCCGAGTTTCAGTCCGTTGCGCAGCCGCTCCCAGCCTGCCACGGCCCGCAGCGTGCGTTCGTCCTGGGTATTCTTCTTCTGTTTGCTTTTGTTGCGGTCGGACGTGAGCATCGCCAGTCCGCGGTGCGAGTCGAGGTACCATGCCGCCAGCGAGAAACGGTCGCCGCCGCGCGTGGTGTAATAAAGCTCCTGCATGACGTGCAGGTCGCGGAATCCGCCGTTGCGGTTGCGCTGCAGGGGGTAATATTCGCCGACGATTTGGCCGTTGTCGTCGGTGACGAACTCTTTCGAGTTGTAGTTGCGGAAGCGGAAATCATTGTCCGAGGTGCTGTAGAGCACGCGCGTCGAACTGCTCCACCGCGCGCCGCCGTAGGTCAGGTGCAGAAATTCGTCGAACGTGGCGAACGACCCGATGCCCTGCACGTAACGCAGCCCCAATCCCTGCTCCGCAGGGGCTTTGGTCGCCAGCGTCACCGCGCCGCCCAGCCCGCCGCCGGTGACGCCCACCGAGCTGGCTCCGTGATAGATCGTCGCGTCGTCGATGAAATAGGCGGGTATCAGCGAAAAATCGACCTGTCCGAGCATCGGCGAATTGACCTTCATGTCGTTCCACGTCACCTGCGTGTGCGAGGGCGCCGTGCCGCGGAACGAGGCGGTCGCGAGCGTTGCGCGGCCGTAGGATTTGATGAAGATGGTCGAGCCCGTCGCCAGCGCGTCGGCCAGCGATGCGGTGATGTTTTCGCGCAGGACGAGCGTGTCCAGTTCGGTGCGCTGCACGCCGATCTCCTTCATCGGGCGGCGTCCCGAAATATCGACCGACTCGATGGCAATGGTGCGGGCCGTCGAGTCACGCTGCGCCGCGGCGGGCAGGGCGCAGGTCAGGCAGAGGAGTATCGTCGCGGTGCGCAGCACGCGGTCAGTTGCGTTTGGTTACGGTCCGGTAGCAACCGATGCCGCACACTTCGGTCGAAATCTCGCCGATCAGCGGGGCTTTGGCGTTCACGCCCGTCTGCACCTTGATGAAGTCGATCTGCTGCAGGTTGGCGGGCGAGCCGTCGGCCGTCACGGCGTCGCTGATGCGCAGGCGGTTGGTCATGCCGATCCGGTCCACCGTCGAGAAGTTGTCGGCGTAGCCCCATGCGAACGCCTGAGGTCTCCACTGTCCGTCGGCCTGTTCGACATTGTCGCGCAGCCGCGTGCCGGTGAATTTTAGGTCGGCAGGCTCGATCCATGCCGGACAGTAGGAGGCCTGCGTATGTTCGTCCATCCGGTCGATCGTGCCGCTGCCGCCCCGGTCGTCGGTCCATGCGGCGGAGCCGTCGGCGAGCGGCGTGTAGGTGACCGCATACCCCCGGATCGTCGCGGCGTTGTCGTACTCGCTGCCTTTCAGTTCGTACCACGTGTCGTCGGGCATTCCGTTGCCGTTGGCGTCCTGCATGACCCAGACGACGCCCGGCTCGGACGAGGTGTTCATGGCGTTGCCCTTGACGTAAAGGTCGTAACCGCCCGTGTTGGGTACCGGCTCGGCGAATGCCGCGACGAGGTATCCGCCCCATCCGCCGAGCGAAACCCAGTTGTTCTCGGCGAAACGCGCGGCGGCGTACCGGCAGGCTTTCTCCGGCGTATCCACGTTGTCGAACGCGCCGCCGGAGCGCGCCTCTTCGTTGATGAACTGTCCCGGTGCGGGAGTGTATTCGAGAATCCGGGCCACGGGTTCGTCCGTCTGCGTGGTCGTGATCTCTTCGCCGGAGTTGCAGGCGGCCAGCAGAAGAGCCGCCAGAGGAAATGCGTATTTTTTCATCTTCTTCGAATGTTTTTTACGGTTTGAAACAGAACGATCCGGGGGTGATGCCGACGCGTATCGTGTCGACGGCCGCGCCCCGCGCCGTGAAGCGGTAGACCACGCCGTGCTGGACGTAGTCGATGGCGTCGGCCACGTAGACCTCCGAGGTCAGCGGATCGACCGCCACTTCGTAATAGGTGGTCTGCGTATAGGGCAGGAACGGCGTGACGGGCAGCTCCTCGGCGTCGACCCGCATGCGCCAGACGTCGCGGTTGATGAAGTAGAGCGTGTCGCGCGTGCCGTTGAGGGTGACCGACGAGGGATGGTCGCCCGCGGCGAACGTATAGGTCTGCTCGATGCGGCGCGTGGCGGCGTCGATGCGGTAGAGCGCCGCCGGAATGCCTGCGGTGCGTCCGTCGGTGACGGTCCAGAGTTTGCCGAAGCGGTCGAGGACCAGCGACGAGGGCTGCGGCCCGACCTCGATCGAGTCCACCAGCGTTTCGCGTGCGGCGTCCACGACCAGAATCTTGTCGTCGTACGACCAGCAGTTTACGAACACTTCGTCGCCCCACTGCACCATCTGTTCGGTCGATTTGTGGCCGTTCATCGGAATCCGGCCGCGGATACGGTTGCTGCGGGAATCCACGACCGTGATGCGCGGATCGTAAAGGTCGGTGATATAGGCCGTCGTGTCGTTGGGGAAGTGGATGTAACGCGGCGAGACGACCCCTTCGATCACTCCCGTGACGCGGAAAGTCGCCGGGTCGATGACATAGACCGCGCCCGAATTGTTCACCACGACGTATCCGCGTCCTTTGTGGAGGGTCATCGACTGGGCGACGTCGCCCAGTTTCATGCCGTTCGCGCGGATGAAGATTTCGTTTTCGACGCTCCGTGCCGCCGGATCGTAGAACGACAGCGAAGCGTTGTCCCAGCCGAAGTTGCCCTCGCACGTGATGAACACGCCGCGTTGCGACTGCGCGAACGGCTCTTCATGCAGCGGTCCGTAGTCCATGCAGGCGCAGCAGAATCCTGCGCCGGCGCATAAAACCGCCATATGTCGTAAAACGCGTTTCATCGGCTTTCAAATGACTGCGGCTGGTACGGGCTGACGTGTCGGATGCCGGTGTCGGCGACGGTCTGCTGCGCCCCATTCTCCGCAGGGTGCATATTGGTTGAACGGCATGCGGCAGGTCTTCTGACTCGTTACCGTTCCGGCGCCTTCCCGTCCCGGAGGACAGTGGCCAAAGAGTGCCGGAACATGTTGCGTAACTTACAGCAGCGGGAACTGTTGCCGGATTTCACGGCATTCCCTTTTAATCCCCGCGCCCTTCCGGGGCGTTTCGGGAACCGATGCGACGCAAAAGTAATCTTTTTTCGAGACATGCCCCAAAGATTCGGACGAAAATATTAACTTTGTTGAGTAAATTGCGGCTCTGCGGACTCCGGCGAGGGTGATCGGCGGAGCTGTTGTGAAAAAAAGATTAACTTTGCCCGAAAATCGGATGTTATGACGGTTGAGATACGACGGATAACCCAAGTCTCGGATGCGCTCGAAGAGGCGTTCGCGCGGCTGATGCCGCAGCTTTCGCCGCGGCTGGGCGCGCCCTCCCGCGAGGTGTTGCGGCGTGTGGCCGGAAGCGAAACCGGGGCGTTGCTGGCCGCCGTGGCCGGGGAACGGATCGTCGGGGTGCTGACGCTGGCGTGGTACGATGCGCCTTCGGGGCGCAAGGCATGGATCGAGGACGTCGTGGTGGACGGCGCGGCACGCGGCTGCGGCGCGGGCGATGCGCTGGTGCGCGCCGCCGTGGAGCATGCGGCCCGCATCGGCGCCGGGAAGGTGATGCTGACGTCGAACCCGGCGCGCGAAGCCGCTAGGGCGCTTTATCGCAAAGTCGGATTCGAAGAGGTGGAAACCACGGTTTTCGCCTTTAAAACAGATAAGTGATGAAAAAATTCGTGAAGATTGCGGCCATCGTGGTGGCCGTCGTGCTGGTGATCGCTCTGGTGGCGCCGATGGTGCTGCGGGGCAAGATCGCCGAGATTGTGAAGCGTGAGGCCAATGCGATGCTCGATGCGCGGCTCGATTTCGAGAAGCTGGACATCAGCCTGTTGCGCCATTTTCCCCGTGCTTCGCTCGACCTGAAGGGACTGACGCTGGTGGGCGAGGAGCCTTTTGCGGGCGATACGATCGTCGCCGCGCAGCGGATTTCGGTGGTCGTGAACGTGATGTCGCTTTTCGGCGACGAGGGGTTCGAGGTGACGAAGATCATCCTTTCGGAGCCTGCGCTTCATGCGCACAAACTCGCCGACGGCAGGGTGAACTGGGACGTTGTGAAGGCTTCGGAAGAGGCTCAGGGCGAAGAGGAGACCCCCGCCGATGCGGAACCTTCGTCGTTCCGCCTTTCGGTCCGCGACTTCAGGATCAGCGACGCGGCGATCCGTTACGAGGACGATTCGACGGGCATGCGCTTCTCGACCGCACCTTTGTCACTTCGCCTGCGGGGCGACATGTCGGCCGACCAGACCGACCTCGACCTGCGGCTGACGGCCAAGGGCATGCGGCTGGTTTCGGGCGGCATTCCGATGCTCAGCGGCGCCGAAGCGGAGCTGGATGCGGTGATTGCGGCCGATCTGGCGAACAGCCGCTTTACCTTCTCGCAGAACAAACTGCGCCTGAACGCCATCGAGGTGGGTCTCGACGGCTGGGTGGAGCTGAAAGACGACGCCGTGGCCATGGATGTCACGGCCGGCTGCGACAAGGTGCAGTTCAAGGACGTGCTTTCGCTCGTTCCGGCCTTCTACACCCGCGACTTCCGCAATCTTGCGGCCGGCGGCGAACTTTCGATGGCGCTCTGGGCGCGCGGCGAAATGCGCGGCGCGGCGCTTCCGGCGTTCGAGCTCAGGACGGAGGTGCGCAACGGCAGCTTCCAGTACTCGTCGCTGCCCAAGGCGGTGGACGGCATAAACATCGACGTCCGGATCGCCAATCCCGGCGGCGTGGCGGATAAGACCGAACTCGACCTCTCGAAATTCACGCTCCGGATGGCCGGGAATTCGCTTTCGGCGTCGGCCTATGCGACCAATCTGGTCAGCGACCCGACGTTCCGTGCCGCGGTGGACGGCCGTGTCGATCTGGGGGCCGTCAGAGAGGTGTATCCGCTCGAAAAGGGGATGGAGCTGAGCGGTCTGATTACCGCCGACGTGAAGGTTGCGGGCCGTATGTCCGACATCGAAAAGAGCCGCTACGAGCGGATCGGCGCGTCGGGAACGTTCGTCGTCGAGCGGCTGGGCCTGACCATGCCCGAACTGCCTGCGGTCCATATCCGCCGTGCCGCCGCGACCATTACGCCCGCGGCCATGACGCTCGGCGAACTCGGCCTTACGATAGGCCGGAGCGATCTGGCGGCCAACGGCCAGCTGTCAGGCTACATCGGCTACCTGCTGCGGGGCGACATGCTTTCGGGACGTCTCTATGTGAAGTCCGACCTGCTGGACCTGAACGAAATGATGAACGTCATGCCCGATTCCGCACCGGAAGAGACCCCGGAGACGTCGTCGGCCGGGACTTCCGCCGAACCGGCGCAGGCGCTCGAAGTGCCGCGCAACCTGAACCTCTCGCTCAATACCGAACTGCAGAAGGTGCTCTTCCAGAAAATGACCGTCTCCGGCATATCGGGCGAGATGCGCGTAGCCGGCGGCGCCCTTTCGCTCGAACGGCTGCGCATGCAGCTCTTCGGCGGTTCGGCGACCGCTTCGGGCAGCTATTCGACGGCGGCCGATCCGCAGCGTCCGGCGCTGAAGCTGGCGCTGGGACTTGCGGGCGCTTCGTTCTCCAAGACGTTCGACGAGCTGGAGATGGTGCAGAAACTCGTGCCGCTGTTCGCCAAAACGGGCGGCGATTATTCGTTGTCGCTCGACATGACGACCGCGCTCGATCCGAATATGGAACCCGACCTGCAGTCGCTTGACGCCACGGGCGAAATCAAGTCGGCGAACATCCGTATCCAGAACCTCGAAGCGTTCGATGCGCTGGCCAAGGCGCTCGACAACGACAAACTGCGGAAAATCGAAGCCAAGGACGTCGCCGTCCGTTTCTCGATCAGGGACGGCCGGATTACGACCCAGCCCTTCGACCTGAAGATGGGCGACATAAAGATCAACATGTCCGGTTCGACGGGACTCGACCAGACCATCGACTATACGGCCAAGGTGGCCCTGCCTGCGGGTTCTGCGGGCGGGATCTTGGAGTCGGTCAATGTCGGCATAGGCGGTACGTTCACCTCGCCCAAGATTACGCTCGGCGTGAAGGAAGCGGCCGAGCAGGCCGTGAAGAACGTCATCGACCAGCAGATTCAGAAGCTTACGGGCAGCGAATCGCTCGGCGAGGAGATTCAGAAGCAGGCCGACAACCTGCGCAAGGAGGCCAAACGTGCCGGCGACAAGCTGGTCGAAGCCGCCGAAGCGCAGCGCACGAAACTTGTGGACGGCGCCAAGGAGAAGGGCGCTTTGGCGAAGCTGGCGGCCGAGAAAGCGGGCGACAAGCTGGTCGAAGAGGCCAAGAAGCAGGCCGGCAAACTCAGCGCCGAAGCTGAAAGACAGATCGAAAAACTCACGGCGAAGCAGGAGTAGGGAATGCTTGTTCTTTTCGCCGTCATTCTCGGAGGAATCGTCACGGGGCGCCTGCTGCAAAGCCGGCGCCTCGCGTTCGTCTCCCGGCTGATCGCCGTCATCATCTGGGCGTTGTTGTTCCTGCTCGGACTGGAAGTCGGTTCCGATCCCGCCGTCGTGGGCGGCATGGCGACGTTGGGGCGTACCGCCTTCGTGATCTTCGTCTTCTCGGTCGCGGGGAGCATCGGGGCTTCGTGGCTGTTGTGGCGGCGTATCCGGGTCCGCAGTGCTTCCGGGACGGAGGGCGCCGCGGCAAATCCGGCATCTGCCGGCTCTGTTGCGGGCCGCGGATTTGGGGCCGGAGGCGGGGGCTGCGGTGCGAATGGCTTTTCCGGGAGTGTTGCGGATCAATCTTCCGAAGCGCTCCCGAATCCGGCGGCGTGTGGCGCGTCATGTTCGCCAGAATCTTCGGATTCAGCGGCGTGTGGCGCGTTATGCTTGCCCGAACCTTCGGAGCCGGCATTGTTTTGCGCGCCGTGTTCTCCCCAATCTTCTTCGGCGACGTGCGAGCCGACGCCCGCGCCTGCTTCTCCGGCCTCCGAGCCGGAAAAACCGCTGTCGATGTGGGGTGCTCTGAAAGGGAGTCTGGTGATCGTCGCCTTCTTCGTCGCCGGATGCGTTGCGGGACTTTTCGCTCTTGTGCCGTTCGATGTCGCCGGGGCGCGTGTCAGCACGTATGTTCTCTATGCGCTGATGTTTTGTGTCGGCGTGACGCTGGGCCATGATGAAACCCTTGCGGGACGTGTCCGGCGGCTCGATCCGCGGCTGGCGCTGCTGCCCGTGATGACTGCCGTCGGAACGCTGGCGGGCGCGGCTCTCGCGACGCCGCTTCTGCCGCCGCTGGCCGTGACCGATACGCTGGCCGTCGGTTCGGGTTTCGGCTATTATTCGCTGTCGAGCATCTTTATCGCCGATTTCCGGGGCGCGGAGCTGGGAACCGTCGCTCTGCTATGCAATGTCATGCGCGAGATCTTCACGCTGCTGGCCGCTCCGCTGGTCGCCCGTTGGTGCGGACCGTTGGCGGCCGTCTCGATCGGCGGTGCGACCACCTTCGACACCACGCTCCCCGTCATCACGCAGGCGGCCGGAAAACCCTATGCCGTGGTTTCGATTTTCCACGGCTGCACGCTCGATTTCAGCGTTCCGTTTCTGGTGACGTTTTTCTGTACGCTGTAATTGTTGGCCGCAATAAAAATCCCCGCCGGAGCAGGGAGATAAGGTCGAATCCGGTCCGAGTCCGGACGTGCGGGGAATCGGACTGCGGGGCTGCTGCCGAGTCCGGGAGTCCGTGCGTGCGGTAATTCCGGTTTCGGCCGGGGACCTCTTGTCTTTGCGGGCCTCTTGTTTCCTGCGGGCGCTTTATTTCCGGATATAGGTCTGCAACGCCGCGACGTATTCGGCGAAGGCGTCGCGTCCCGTGTCGGTGATGCGGCAGACGGTGCAGGGCATCTTGCCCCGGAAGGTCTTTTCGATTTCGATGTAATTCGCTTTCGCCAGCTTGTCCAGCTGTACCGAAAGGTTGCCCGCCGTGGCTCCGGTCTGCTGTCGGATAAAGACGAAATCGGCGCTTTCGACCCCGATGAGGATCGACATCACGGCCAGACGCAGTTCGGAATGCAGCAGGGGGTTGAGTTCTTTAAACACGGTTCCGGCGTTCGTTGTAGCGCAGCACGATTCCCGTTCCGAAGAAGAGGATGACGGCTGCCGCAAGGGTGAGTATGAATTGGGAGACGGTCTCTCCTGCTGCTGCGGCCCGGAAGATCCATGCGGCGAGAAATGCCCCCGAAATGCTGATGAAGAGCAGTCCGGCCAGCGATCCGCTCTGGTTCGACCGGTTGGTTTCGCTGCGGCGGAACAGTTCGCCCGTGACGCCCGCCGCAATGGCTGCGCCCATGGTCAGCAGTCCCATGACGGGCAGCTGCAGTCCGTCGCCCGTGGCGACATATCCCGCAGTGTAGAGACATACGCCGAGCGCATAGGCCCAGACGTTCATCAGTGTCCGGTCGTTGGCCGTGACCGTGCGGTGACTTCTGTAATGGAAATAGAGGGCGGCCAGCCCGGCGACCGTTCCGGCGAGGACCAGCAGCAGCGTCAAATCCCGGCCCGTCGTCCGCCGGACGACGTAATCCGCCGTTGTGACGGCCAGCGCCAGCGCTCCTGCGCCGAAGAAAAGCGTGCTCCGCACGAAACTCAGTTTGCGTCGCTGCGCTTCGAGCGAGCGGGCGATCAGCTCCATCGCCTCTTTTTCGGACATTTTCCGTTCTTCCATACGGCTATTGTTTCGGATGATTCGACTTGTAGTTGAGGATATGCCCCGGCACGATCATCATTGCGACGAATCCGGCGATAAAGAGCGCCGGCACCCAATAACCGGTCGCGGCGAGCGATACGGGGGCGAGGACGATCGCCGCGGCCCCGCCGACGGCGGCCGGGACGAAGCGGATGACAAGCCCCGTGATGGCTGTTCCCATGCCCATCATCAGCAGGATGACGAAGAGGATCGGGACCGGCATGTCGCCGAATACCGAGAGCAGGCTGACGAACCATGCCGTGAGACCCATTACCAGCCACACCTGACCGATTACGCGGTCGATGAAGGTGTAGACCCTGCCGTCGTCCGCCTTGGGCATCGTCAGCAGACTCAGCGCGGTTCCGAACACGGGCAGCAGCAGCCATAAGTAGTACCAGTTCCGACCCGGAAAGAGTGCGTAGGCAGCCCATACGGCGAGTGTCGTGACGACGGTCGCATAGCCCCATATCAGGAACGGCCGCCCGGCGTTGCGGACCATGCGGCTGCGGGTGTTGTCGATCATGCGGCCGACGAGTGCGATGTTTTCGGCGGCGTTCAGCGGCCTGTCCGCCGCTGCGCTGTCCGCCGCTGTGTTGTCCGCCGCTGCGCTGCCCGTTGCCGCGCCGCCCTCCGCAGTGCCGTTTTCGGTCGCTGCCCCGTCTTCCTCCGCAGTGTTGTCTTTCGTCGCCTTGCCGGGCCGCGGTCCGGCCGCTTGTTTCACGTCGCTGCGGGAGTGTCTGTACCGGTAATTGAGGATATGTCCCGGAATAATCGTCATCAGGACAAAGGCTGCCAGAAACAGTCCGGCGTGCCAGTTTCCGGTGACGACGAGCGAGACCGACGCCAGCACGATTCCGGCGATGCCGCCCGCCACGCCGGGCTTGAAGCCGATGATCAGGTTGTTGATGGTCGTGCCCAGACCGATCATCAGCAATACGGTGAATGCGACCGGAAACCGGACGACGAAACAGATCGCCAGCGTGCTTATCAGCAGGGTGGCGGGGCCTATTACGCTCCAGATGAGGTCGAGTACGCGGTCCACGTAGGTGTGCACCGAGCCTTCGGCCGCCTTGGGGCGCGTGAAGTACATCAGCGCGCCGCCCAAGAGGGGAAGCATGAACCAAAGGTAGTTCCAGCGTACGTCGCCGGTGCAGGACACTGCGGCCCATACGGCGATCAATGTCGCGGCGGTCGCATAGCCCCACGCCAGAACCGGCCGTCCGGCGTTGCGGACCATGCGGCTGCGGGTATTTTCGATCATCCGCCCGATGAGCGCCAAACTCTCGGCGGCGTCCAGCTTTCTGTCTTCCATGTCTGTCGGATTTCGGGGTTAAAGTTACGAATTTATTCCGGGTGTTCCTCGCTTTTCACCGGATGTCTGCGCGTCTTCTGCGGCGTTTCAGCCGTACGCGGGGCGGCGGTCTATTCCGCGGCAGGGTAGCGGAGGCGTATCGTCACGGCGTTCCGCTCTGCGGGCAGGGTGCACTTTTTCGCGGCATAGCCTTCGGCCGGGCCGCGTTCGCCCGTCTTCATTTTGTAGTCGCCGTCCTCGTCGTGGAGGAGCGATACCTCGGCCGTTTCGGCGTCGATGCCTTCGAGCGTTACCACGACTTCGTCCCTCTTGGCGGGCGACATGCCGTATATGGGCTGTTCACGTCCGGCGACTTTCGCCATCGCCAGAACATTGCCTTTGTCGCTGCGGATGTCCGTTACGGTGATTTCAAGGGTTTTGGCCGCGGTGGCAACGGATGCCAGCGCAAAAACGACGGTCAGGACGAGTTTCCATGCTTTCATGGTTGCGGAGGTTTTAGCGGTAATTGTTTTCGTCGTCGCAGTCGGTGAGATACCAGACCAGCGACAGCACCAGATTCAGCCCCCATCCTGCTGCGACCCATGCCACCCACCAGTAATGGGGCGAGGTCTGCCAGTTGACGAAGGCGAGGAATGCGCAGACTACGAGGTAGGTGGTGATGCGGCGGGCGAACCAGCGGCCGAAGAGGCGGCGTTTGTCCGGGGAGGTGTTCGTGAGTTCCATGCTGTTCGGTTTTTAAGATTCTTTTGTCGTGTCGTAAATATATTGCGAATATAAAGTAGTTTATATAATAAACCAAATTTTCCGGCGGGATTTTTTCAAAAAAAACAGATACCTATATTAATTGCGGGGAAATTTTCCGCTTCCCACTGTTTTTCATCCGCCGAAAAATCGTATTTTTGCGGAAATTCGATACTGATCCGTTATGAAAAGAATCCTCCTGCTTTTTATCTCCCTTGCGGCCGGATGGGGCGCCGCGGCTAAAATCCGGCTGCCCGAAATCATCGGCAACGACATGGTGCTTCAACAGAATGCCGAGGTCCGGTTGTGGGGCTGGGCCGAGCCGCATGCCGCGGTGAAAGTCGAGACCTCGTGGGGCGCCGGAGCCGCCGTGAAAAGCGACGCCGACGGTCGCTGGGCCGTATCGGTCCGGACGCCGGCCGGAAGTTACGAGCCGCAGCGGATTACCTTCGCCAGCGGCGACCGCGTGACGTTCGACCGCGTGCTGATCGGCGAAGTGTGGTTCGCCGGAGGGCAGAGCAATATGGAGATGCCGCTCGGCGGTTTCTGGCAGTGTCCGGTTACGGATGCGAACGAGATCATCGCCCGCGCGGGCGCCAAAAGCGGAAAACTCCATTATGTGAAGATTCCGCATGCCGCCGCCTATACGCCGCAGGACCGGACGGCCGGAAGCTGGACCCCCTGCACGACCGCTACTGCGGCGAAATTCACCGCTGCGGGTTACTTCTTCGCCGAAATGCTCAACGACGTGCTCGGCGTTCCGGTCGGCATCATCGACTGCTCGTGGGGCGGAAGCCGCGTCGAAAGCTGGATGAGCCGCGAAGTGCTGAGTGGTTATTCGGACATCGACCTGACCGAAGAGGGAATCTCCCGCGTCGCGCAGCACCTGCGTCCGATGGTCATGTATAATGCCATGCTCCGTCCCGTGGCGGGCTATACCGTCCGTGGATTCCTCTGGTATCAGGGCGAATCGAACGTCGGACGCTACATGGATTACGCCGCGCGGCTGGCCGATATGGTATCGCTGTGGCGCGGATTGTGGGCGCAGGACGACCTGCCGTTCTATTACGTCGAGATCGCTCCCTTCGAGTACGGCAACGGGAAGTCGCCCTACCTGCGCGAAGCGCAGTGCCGGGCGCAGGAGCTGATTCCCAACAGCGGCATGATTTGCACCAACGATCTGGTGGAGCCTTACGAGTTTTGCAATGTCCACCCGAAGAACAAGCGGGACGTGGGCTACCGGCTGGCCTTCATGGCGCTGAACAAGACCTACGGGATGAAGGAGATCGCCTGCCAAAGCCCGCAGTACGAGTCGATGGAGATCCGCGACGGCAAAGCCCGCATCAGGTTCAAATATATGGATCAGGGTTTCAACCGGATGGCCGACATCCGCGGATTCGAGATCTGCGGCGCCGACAAGGTTTTTTATCCGGCCGATGCGGTCGTCGAAAACCAGTTCGCTCTGGTCGTTTCGTCGGAGAAAGTGCCGGAACCCGTGGCCGTGCGCTACTGTTTCCGCGATTTCCAGCCGGGCAATCTGGCCGATACCCGCGAACTGCCGGTCGTTCCTTTCCGTACGGACGATTTCTGAGTTTGCTGACCGTCGGAATTGCAGGACCCGGCCCTGAAAAATGAAATTCACCCCTGCCGCACTTCGCTGCGCAGGGGTGAAATCGTCTGAGACCGCTTGTCCGGCCGGTTCCTGCGTTATTTGGCGGGTACTTCCTTCAGCACCACGTCCGCCCATTCGGGATGGCGGTAGATGTATTGTGCGACGAAGGGGCACTGGGGGATCATCGGCAGTTTCTTGGCGCGGAGATCCTCCAATACGGCGCGCGTCAGCTCCGAACCGATGCCCTGTCCTTCGTATTTTTCGGGAACCTCGGTGTGCGTCAGGACGATGAATCCCTGTGCCTTGATGTATTCGATCATGGCGAGATCCCCGCCGAGGTCGAATTCGTATCGCTTTTCCGCAGCGTTGTCGATCAGTTCGTGTTTCTTTTCCATAATCCTGAGTTTTAGATGTCGGCTTTGTTTCTTCAAATATAGAGCCTAAACCGGAAAATTGCTACTTTTGCAGACAGAATATGGACAACATTTCCGATATATTGCTGGACTGGTACGCCCGACACGGCCGCGATCTGCCTTGGAGACGCACCCGCGATCCTTACCGCATCTGGCTTTCCGAAGTTATCCTCCAGCAGACCCGCGTCGCGCAGGGCATGGACTATTACCTGCGCTTCACGGAGCGCTTTCCCGACGTCGGGTCGCTGGCCGCCGCTCCGGAGGACGAGGTGCTCAAGTTGTGGCAGGGACTCGGCTATTACAGCCGTGCGCGCAACCTGCACGCCGCGGCGCGGCAGGTCGCAGAGCGGTTCGGAGGCGTGTTTCCCCGGTCTTACGACGAGGTCCGCTCGCTGCGGGGCGTCGGCGACTATACCGCCGCGGCCGTCTGCTCGGCCGCTTACGACGCTCCCTGCGCCGTGCTCGACGGCAATGTTTTCCGGGTGCTGGCGCGGCTTTTCGATATCGACCTTCCGATCGACTCCACGGCCGGAAAGCGCACGTTCGCCGAACTGGCGCAGATGCAGCTCGACAAGCGCTGTCCGGGGCGTTACAATCAGGCCGTCATGGATTTCGGGGCGCTGCAATGCACTCCGGCGCAGCCCGGATGCGCCGACTGTCCGCTTGCGTCGCGCTGTCTGGCTCTGGCTGCAGGAACGGTTGCGGAGCGTCCCGTCAAGCAGACGAAAACCAAGGTGCGCGACCGTTGGTTCAACTACCTGCACGTCACATGCGGCGACCGGACCTTGTTGCGGCGGCGCGGGGAAGGCGACATCTGGCAGGGGCTGTACGAGTTTCCGATGATCGAGACGGACCGTGCGGCGGATTTTTCGGAACTAACCGCTTCGGAAGAGTTCCGAACCGTGTTGGGCGGCGTCGAATGGCGTCTGCTGCGGAGCGTCGCAATGCCGAAACACCAGCTTTCGCACCAGACGCTGCATGCCGTGTTCCACCGCATCGAGATCTTTTCCCCGGTGGATTTCCCCTCCGTGCCGACCGCCACGCTGGGCGACTATGCCGTGCCGCGGCTGATCGACCGCTATCTGGACCGGCAGCCGTGAAAAATCCCTGCCGCGGCAGGGATTCGTCTTGTGTGCAAACGCCGCCGGGGGCGTGTTTTGTGCGTGTATCTGTTCCGTCAGCGTATCAGATACCAGATATAGGCGATGTATATCATCAGGAAGATCGCGCCCTCCCAGCGGTCGATCTGCTTCCTTCGGAAAGTGAACGCTGTCAGCAACAACAGCAGGGAGCTTAGCACCACCATCAGAATGTCGGTCGTCGTGATGCCGCCCATTGTCAGCGGGCGGATCGTCGCGCTCACGCCGAGGATCAGCAGTATATTGGCGATGTTGGACCCGATGACGTTGCCCAGCGCCATTTCGGACTTTCCTTTGAGCAGCGATACGACCGACGAGGCCAGTTCGGGCAGCGACGTGCCGCCCGCGACGAGCGTAATGGCGATAACCGATTCGCTGATGCCCAGCCTGCGGGCGATCTCCGTGGCGCTTTTCAGGAACATGTCGCCGCCGAAAATCAGCCCGGCGAGTCCTCCGGCGATCATGACGACCGCCAGCCAGAGGGCCGCCGGCTTTTTGGCGCCGGCATCGGCGGGCGCCGCTTCGGGCCGTTTCGTGGTGCGGATCGTGAACCACATCAGCGCAATGTAGAGCGCCACCATGACGATGCCGTCGATGCGGCCGATTCTGTCCGCCGCCCCCGCACATATCAGGCGGTCCGAAGTGACGGCCAGCAGGATCAGCGACGCGGCCATGCCGAAGGGAATGTCGCGCCGGATGTTGCTCCGGGTGAGGGGCAGCGGCCGGATCAGGGCGCAGACGCCGAGGATCAGAAAGACGTTGAAGAGGTTCGAGCCGACGACGTTTCCGATCGCCACGTCGCTGTTGCCCGCCGCGGCCGAGAGTACCGAGACGACCAGTTCGGGCGTCGAGGTGCCTACGGCGACGATCGTCAGGCCGATGATGAATTCCGGAACCCGGAAGCGTTGCGCGACGGCGGCCGAGCCGTCCGTCAGGAAATTTGCGCCGGCGAGAATCAGTCCCAGTCCGACGATCAGCAGCAGAATGTCCATAATCTATGCAAGCAGAATCAGGCTAACGGCCATGAGCGCCATGCCGGCCACCACGCCGTAAATCGAAATGTGAGCTTCGCCGTATTCGCGGGCTGCGGGCAGCAGTTCGTCGATCGAGATGAAGACCATGATGCCCGCGACTCCGGCCAGTATGCAGCCCATCAGCGTCGGCGACATGAAGGGCATCAGCACCAGATAGGCCAGCAGTGCGCCGACCGGCTCGGCGAGCCCCGACAGCAGCGAGAGTTTGAACGCCTTTTTGCGGTCGCCCGTGGCGTAGAAGATCGGAATCGAGACCGCAATGCCTTCGGGAATGTTGTGGATGGCGATCGCCACGGCGATTGCCACGCCCAGCGCCATGTTGTCCACGGCCGACGTGAAGGTGGCGATACCTTCCGGGAAGTTGTGGATGCCGATGGCCAGCGCCGTCATCATGCCCATGCGCATCAGTTTGGGGTTGCGGGGCTGTTTGTCCATCTCCTCGACCATGTGGGCCTCGTGGGGGTTCTCGAACGAGGGAACCAGCCGGTCGATGACGCCGATGAGCAGGATGCCCGCGAAGAAGCTGACCACGGTGACGATTATCCCCGTATGCGCGCCCCACTCCTCCGAAAGAGTTATCTGCGCCTGCTGGAACAACTCGACGAACGAGACGTAGATCATCACGCCGCCCGACAGTCCGAGCGAGAACGACAGCAGCCGCTTGTTGGTGCGGCGGGCGAAAAAGGCGATCGCGCTGCCGATGCCGGTGGCCAGACCGGCTCCGAGCGTCAGCAGCAGCGGGATGAGGATATTGTGCTCCATATTGATATGCGGTTTGTCGTTGACTTCGCAAATATAGTGCTTTTCCGGCGAAAGAGACGGAAAAACCGAATCCATTTGGATTCGGTTTTTCTGATGCCGGCATAATTGCAGCCTGTTTTGTTTGTGCGCGGCTGTTCCGGTCTGTTTGCCCGTGCGCGGCTGTTCCGGCCCCTTTGTCGGTGCAGGTCGTTCCGGCTTGCCGGTCCGTGTGCGGTTGTTCCCGTCCTTTGGTCTGGACGGGTTTTTTCGCTCCGGTGGTTCGAACATGGCTTTCCCGCTCCGTTTTGCCTGATATGCCCCCGGTGCGGAGACGGGCCTGCCTATTTGCCGTGCGCCTCGCGGATCAGCCGGCCCAGCACTTCGATGCTGTCTGCGGTGATGTGTGGCTGCGGATCGGCTTTGTCGGCTACGTCGAGCGTCGTTTCGCCCGAAAGCACCAGCACGCCCATCGCTTTGGCGTTGTGGGCCATCGCCACGTCGGTGTAGATGCGGTCGCCGACCATGGCGATCTGGTCGGGCTTGAGGCCGTGGCGCGAAAGGATGCCCGAAAGCATGTTGGGATCGGGCTTGCCGAGCGTGATGTCGGGATGCCGTCCCGTGGCATGCCCGATGCAGGCGCAGATCGAGCCGCAGTCCACCAGCACCGTCGGCTGGTCGGTGGGGCATACGCGGTCGGGATTGGTGGCGATGTAGGGCACGCCCTGCGACACCCACCACGCCGCGCGGCAGAGCCGGTCGTACTGCAGCGTCATGTCGAACGCCGCGACGATTACGTCGGGCACGTCGTCGGCCGAATCCGCCGCCGATTCGAACCCGGCGGCTTCGAATTCCGAGATCATGCTCGGCGTGCCGAGCAGGAAGAGCCGTTTGGCCGCGGGGTAGTGCTCCTTGATGTAGTCTATGGTCGCCAGCGCCGTCGTATACATCTCCTCGCGTGTGGCGCGGATGCCCAGCGTTTCGAGTTTGTGCAGGTAGTCGGCGATGGATTTGGAGGGGTTGTTGGTCAGGAACGAATAGCCGATTCCCAGCTCTTTCAGCCCTTCGAGGAAGGGTTTGGTGTAGGGGAAGAGCGACATGCCCATGTAGATCGTGCCGTCCATGTCGAGCGCCACGTGTCTGATGCCGCGCAGCCGCTCCATCAGTTCGTCGTGTGTGTAAACCGATCGGAATTTGTCGAATGTTGCCATTATTTTCGTGTTAGATTGAGATGCTGGAACAGGTAGGGATAGTCGGTTTCGATCACGTCGCATCCCGTGGGGATTTCGAGTTCGTAACCTTTGATTTTCTCGGCGTCGGTTGCCCGCCGGTCGTGGGTCGGGGCGAGCGAAATCATGCACATCACGCCCTTCTCGTGCAGCTTGCCGTAAAGCTCCTGCTGGTCGGGGAGCATCATCGTGCCGACGTAGGCCATCATCTGCGACCACGGAATGCGCTCTTCGGCGTACTCGCCGAACTCCTTCATGTTCTTGCACCAGCACGAGAACATCGCCTGCGGGTCGCGGTCCAAGTAGGTGCGGGCCTGCCGGGCGTTGCGCACGGTGTACATTACGTTGGCGGGCGCCAGCCGGTTGATGAAGTCCGACATCACCTCCAGCGGCACGTCCTTGATGTCGAGGTTGAGGATGGTTTTGCCCCGGCTCCAGACGATGCACTCTTCGAGCGTCGGAATCCGGTAGGGCGTGACGTTGCCTTCGCGGTCCTTGAGGAAGAACTGCTGCAGCTCCTCGCAGGTGTAGTCCGACACCTTGCCCGTGCCGGTGGTCGTGCGGTCGATGGTGGCGTCGTGCATCAGCACGATCACGCTGTCCTTGGTCAGGCGCGGGTCGATTTCGAAGAACGAAGGCATCATCGAGAGGGTCTTCTCGAACGATTCGATGCAGTTTTCGGGATAGCCCGTCACCATGCCGCCGCGGTGGCCGCTGACGACGATCGGACGCTCCGGTGCGTACCGGAACCAGTCGTGCAGCTGGGCGCGGCTTTCGATGTCGATATAAAAAGGTTCTTCGGCCTTTTTGCCGCTTTCGGCGCATCCCCACAGCAGGGTGCCCAGCGTAAGGGCTGTCAGTAGTCTGAAAGTTTTCATGGGTGGTTTTTATCGGTTGTTTTTCGGAATCTTGTGTTCTTTCACCACATCGCCTGCCGTGTCGACTACCCGGATGTCGATGCCCTTCGAGCCGGCCGTGACGACCGTTTTGTCGCTGTTGGAGTTGATAAGGATCGGAAAGTCGGCGCCGCGGCTTAGGTCGTCGATCCATTGGTAACGGTGGTAGTGGCCGCAGAGCATCAGGTCTATGCCGCTTCCGTCGAGTATCGGGAGAAACAGTCGTTCGATCTCCAGCTCGCCGTGCCAGCCGCGTCCCTTGTTGGGCGGCATGTGGATCAGGACGATGCGGTAGGGCGCCGACCGGAACTCTTCGCCGGCGACTACGCCCCTGAGCCACTGCGCCTGCTGTTCGCGGTAAGCGTCGGCGGTCGAAAGCCCGTAATAGCGGATGTCGCTGTCGGGTTTGTCCTCGCAGCCGTCGAGTACGACGAAGAAGACGGGACCGCGGCGGAACGTATAGTAACTTTCGCCGGTCGGCGTGGGGAAGTAGTCGAGCCAGTGCCGGGCGAACTTGCCGCGTCCGTCGTGATTGCCGCGCGTCACGACGAGCGGAATGCCTGCCGGGGTGAGCAGCTCCGACGCCGATGCGAGGAATCCTGCGAAAAGCGCTTCCTCCGATTCGATCGAATTCAGCAGGTCGCCATTCAGGCATACGAAGTCGGGCTTCTGTTTCGGGGCGTCCCCGATAAGCAGCCGGAAGACGGAATCGCGGCCGTGGATGTCGTTCACCATCCAGAATTTCAACTCGTTCCGGTCCGCGCTGGGCGTGGTGACGGGATAGGGCGCGTGTTTGAGTATGTCGCTGCCGTAGCCCTCGCCCAATACGACCCGTTTGTTGCCTTCGTCGCTGAGCACGGCCTGCTGCATGATGCGGTAACGGTAGGTTTTGCCCGGTTCGAGTCCGCCGACGCGCACCCGGTGCAGTTTGCCCAGACGCCGCCGTCCGAGGTGCGAGTCGTAGTATTTGGGGCGTTCGACGGCATAGAAGTGCGTTCCGTCATCGGGGGCCGTTTCGACCCACGCCGCCGCGTCCGTCGTTGTCGTCCAGATTACGGTGAATCCGTCCTCGGTCACGTTCTGGAGGTAGGGACCTCCGGCGATGCGTGCCGACGGTTGTGAAAATGCCGGACTTGCGGGTAATGATGCTAAAAAGCAAATTAATAGAAATAGCGTATTTTTCATATTGTTTCTTTCTGTTGTGCTTCTGATTTACAAAAATAGGTAAAATCCCTCAGGTTCCAAAACGAAACCGAATAGATTTTGCATTTATTTCGCTTTTATTGCCGGAGGGGTTGCCCGGCGGTGGAACAGAACCGATATGGGCGGTTGTCGGTTCGGGCGGTCGCTTGCTGCGGAGAAGTCGGGCTTCTGTTCTAAAGGGAATAATCCTGAAAAAGAAATCTTTTTTGCTGTTTTTGTGTTGTGGTTTTGTTGTAAAGAAATAAAAAAGGAAAAAATATAGTGCTATTTGTTGTGTGAAAACAAATAATTATATATATTTGCCTTTGCTTTGGATGCCCTTTTGTCGCTCCTATGTGAATTAATTCAATCATCAATAGTAATGAATAAAGTAGAAAGCGCTCTGTCGCGCACGACCGATACCAAAGCTCTGGTGATCGGAATCGAAACCCTTCCGCGGGTCGCGGATATGTTCAAGGAACTCTTTCCCGGCAGGCGTGCGCTTGTCGTCGCCGATGCCAATACGTGGCGGGCGGCGGGCGGCGATGTTCACCGGATTCTGGCTCAGGCGGGTGTTGCGCAGGACGAGCCGCATGTTTTCACCGATCCGAAGCTTTATGCCGAGTGGACGTTTGTCGAACAGCTGGACGGGGTGCTGTCCCGCACCGACGCCATTCCCGTCGCAGTGGGATCGGGCGTTATCAACGACCTGACCAAACTCTGCTCGCACCACAACGGGCGCCGCTATATGGTCGTGGGAACCGCGGCGTCGATGGACGGCTATACGGCCTACGGAGCCTCGATCACCAAGGACGGCAACAAACAGACCTTCGACTGTCCGGCTCCGCTGGGCATGGTGCTCGATCCGACGATCGCCGCCGCCGCGCCTGCGAAAATGTCGGCGTCGGGATATGCCGACCTGATTGCGAAGATTCCGGCCGGGGCCGATTGGATGCTCGCCGATGCGGTCGGCTCCGAACTGCTCGACGAATTCGCCTTTTCGGTGGTGCAGGACGGACTGAAGGACGCCCTCTGCGACCCCGCAGGCGTGCGTGCCGGCAATGTGGCCAAGGTCGAGCAGCTGGCCGAAGGTTTGCTGCTGAGCGGTTTCGCGATGCAGGCCACGCAGTCGAGCCGCCCCGCGTCGGGCGCCGAACACCAGTTCAGCCACCTTTGGGACATGGAGCACCTCAAATACAACGGCGCATCCGTCTCGCACGGTTTCAAGGTCGGCATCGGCACGCTGGCTTCGACGGCTTTTATCGAGATGCTGCTCGATACGCCGGTCGAGACGCTCGACGTCGAAAAATGCGTCGCCGCATGGAAATCGTGGGAGGAGACCGAAAAGGATATCTACCGGATTTTCGACAACGATCCTGAGTTCGTGGCCCGCGGTCTGGTCGAGACCAAAGGCAAGTATGTCGATAAGGAGGGGCTGCGCCGCCAGCTGCAGCGTCTGCAGAAGGCGTGGCCCGTGCTGAGCGGCCATATCCGCCGGCAGATCATTCCCTTCGGCGAGGTCCGCCGCCGTCTCGAACTGGTCGGTGCGCCTTACGAGCCGGAGCATATCGGCGTTTCGCGCGCCAAGTTCCGCGCCAGCTTCGAAAAGATACCCTACATGCGCAGCCGCTTTACGGTGATTGATATCGCGTTCCGCTGCGGATGGATGGAGGAATGGCTCGACAAACTCTTCGGAAAAGGCGGAATTTGGGAAATAAAGTAGCATTTGGGAAATAAAGTAGTATATTTGCTTTCTGAAACTACTAAACTTTCATTCCGAAATGACTCCTGAACAAACCAAGCGCTTCAAGTACTGGCAGACCCGTACGATCGTCGCCACGATGATCGGTTACGCGCTCTTTTACTTCGTGCGTAAAAACTTTTCGCTGGCCATGCCCGGTCTTGAGGCCGATCTGGGGATCTCGAAAACCAGTCTGGGAATTTTCCTGACCCTGAACGGCGTGGTCTACGGACTTTCGCGTTTCGTGAACGGCATTCTGGCCGACCGGATGAACGCCCGCTGGTACATGGCTGTCGGACTTGCGCTCTGCGCATTGGCCAACTTCGCCTTCGGATTCGGCGAAGACGTCTCCTATTGGATCACGGGCCAGCACGACGGTTCGCAGTTCACCAATACGATGATCCTCTTCATGGGTATCATGTGGGTGATAAACGGCCTGCTGCAGGGGACGGGATTTCCGCCCTGCGCCCGCCTGCTGACCCACTGGATTCCGCCCACGCAGCTGGCGACGAAGATGTCGGTGTGGAATACCTCGCACTCGATCGGGGCCGGTCTGGTCGTGATCCTCTGCGGGTATATCATGGGTACGCTGGGCATGAACGTCTCGGCCGATCCCGACGCCGTGGCGGCCATGGCCGCCAATCTGGGCGTACAGCCCGGTGACGCCGCGGGTATGGAGCGCGTCATGGCGGCTGCCGCGCATGCCGGGGCGTGGAAATGGTGTTTCTGGATTCCCTCCGCCATTTCGTTCGCAGGGGCTGTCGGGCTTGTAGTCTTCCTGCGCGACACGCCCTCGTCGGTGGGGCTTCCCGAATTGGAGGGCACCGAGGTCAGGAAGGAGAAGAAAGCCGCCAAAGGTGCCGAGCACCGTGCGTTCCTGATGAAGCATGTCTTCAAGAACCCGCTGATTTGGATTCTGGGTTTTGCCAATTTCTTCGTCTATGTCGTCCGCTTTTCGGTCCTCGACTGGGGGCCTTCGCTGCTGAGCCAGTCGAAGGGCGTCAGCATGGAGCATGCCGGCTGGCTCGTGGCGATGTTCGAGATTGCGGGCATCGTCGGCATGCTGGTCGCCGGCTGGGCGACGGACAGGTGGCTGAAAGGCCGTGCCCACCGCACCTGCGTATTCTGCATGGCGGGAGCCGCGATTTTCGTCTTCCTTTTCTGGCAGCTGCCCGGTGACGCTCCCGTCTGGCTGCTCTTCACGACCCTCTGCGCCGCCGGTTTCTGCATCTACGGTCCGCAGGCGCTGATCGGCATCGCCGCGGCGAATCAGGCTACGAAGAACGCCGCCGCGACGGCCAACGGCCTTACGGGGCTGTTCGGTTACGCGAGCACCGTCGTTTCGGGTGTCGGACTGGGCTATGTGGCGCAGCATTACGGCTGGAACTGGGCCTATGTCGGCATTCTCGGCATGGCGGTGGTGGGCATGCTGGTTTTCCTGCTGATGTGGGGCGCCCGTGCCGACGGTTACGATGCCGGACCGGAGCGGAATTAAGCATGTTCGTCCGCTGACGGAAAAACGATATGGACTTTCGGGTCCGAAAGTGTCCGGAGCCGGTTGCGGTTTCGGACACTTTATTTTGAAATCTGAGAAAAAAATTGTTACCTTTGTTCAGTTAACTGCTAAAAGACAGAGTGATATGCTGAGTATTGCCGAACGACACAAATACATCCTCGATAACTTGAACAAATACGGGTTCGTGCGTATTACCGACGTCGCCAACGAACTGGGGGTTACGAAGGTGACGATCCGCAAGGATGTCAAGATATTGGAAAGCAAAGGGTTGCTTTACAAAGTGCACGGCAGCGCCCGTCCCGCCAACCCCCATGTGGCCGATATGGACGTGCATGTCAAGGACAACATCAACCGCGACTCCAAGCGGCTTATCGCCCAGCGCGCCCTCGAACTGCTCGAAGACAACGATTCGATCATCGTCGCTTCCGGCTCGACGATCTATGCCTTTGCCGAGGAGATCAAGGCGCGCCAGTGGCATCACCTGAACATCGTTACGCCCTTCCTGCGGCTGGGCGTGCTGCTCAACGAGGCGGAGAATGTCAATGTCGTGCAGCTGGGCGGCACGGTGCACAAGAAGTCGCTGTCGGTGCTGGGCGAGGAGGCCGCGCGTTCGCTCGACGACTGCATCTGTTCGAAGCTCTTCTTCGGCGTGGACGGCATCGACCTCGAACACGGCATCACGACCTCCACGATCGACGAGGCGAAGCTCACGCGCAAGATGATGAAGGCGTCGTCGCAGAATATCGTGCTGGCCGACTCTTCGAAATTCGGACAGCGCGGCTTCGGACGCATCTGCGCGCTGGAGGACATAGACGTCATTATTACCGACGACCGGATTTCCGAACAGATGGTCGCCATCGTCGAGGAGGCGGGCGTGGACCTGATTATCGTCAAGTAGGGCTGTCGCCAACCGGAAAAATGACAGGCGCGCCCTGCGTGCGAGAAACAGAGGCGGTTCCGAAATTTCGGAGCCGCCTCTACTTTGTCGGAAGGCAGGAGGGTTATTTGGTCCATGCGGCGTAGCCGCTGCCGATCGCGTCCCAGTCGGTTAGCGCCGTGCATCCGCGGAAGCAGGTGCCGAAACTCTTCGGCGCGGTGAATGCGTCGGGGTGGAGCGAACGTTCGTAGATGTGTACTTTCACGCCGTCGATGGTCGTGTAGGGCGATTCGACGGCGAGTTTGGCCGCATCGCGGAATGTGCCGCTGAAGTCGGTGACCTTACGGCTGTCGTCGAACATGTCGGCGGGAACGCTCACAAGTTCGGTGCAGTTTGCCAGAAGCCATTTGTAGGATGTGACGTTGGTACACCCTTTGAATACGTTTCTGCCCACTTTCGTCAGGGCTTTGTTGCCGAAGAAACAGCTTCGGAAAATGTCGGCCGACGTGCATCCTGCGAAAAATTCGTCGGGAATCTCTTTGAGTGCGGTGCAGCCGTAGAAAGTCTCCTCGAAGTTCGTGGCGTTGGCAAGCCCCTTGAACAGGCCCGCAGGCAGCGTTTCGAAGGCCGTATTTCCGGAGAAGGTGTATTTCAGCGTCGTGATCTGGGGGCTTCGGGCGAAAAATCCGGCCGGAACGGTTTTGAGCTGGGTGCAGTGGGCGAGGAAGCTTTGCAGCGACGTGACGTTTTTGAGCGGGGCGAGCAGATTTTCGGGAACCGACGTGAGCGAGGCGCATTTGGTGAAACATCCCAATACGTCGGTGACCTTGTCGCAGCCGCTGAACAACGAAGCCGGAATGGTTTGCAGACCGCTGCAGCCTTCGAATGCGTATTTGAACGTGGTTACCTCGGCGAACGAGTCGGTCGTGTTTTCGGGGAGCGTTTTCAGGTTGGAGCAGAGGTAGAACGCATAGTACATCGAGGTCAGGTTTACGTTGCCCCATTGTTTGACGGCCGTCAGGTAGCTGCGGGAGGTCTCGGAGTGTCCCTGCAGGCTGTAGAGCTGTTCCACCGAACCGGATACGGATACTTCGTAGACGCCCGCTTCCGCATATTCGTAATTTATCAGGCTGCCCGTCGCGGGGTTGAGGTTGAGGGCGAGTTTCTCGCTGTATCCGTCGCCGTAATCGACCGTGCAGTCGATGGCGCCGGAGAGCGGCAGTATGATCTTGCCGCCTGCCGGAACGGTGTATTCGAGGATGAGCGACGGAGGACCTTGGGTGACATTGATGGCGGCCGACACCTCGGCGGGGTTGTCTTTGCAGCCGGTGGTGACCGTCACCACGGCCGGCCGGTTTCCGCCGTCGGGATTGGGCGACGCCGTGAGGCGGAGTTTGTCGCCCTCCTTGGAGATCGTTATCCATCCTGCGTCGCAGGCGGCGTCCCACCGCTCCTGATTCGTGGTTACCGTGATGGGGTCAATTCCCCCCCCCTCGTTGGTGAATTCCGCCGTACTGCTTCCCAGACTCAGGGTCGGCGCAACGCCTTGTTCGACCGTGATTTTGCCGATGACGCTTTCTCCGTTCATGATGGAGATTGCGGCATTGCGCAGCTCCTCGGCGTTCTCTTCGATTTCGACCGTCAGCCGATCCCCGGACAGGACGGCCGTGCACCACGACCGGTCGGATTCCGGCACGGCTTCGAAGTTCTTTTCCATGGTGAGGACGAACTGGCCTGCATGGTGTGTCGCGGTTATCGCGGCAGAGGTTCCGTCTTGTGAAATTTTGACATCCGAATCGGGCGAACTGAATTTGACCGCCGGATTCGGGGTGTCGTCGTCCGAGCATGCGCCGCCCAGTAGCAGCAGGCATAGCAGAGTGCATAGCTGTTTCATAGTGAATGGGATTAGTTTGACATGAAGATTCATCTCAAATGTAATGAAAATTTTTGGAACCCGCCCGTCTTTCTTGTTTTTTCTTGTCCGAAATTGCATGCCGAGTCTCCCGAAACCGAAAGGAACGGAGAATTTTTGCCGGTGACGCCGCCGCGGTTCGTACGGTTCCGCCCGCGGATCGGCCCGGTGTGTACGGATTGTTGAAAATTTTTTCCGGCAAAGTTTTGCACGCCCCGTAAAAATGTCCTACCTTTGCCCTCAATTACAGCGATTCCGAATACCTATGAATTGTAACCCCCTCATATCGTCAGCGCAGGCATTCTGGCAGCAGGACTATTGGTCGGGCGACGTATCCCCGGTTTTCGGTAATTTTGTTTTATTAGGGTAACTGTTTCGGTTGCCCTATTTTTTTACGCTCGTACGGATGAAGACACTTTATACCAATGCCGCGATCTATGCCGGCGGCCGTTTTGCGGCCGGAGAGTTCGCCGTCGAGGGAGGCCGCATCGTGCCCGTCGCGGGCGCGGCGCCCGACCGGACCGTGGACCTCGGCGGCCGGCATGTGATTCCGGGACTCGTGGACGTGCACGTCCACCTGCGCGAACCGGGATTCTCGCAGAAGGAGACCATCGCCTCCGGAACGGCCGCGGCCGCACGGGGCGGATACACGACGGTCTGTTCGATGCCGAACCTGAACCCTGCGCCCGATGCGCCCGATACGCTCCGCGCGCAGACCGACATCATCCGCCGCGACGCCGTGGTGCGGGTCGTGCCTTACGGCTGTATCACGATGGGACAGCGGGGTGCCGGCGAGCTGGTCGATTTCGCGGCCCTCGCGCCCGATGTTGTCGGCTTCTCGGACGACGGCCGCGGCGTGCAGTCCGACGAACTGATGGAGGAGGCGATGCGCCGGGCGGAAAAAGCCGGCCGGCCGATCGTGGCCCACTGCGAGGTGGACGACCTGCTGCGGGGCGGCTATATCCACGACGGCGAATACTGCCGTGTGCACGGGCACAAGGGCATCTGCTCCGAGAGCGAGTGGAAGCAGGTGGAACGCGACATCGCGCTGGCCGAAAAGACCGGTTGTCAGTATCACGTCTGCCACGTCTCGACCAAGGAGAGCGTCGAGCTGGTGCGGCGTGCGAAGGCCCGCGGCTTGCGCGTGAGCTGCGAAACGGCGCCGCATTATCTGCTGCTCTGCGATGAGGATTTGCAGGAGGACGGACGCTTCAAGATGAATCCGCCGCTGCGCAGCCGCGAAGACCGCGCCGCGCTGATCGCGGGCGTCGCGGACGGTACGATCGAGGTGATCGCCACCGACCATGCGCCCCATACCGCCGAAGAGAAGTCGCGCGGACTGGCCGGAAGCGCCATGGGAATCGTGGGCTTGGAGTGCGCTTTCCCGCTGATGTATAAATATATGGTGTTGCCGGGAACGCTCACGCTCGAAAAGCTTGTCGCGCTGATGTCTGACAATCCCCGCCGGATATTCGGTCTGGGCGGCGGCCTGAACGTCGGCGATGAAGCCGACTTCACGGTGCTCGACCTCGGTGCGCAGTACGAGATGGACCCTGCGGCGTTCCTCTCGAAGGGCCGCGCCACGCCTTTCGCCGGCTGGCCGGTGCAGGGCCGCGCCGTGCTGACGGTCGTCGGGGGCCGGGAGGCATACCGGGATGATGGATTGCAGTTGTGAAGTCTCCTTTCTCAAAGGGAGATTTAGCGGGATTATAGATATGCCGGGTTTCATATGGAGCGGAATCCGGATCGACAGAACGAAACAAATCCATAAAAAGGGGCGATGCGAAAAGCCCGTACCGAAAATAAATATGAAACCATTTACGAAGAAAATTGTCTTGGAGAACGGCCGTGAGTTTTACGGCTACGGCTTCGGCGCCGACCGCGAGGTCATTAACGAGATCGTCTTCAATACCTCGATGGTGGGGTATCAGGAGATTATGTCTGACCCCTCCTACACGGACCAGATGGTCGTGATGACCTATCCGCTGATCGGTAATTACGGTATGGCCGACGAGGATTACGAAACGAAGACTCCGACCATCGGCGGCATGATCGTGCGCGAGTACAACGACTCGCCGAGCAACTTCCGCTACACGAAGACCCTGAACGAGGTCTTCGAGGAGCATGACATTCCCGCGATCTGGGGCGTGGACACCCGCACCCTGACGCGCATCATCCGTAACGAAGGCACCCAGAAGGTGATTATCACCGGCGCGGATACGCCCCTCGAAGAGGCGCTCCGCAAAGTGCGCGAGTACGCCCTTCCCCACGACATGGTTTCGCGCGTGAGCTGCAAGAAACGCTGGATGTCGCGCGTCCCCAACCACAAATACGACGTGGTGGCGGTCGACTGCGGCATCAAGTACAATATCATCCGCCAGCTGAACCGCGTGGGCTGCAACGTGACGGTCGTGCCGTTCGACTCGACGCTGGAGGAGATCATGGCCTTCCGTCCCGACGGCGTCGTGCTGTCGAACGGTCCCGGCAACCCGCAGGACGTGACGCCCGTGATCGAGCTGGTCAGGCAGCTGCGCGGCAAACTGCCGATCTTCGGCATCTGCATGGGCCATCAGCTCATTTCGCTGGCTTACGGCGCCAAGACCGTGAAGATGAAGTTCGGCCACCGCGGCGGCAACCACCCCGTGAAGAATCTGTCCACCGGCAAGATCGAGATCACGAGCCAGAACCACAGCTACGCCGTGGACGTCGATTCGCTGGCCGGTACGGGGCTGGAGCTGACCCACGTAAACCTGCTCGACGGCACGGCCGAGGGCGTGGAGTGTGTCGGCGACGCTGTTTTCTCGATGCAGTATCACCCGGAGAGCGCTTCGGGTCCGCAGGACAGCGGCTATTTGTTCAGAAAGTTTACCAAAATAATGGAGGAGCGTAAAAATGCCTAAGAGAAGAGATATAAAGAAGGTAATGGTTATCGGTTCGGGTCCGATCGTCATCGGACAGGCCGCCGAATTCGACTATGCGGGCACGCAGGCCTGCCTCGCACTCAAGGAAGAGGGCTACGAGGTGATTCTCGTGAATTCGAACCCCGCCACGATCATGACCGACACGCATATTGCGGACAAGGTATACATGGAGCCGCTGACGCTCGAATACGTCGCCAAGATCATCCGCTTCGAACGCCCCGACGCCATCGTGCCGGGACTGGGCGGGCAGACGGGTCTGAACCTCGCGGTGCAGCTCGCCAAGAAGGGCATTCTGAAAGAGTGTCAGGTCGAGATTCTGGGCACCTCGTTCGAGTCGATCGAACGTGCCGAGGACCGCGAGCTTTTCAAGGAGCTGTGCGAATCGCTGGGCGAGCCGGTGATCGAGTCGAAGATCGCCATGTCGGTCGAGGAGGCCGTCGAGGTCGCCGCCGAGATCGGCTATCCCGTCGTGCTGCGTCCCGCCTATACGCTGGGCGGCACGGGCGGCGGCTTCGCCGATAACGAGGAGCAGCTGCGCGAGATGATGCGCCACGCCCTGTTCCTTTCGCCCGTACATCAGGTGCTCGTCGAGAAGAGCATCAAGGGATACAAGGAGATCGAGTTCGAGGTGATGCGCGATCACAACGACACGGCCATCAGCATCTGCTGCATGGAGAACATCGACCCTGTGGGCGTCCATACGGGCGACTCGATCGTCGTGGCGCCGTGCCAGACGCTCACTAACAAGGAGTTCCAGATGCTGCGCGACAGCGCCCTGAAGATCATCCGCGAGTTGAAGATCGAAGGCGGCTGCAACGTGCAGTTCGCACTTGACCCCCTGTCATTCAAATACTACCTGATCGAGGTGAATCCCCGTGTGTCGCGCTCCTCGGCCCTCGCATCGAAGGCCAGCGGTTATCCGATCGCGCGCGTTACGGCCAAGGTGGCCGTGGGTCTCACCCTCGACGAGATCATGCTGGCCAATACGCCCGCCAGCTTCGAGCCGACGCTCGACTACGTCGTGACCAAAGTCGCCCGCTTCCCGTTCGACAAGTTCAGCGACGCGTCGAACAAGCTCGGTACGCAGATGAAAGCCACGGGCGAGGTGATGTCGATCGGCCGCACGATGGAGGAGAGCCTGCTGAAGGCGATGCGTTCGCTCGAAACCGGCGTCTGCCATATCTACCACAAGAAGTTCGACGACTGGACGAACGACCGGCTGCTGGAATACATCGCCGAGCCTACCGACGACCGACTGTATGCCATCGCGCAGCTGATCCGCGGCGGCGTCGATCTGGTGCTGATCTACAACCGCACGAAAATCGACATGTTCTTCCTCGAAAAATTCAAGAATATCGTCGAATTCGAGCGCGTCGTCGAGGCCGCTCCGATGGATATCGAAGTGCTGCGCGAAGCCAAGCGCATGGGTTTCAGCGACAAGTTCATCGGCCAGTTGTGGGGCGTCTCGCAGCACGACATGTACCTGCTGCGCGAGAAGAACGGCATCTTCCCGGTCTACAAGATGATCGACACCTGCGCCAGCGAGTTCAGCTCCTACGTGCCTTATTTCTACTCGACCTACGAAGACGAGAACGAGTCGCTGGTGAGCGACAAGGAGAAGATCGTGGTGCTCGGTTCCGGTCCGATCCGCATCGGTCAGGGCGTCGAGTTCGACTATTCGACCGTACACGCCATCTGGTCAATCCGCGAGG
>ENA-OYWQ01000077-OYWQ01000077.1-human-gut-metagenome-genome-assembly--contig:-NODE-77-length-44679-cov-17.000134_pt1 | contig 44679 bp, 30 predicted proteins | sample MGYA00244810_ERZ653396 | MGnify/ENA primary metagenome ERZ653396 (study PRJEB26926, sample SAMN06165045) | human gut metagenome | biome: ENVO:00009003; feature: ENVO:2100002; material: ENVO:00002003... | reverse complement strand
TCTCAGTCCCTTCCCTTTTCCACGTCTTGTATCAACTGCTTCAGTTCTTCCAGGGATATATCCTCTTCCTTCACCAGAGACGACACTGCGCTGAGATAGGAATTATTGAAATATTTGCTGATAACGTTCTTCAGTGTCCGCTTGCGAAAATCCTCCTCGCTGACCACCGCATAATACTGATACGTGTTGCCGTACGTATGATGGCTCAGGAATCCCTTATCCTCCAATCCTCTCACAATGGTGGACAAAGTATTGAAATGTGGTTTCGGCTCTTCATAGAATGCCAGCATTTCCTTCACAAACAAGGGTCCCTTTTCCCAGAAAAAGCCCATGATTTCTTCTTCTTTTGCAGTCAATCCTTTCATAACATTCTTTGTTTTCTGCAAATAACTAAATTATTTAGTTCAAAAACTAATTTCTCTCGTTAAATAAAACTAAAGCTTTTAGTTTATTCGGCAAACACCAGTCTCCAACCGTCTCCCGACAAGCAAAATACCTACTAATAGTGATTGCAGTTCTCGGATAAAAGCCGTTACTTTGCGCACGAATCAGAGAATTAAAAACAATAACATACAATGAATGAGCAACATAAGTACCGCTCCACGGACAAGATGAGCGACCTCATCTGTGACAATTACTCCTTATTAATGGTGATGAGCCGCTTCGGACTGTCATTAGGATTCGGAGACAAGAGCGTGAAGGACGTCTGCGAAGCACAAGGCGTCGATTGCCCTACATTCCTCGCCGTAGCCAACTTTATCAGCGAAGAACAATACTCTTACAGCGGCAATGAAAGTGATTTTTCCATTCCCGCCCTTATGGATTATCTGAAGCGTGCCCACACATATTTCCTCGACTTCAACCTGCCGGCCATCCGCCGCAAACTCATCGAAGCCATCGATTGTTCCAGTACAAACGATGTAGCCTACCTCATCCTGAAGTTCTTCGATGAATATGCCAAGGAAGTACGCCGCCACATGGAATATGAAAACCAGGCCGTATTCACCTATGTAGAGCAATTACTCCAAGGCAACCTATCGGACGAATACAACATCGCCACTTTTGCCAGCAAACATAATCAGATAGATACCAAACTGAAAGAGCTGAAGAACATCATCATCAAATACTACCCGGAAAAGGAGAACAACAATCTCCTGAATGCGGTCTTGTTCGATATATTCAACTGCGAACAAGACCTTGCCACCCACTGCCAGGTAGAAGATTATATGTTTGTTCCCGCCGTAGCGCAAATAGAAAGGAAACTGAAAAATGAACAATAATACTTCTTTGAAGATTGTCATTGCAGAAACTTCGGTCATCATCCGGAGTGGTCTGACGGCTGTTTTGAAGCGTATTCCCAACTTGAATGCACACCCTATTGAAGTTTCTTCTCCGGAATCGCTGCAAAACTACATTCACATGCATCCGGCAGACATTATCATCATCAACCCCACTTTCGGTGGCTGGTTCGACCTGCCCGCCTTCAAGGCAGAACACGGAAAATCCGGTATCAAGTACATTGCTATGGTATGCTCCGTCATCGACAACAACATATTGAAGGAATATGACGAGAACTTCGCCATGTGCGATGACGTAGATGTCATCGCCTCCAAAATCAACCACTTGCTACACACCGAGGAGGAAGAAGAAAAAGACAGCGAACAAGAAACCCTGAGCCAGCGCGAAAAGGAAATCATCACCTGCGTTGTGAAGGGCATGACCAACAAAGCCATCGCCGACAAACTCTACCTCTCCATCCATACTGTCATTACCCATCGCCGTAACATTGCACGCAAACTGCAGATACATTCTCCGGCAGGGCTCACCATCTACGCTATTGTCAACAAGCTGGTAGAATTGAGCGACATCAAGGACTCTCTATAAGATTCTTCCGGCAACCGTTTCCCTACCCGCTGCGGCCTATAGGGAAAAACCGGATGAATCCCTTGCAAAAGTATGCTCCTCCATACGGGAAAAGCCCTCTGCCTATTGATTAAGGTTTATCTTGTGCCTGAAGACAAAGCTCATCCCCTATGTCATCCCTCCCCATCCTATGACTCTTTATGCCCCACAAGTATCCTTATCCAACCTTACCCACAGTATCCGTCACGCCATACACAAATCCCCGCTTCACGATATCACATCGGGAAGCGGGGATCCTTTTATCTTCATAAAAGTGGTTACGTAATTATGACTAACTAATTCATTCAAATCTGATGTTGCAAAGATAAGGCATCGGCAGACAGTACGCAATCACTTAAATTAGGTATAATAAAACAAGTCAGTCATCATAAATAGGTAGAACCACCCACAAATCAGGCATTGGCATAGCTGTGCATTCCTCCAAGGATGTAGTTCACCCCGAAATAGGTCATCAGGACTGTCAGAAAGGCGGCAACCATATAGATATGGAAGAATAACGGACTGCGGAAAATGCGCAGGCTGCGCGCATGGAACGCCGCTCCATAAACCATAAAGGTAATCAGCGCCCATACTTCCTTCGGGTCCCAAGCCCAATAACGCCCCCAAGAAGCATTGGCCCAAACCGCACCCAGAAAAATGCCGGCTCCCAAAAAGAAAACGGCGGGATAAAGCAGCAATCGGCTGAGCAGCATCAACATCCGGGCTGAACGGCGAAGACACAATGCCAGTATGCCGTTCAGCATCATAAAGGCAAACAAAGCATAAGACATCATTATCAACGACACATGCGTACTGAGCCACGGAGAAACGAGCACGGGTATCAAGGGAGTGATTTGGGGATTCATCTGTCCCAAATAGGACACCAGTAAGGCAAAACCGGACAGCAAAAAGCCGAAAGGCACCATAAACGGGAAGCGCCGCCGAAACAGACAAGCCAGGAACAGCGCACACAATGCCATGAACTGCATCGTTTCGTATCCATTACCCAACGGGATACGCCCGCCGATGTACCACCTCAGACCATACCCGAAGAGCTGAAAGAGAAACGCCGCATAAAGAGAAAACGGGAAAAAAGTATCTGCCAAACGCGAAGAGAAAGAGAGCGCTACAATCCTACCGGAAGAGTCTGACAATGCCGACGAACGGCGCAGGCCGCGATACAGCAGACGGAAGAAAGCCAGCATCCCCACCGTAAGGTTGAACATGAACAGCAGCTTGCTGAAAGGAATACGGTTATACAGCAATTCGGCTTGTATTTTGGTATCGGAAACGGGCTCCACACTCCCGTCTTCCGGCAAAGGACGAATCAATGTACCATTTTGGAGCATCAGAATCAGTCCCACCTTTTCATCTGCCTCTACAATGGCCTTTTCCAGAGAAGTCATTTTCTGATGATGGTCTTGCTCCCCTTTCCAGTACTTCTGCAAGCGATACTTCTCACCGTCGAACAAATCAGCCAGACGCGCATAGGGTGTCTCCAAATGAAGCAGGCGACGGAGTGCCTCGTTCTTGATATAAATCATCGGCTCATTCTGCCAAACCTCCGGACGCAGAAGCCATCCGCCAATCACCTGCTCCGGCGTCATGCCTCCATAAGACGGTTTTCCCGTCAGTTTCAGTACAAAATCGCGCGCAAGGGTATTGAAAGGAACCACACGGTCATTATAAATCACCTGCCTGCGGGCAAGGCTATCCGCCTGCTTGCGTGCCAGTGCCGGAAGGCTTCTCTTCTGCGCATGTACCCCACTTCCCAGACACAGCAACAATAGAACAGACATTCCTCCCTTCTTCAACAACGGATGCCTCAGCAGCCTGCGGAACTCTCCGCCCCGGCTGGCCAGCATCCAGAGCATGGAGACACCCAACAAGAGGTATCCACTATAGGTAATCCCTATCCCCCACGGGTCATAATTCACTGTCAGCCAGCTCCCCTGCATATCCTCATCAAAGGAAGACTGATAAAAGCGGAACCCCTGCCGCGAGAGAATACGGTTCATGGAGACGGGCGTCTCGCCGTGAATATAGCTGATATAATCTGCAGGAGCATCCGTACCCGGATAGTACTCAATCCGGAAACTGTCCAGACGTAAGGTGAACGGTAACTCTACAACCTGCCTGCCGTCTTGTTCCAAAAAGCAGTTCACCTCACTGCCGACAGTAAGATGCACATATCCTTTTCGGCCACAAAGAAACGTAGTCATGGCTCCCGCCAAAATCACGAGGAAGGAGCCATGCAACAACAACGTCGGGAGACGCCGCCACAACCGCTGTCTTACAAGCACAACAACAGTCATCGCAGCAAGGGCTCCCCACAAACAACAGAACCAAATCGTATGATAAACATGCTTTTCTACAAAATCCGTACTGTATGTCTGCTCTACAAACGTAGTTGCAGCAAGTAAGAGCAGCAAACAACCATAAACAGCTATGAGAAACTTTTTCAATTAAGAGCTATCAATTAAAAGTAAAAAATCAATATGGAGCAAACTCCTTGTTTTCTAAAGACTTGACTCCCATACATTCCATCTCTATCAGCCAACCCGGACGACATACGGGAGCATATACAAACACTCTCGGAGTATCCGGAAAACGCTCGTCATACATTCCTTTGACCACGGTATAGTCTGCAACATCCCGCAGATAAACAATCATCTGTCCTAAATCATCAAACGTACAGCCAGCCTCTTTCAACAAAGCCTCCACATTCTCCCACATACGTTCCGTCTGCTTGCGAATGTCTCCGGGACATACCACCTCACCTTTATTATTGATGCTCGCAGTACCCGAAATAAACACCTGGCGACGGTCGCCATAATCCACATACGTACCTCGCTCGAAACTCACACCGTATTCGTATGTGGGATTCAAATGTGTCGGTGCGTAAAGGTAGTGAATTTGTTCAGATTTCAAACCATCTACAGCATAAGTATCCATCTGAACCGTCACTTTTGGGTCGGCATGACGGCCACCGATACCGGTACTGGAAATATAATGAGTCTTCTCCGTCAAGTCCTGGGTAACAAACACCTCATTACGCGCCTTCACCACTCCGGCATAATTCACATCCACGTTCTGTACAAAGAACCAGGTACGTATGCAATTATCAGCCAGCTTACAGCCCTGTTCCATCAGCTGCATCACATAGTCATTCAACAGCAGACGGGTCTGGTATTCCGAATTGGCAGCACGATTGAAAGAGCCGCCTCCCCAAAGGTGACGGTAGGCGCCATGTCTCACTTCGAACAATCCGTTATGAAGCACCTGTGTTTCTACACCTTTCTGCAGATAGACCCACAGTGCAATCTTTGTACCGTTCAACGGTGGCTGCTCTACCACGGAGAGTGCACAATCCGAACATTCTGCCGAAAGCGCCAGTAGCATATCTGCTTGATTGGCGGCGTCACTTAGAAAGTAGCGTTTAAAGATGGCAACAGCACCTTGTAGTTCACTTTCACGCAGTTGGCAGTAAGTGTCGACCACCGCATTCAGCTGTTCTTCATAAGTCGCTTCCGGTCTGGTGGCATGAATCATTACATGATATTCCGAAACACCCGCTTCTACCTCATATTTAAAGATTTCGGTTAAGGTATTCTCCAATTGATTAGTTTGTTGTTGTTTATTTTTCATATTAAATATCAATTAGTCGTTGTTGTTCAAAAAAGTACCGGTATTACCAGTAAGGCCCATCATTATTACTGCTGTGCACCATCGTCAATCCAGTTGCCAATCAAAGACTGCATATCAGATGAGGTTATCATCTGAGAATGGTCTATACGCCAATCCGAGCTGATGTCCGTACCCAATATGAGATGCAAGACACTTTCTGACGCATTACCGGGCATAACCCTCATTTTACCGTCCACCGTCGTTGAAGCCCGGTTGACCAGATCAGCATGGCTATGTCCTTCCAGCAGATTCAAGCCACCACCCGGAGTGGTGCTAAGACCATGGCAAGCCGTACAAGTGGCATTGAATATTTTTTGTTGAATGGCATTGTACATACTTGCATCAACTGTTCCTGCATCCATAAGTATAGTATCAGCGATTTCAGTACATTCCATTGCCACCAAACTGACAATGCGCTTCCTCAACTTATTGATTACACATAGCTCGACAGTTGTCACCTCATCCGTTATGCCGGACATTGTCAACTGGATTTCATCATTATCCGATTCGGATGCCGGAACAACCTTTGAAACAATGGCATAATCGCTTTCATCATCAAATCCTGCCACTACCACACTATAGTCGCCCGACCACTTATCCACACCACTAATCCGGCCTGTCATCTTCACTGTGCGTCCTTCACCCGTGGCCACAACGGCATTCTCATAAATTCTCCCCTCATCGCATGCATGCAGGCCTACAAGAAGCACGGGCAGAAAAAAGAAAAGAATGTATTTTTTCATAGACGAATCCTTTCTTGACTTCATTTAGAATGTATATTGAAGCATCACCGTGGCAGAGTGAGTGGCCAGACCTAAATTATCATTATCACGGTCGAGCTGCGTGTCGTGTCCCCAACGGGCTACATACTGATACATTGCCTGCAATTTCAAGTTGCATCCTCTGAAAAAGTAGTTCATACCTACAGCAGGCATATTCAGGAAACCGTCGTCATCCGTACCGTTACGATTGAAGACATCGTAGCGTGCGGCAAGCTGCAGACGGGGAGCGACAAAGTAACCACCTTGCACATAACCGCCTAAAAAGTTATACGATTCATTTATCTTTTGCCGTTTGGTGAAACCTACATTCATATAATAAGCTTCAGCCGCCAGATAGAGCTTGTTCTTCAACATGGCAAATTCCAACCCCACACGGGTATCGTTGGTACTCTCATTTTCACTCTCCACATTGATAGAGCCCGAAAGACCGAATAATATCTTGTCCTCGTTCAAACGGTTAGGATTACCTTGCGTGGAAGGCATCACCCCCTTGGGCATATAAGTCAGACGTCCGGCATACAGCAATGAAGGGATATGCCAGTCATCACTCATCGTCTTTGAAGCTGTATTCACGGAAGCTCCGGTTCCATTGAACAAGCCGACTTCATAACCGAACTTATCTGCCACCAGACCGTGGATTTCAACACCCAGGTCAAATCCCGTACCGATATTAGGCGTCACGGCATTCAACGAATAAGGCAAAATTACAGAAGACGTCAGAGAAACCGGCAACTGGGGAAGCAGTGTTTCGCCAAGAGTTGTCAGATAGGCATGCGAGAATGGAGTCTTGAACTTTCCGACACGAATCGCAAATTGTTTTTTCAGCTGTACATCGAACCACGCCTGCTGCAACAGCGCTCCTCCACTTGCAGCAGCATTGATGGACAGATTGAAAGCGACTTTTCCAAAAGCCTTGCCGGTAAAGCCAAGTACGGCATAAGGAATGGAAAAACCCGAATTGGCAATATTATCTTGGTTATAAGCTTTATCCAAGCCTTCATCATCATACCAATTGAAATTAGCACTCGTTTGTACCAACAGATAAGGCTTGAAAACAAAGTCACCTTTCTTTGTTTCAATGGTAAAACCTTCTCTTCCGGCCAATGACACTACACCATTCTCCGTATCTTCCTCATGTTGCGCCATAGCGGTCAAAGGCAAAACAGCCAGCATGGCAACATATAAAAATTTCTTCATAATTACTTTTTATATAAAGCTTATTAGTTCTAAAGTGAATTTAAAAATGCAATCAGGGCATCACGGTCATCCTTGCTCATGTTCTTAAAGAGATTTTTCGATGCTTCTCCCTCTCCCCCATGCCACATTATGGCTTCAACAAGATTGCGGGCACGGCCATCGTGCAAGAAGTAGGTATGTCCGTTTACCTTTTCCTGAAGCCCGATACCCCAAAGCGGAGTAGTGCGCCATTCATTGCCACGCGCCAACCCACTTACATAGTTATCATTCAGACCAACTCCCATAATTTCGGAGCCCATATCATGCAGCAAAAAATCCGAATAGGGGTGAATTGTCTGACTTCCCAACCATGGCAAACGGGTACCGTTCAACAGCACGGAGCCCCGAGGCTTGGTATGCAACGTGGTGACATGGCAAAGATGGCACTTGGCTTTATAGAAATTCTGTTCTCCCCTTATCACCTGCGGGTCATTCACATTACGCCGTGCAGGAACACCAAGACTCTGCATATACAAGTCAACATCTTCCATATCTTCTGTAGAAACATCCAACTGGGCATAAGAAAGCCCCATCATGCTGCCTTGATTCACCTGGGCCTGCCCCTCGCATATCTCTTCCGGATAGCGGCTATTGGTAACACCCATATCACTTGAAAAACCAAGTTCAACAGTCAAATCCGCATGTTGAGCCTTATTTCCCGACAGCCCCAAGCTTCTCACACCACGTTCGGTAATGTAATTGCAACGGCCACTTATACCATACTCCGGATAATTACTTTTTGCAGCAAGCGCTTCAATCTCCGTAGGTTCCAAAGCCATCATTTGCCCCATACCGACATGTCTCAACGGGATACGCACCGTACAGAACATATCTTCAGGCTTTATACTGTCAGCATACCATTCGGATATGGAATAAGCCGGTCTGCAAAGTTCATACTTCTCTCCGTCGGGAAAGGTAAAAGTCTCATAAGTATACTCCACAGAAAGCTTTCCCTCCGGTTTCACTCCATAAATGGCCTGGTCATGGAGAACACGGCCATAATCCTGAAAAAACGCACCATTCTTGCGGCTTATATAAACCAGCATCGAGGAAAACCCGTAACTACCCGATCCGCCTTCACTCCACAGCGTCGGTTTGGTACGGCCGGCATTACGATGACAACTGCCACAAGAATACCCCGCATAGACCGGGCCAAGACCACCTCCCATGCCATTGCTACTCGTACGCACATCATCGTAAAGCCCGTCACCATCATTAAAGCGACTGTTGTAAACACCCGACACCCAGTCTGCCGGTGAATCATAGGCCTTGGATGAATTCATGAAGATTGTGGACGTTCCGGCAGACAGAGCGTATCCTTCAGGAATCTCTATATCCAACACGTCAATCCCATCATCATCACAAGCAGTCAAACCTGCCGACAAACAAAGGAGAAGACATGAATATCTCATTAAACGATTCATCATCTTTATCTACTTTTTAATAATGGCATATCCAAACATGCCAAAGAAGTAAAGGCAGGATTCTCCAAATCCTCCCCTTTACTTCTTGAGTATTGTTTATAAATAATTCTTATTTAACTGTACGAGGCTTGCCATCCTTGAAAAGCAGGAATTCCAAAGTATGGAATCCGCGTACATTTTGAGCAGATTCAACTTTTGCATCATCATCACCCTCGCTCCATTCCAAATCGCCCCATTTCTGGGAATTCAGAATCTGGACAATGGCGTTCTGGTCCAAAGGCCAACTATCCATATTCGGGTCAAGTCCCAGCTCATCCACCGGCCCAAATAGGAACGCCTCACTTTCCTCCCAAGGTTCACGGGCTGTTATCCAAGCATTGCATGCCGTCTCAAAAGCACTGTTAGAGGGATTGTTGGCAAGAGCCACCACAGCGTCATACAGCGTACTATTCTTCTCCTTCAAATCCTTATAGGTAGGCAAAACCACAACATTGACATAATTTTCAACAATCGGGTCAAGTGCTTCATTGCTGTTAATGGTGCTATTGTCCCTGATATAAGGTTTCAACTCCTTATCCAATACACTTTCCAGTTCTTCACAAGCCTTGATAGCCGCTACCGTTTCCTGACTGTTGATATTATTACGGAAAGGTTGGGGAATAGCCTGAATAGCCGATGCTGCCGTAGTGATAGCTGCCGACACTTTCATATCCAACTCCGCATTGACTCCAGCCACCAATTTTGAAATTGACTTGTCGCTCACCTTACCGTCCAAAGAGCCGTAATAGGCATTGCGGATTGAGTAAATATTATTGGTATAATCATCACGGGAATGCCAGCTATACCATGACTCAACAGCATAGAGGGCCTCTGTAACATTGTTTGCCATATATTTATTATATGGATCACCAATCTTCGTCTCACCTACCTCATTGGAGATTTCAACACAACCGTCGATAACCTGCTCTATACAGTTCCAGGCACTTGAAAAGTTATAGGCACCATTATGAGCTTTGAAGGAAGTTGCAAAACTTGCCCCACCCTTATAACTCGTATTCCAAGAATCATAAAGATTGGTGGCATCTGCCTTCAACAAAGCCGCCACATTTCTCATGTAGTTGTGCCAACTTGCCGCATTCTCCGAGTTATACTCAATGTCAGCAGGATTAACTGTACTGTTGTCATCATCATCGCTACAAGCAGTAGCCGTAAATGCCAGCCCTAATACCAAAGCTGCCGCATAAAAGAAATTTTTCCTCATCTGTATAAAATTAATTGATTACTATTCATCTACTTCTTGACAAACCAACCGATATAGGCAATACCAATCGAAAACTCATTTTCACTATTATACTTGCCAGTTCCAAAAACCTTGTTTGTTCCGATTTGGCGGGTAGTGTAGTCAGCCTTTACCACCAGATTAGGCAAGGCATACCAATTCAATCCAGCAGTCCACATGCTTACCTGACAACGTTTCTCCATTATCTGGCTGGCCTCTCCCTTTTCTTGCGGATTATAATATTCATAACGTGCAAAGGGGTAGATAACCGGAACTTTCCTGTTTCCTTTGAAGAAAGCGCTGATATTCAAACCGGCCTCGGCTGCATAACTGACTACATTCTTTGCAATGGGGGTTATACGGCTGTAAGGAGATTTATTCGACAATTTGGTATTTGCCTCACTAAGCTTTGCTGAATTACCCAGATTTCCGTATACCATATTGGCACGGGCAATCACATATTTATTACGATATTGGGCATCTGCCGTATAGATTCTTACCGGAATCTTACCGGTAGACGAATAAGTATCCGCTTTGTCAGAATTGGAACCGGCATCAGCGCAGTAATAGAACGAAGCACCTATACGCAACCCCGGAACCCCCTTATAGTCCAGACGAGCCACATAGCCCGGTGAAGTAAAGTTGTCTTCTTCAAAGATGCCTTGTTTGCCACTTGCTATCCAGGTGTTACGGTCAAAACCATTGGCATTCAGACCGGCCACTATCATGGCCTGATAATCAAAGCTGGCATATCCTTTTCCAAAAGAACCAAAAAACTCGAGTCCGTTTTCATGCCACGTAGAAGGAAGGATGGTTGTCTCTCCTTCCGGCCGATAAGTTCCAAAGAAATTGATTGGTTCATGATGGGCGTTAGTCAATCCTACCGGAACAATGATGTGACCGGCACGTATGTTGAATTGTGGAACAATTAAACGGGTAATGTGGAATTGCTCGATAGCCACTTCGCCACCCTTTTCCACCTCCGTTTCATACTCACCGTTTTCCGTATTCTCAAGTTCATAAGCAGTACCCGTACCACCGGATTCAAACTCGATTTCAGCACCGAGTATCCATTTGGAATTGAACTTGTAATCCAGAGCCAACACGAAACGGGGTATAGAAATTGTATTCCTATGTTTGTCTGGATTGCCTTCAGGCGCACCATAGAAACGGTTAATACCATAATCCTTAAAACTTGCAACCATTTCTCCGTATCCACCGAAACGGAATTTCTTGTAGTTGTCGCCATCATTCGCTACTTTTTCCTTTTTCTCTTTGTCTGTTGAAATTTCCGTACTCTCTGCTGCAGAAGTAACTTTTTCAGGTTCAGCAGCCTGCAAAGCATTGGCAGAAAGCAGAAAACATAAAACGAATAAGCCTGTTAATTTTCTCATCTTTTATCTTAAATTTTATTGGGGCAAAGGTAGAGGTAGTTAAAAAGGAGAACAATACCTAAAAATTACGAAAAGAAGAGAAAGAGTAACCATTAGTAGGTAATGGCAGATTTATAACAACAAATAAAGATGAGAAAGGAGGGTAAGTGGTAAAAAGGACTATTAAACAGACTGTAAGGCTACTTATATTTAAACGCCAGTATATAGTACCCTATAAATGCCACCCCCAACAAAACAAACGAGACAAGGAGCAGGAGTTTGCCGAATGCATAATACAAGCCCCAAACACTGCCCAAAAGCACTAACAACAGAATGATGTTCATCACCCGGGTAAGGCGTATGGCAAACAAATATTGAACAGCCGCATTGCGCTCGGTGACCCGAATAGGGAAATTGATGAAACGGACGGGAAGATACGCCAATCCCCCCATCAAAAGGAAACAGAAAATGGAACAGCCACCCATCACCCAGACGGCGGGCAGCAGGGCACCTTCTCTTTGGGTATACAGCCAGTAAATGCTAATCCACGTAACGAGCACGATAAGCAGGGCCGTACCTTCCAGAATACGGTCAATCACAGTGGGTTGAAAACGGACATTAGGGCAATTCTTGCCGGAATAAGGACCAAGATTAATCATACTATCTGCGATTTAGAATCTGTTATTACGAATCCTCCTCTGCTTTCTCTTCAGACGGAGGAGGATTCTTGGACTTCTTCATCCGCCCACTCTTCCGCAATGCTTCAGCGATAATCCACTGAAGCTGTCCATTGGTACTACGGAACTCGTCGGCTGCCCATTTTTCAATGGCATCCATCGTTGCAGCATCCACACGGAGGACAAAGCTTTTGGTTGAAGTTTCTTTTTTAGCCACTATTTATTTACTATTTAACAATTTACGATTTACGATTGAAGTTACTTTGATATAACCAAGTACCAATCAAAGAGTATTCTGCTTGCCCCGCACGAAGGAGGCAATGTCATCCATAACATATGCTGGGACGGGCGAAGCATGGCTATACTCAAACGGAGTCGCCTTGCCGCTGCCTTCCTGCAACAAGTGATTCAATTTCGGATAAGATTTGAAATATGCATTCTTGCAGCGCAACAAACCGGAACGCCATAAACCGAAGTCTTCCATAGTCACCTGATAATCTCTCTCCCCTTGAAGAACAAATATAGGCAGCTTTAGTTTAGCGGCAACTTCCACCGGTTTGTAAGCATTGGCAAACAGCCAATATGAGCGGGGCTGCCCCAATGGCAAGGAAATCGTTTCATCAAACTCTTCCGTACCAAGCTTTTTGACATTAGCCAACTGTTGTTTCAGCTCATCAAGTTGAACCTTTACATTGACTGAAGAATCCGTCAAAGAAGAGGTATAATAAAACTGTTCCTCAAGAGCATCTTCAAGCGATCTTGCCAGTCCGGCAAGGATAATGATACCTGCCAAACCTTTCGAACGCCCGGCAATACGGGGAGCCAATGTACCTCCCAGGCTGTGCCCCAACACATACACACTGTCAGGAGCCAGCTCGGGCAAAGCCCTTACCTGCTCCACTATGGCAACGGCATCGTCCACGGCCTCAGTATCATAATCGAGTTCGCGACCGGCAGGAACGCAAGCCGCACCATATGCCTTTGTCCGTTTTTCATAGCGGACGACAGCAATGCCGCGTTTCGCCAATCCCCAGGCAAGGTCACGGAAAGGCTTGTTGGGACCTATCGTCTCGTCACGGTCGTGAGGACCGGAACCATGTACCAAAATAACACAAGGAACCCTGCATGCATCCGGACCGACTGCCCGCTTGGGCAAAGTCAACGTTCCGGGAAGCTTGTAGCCGTCGGCTCCCAGCGTAATATCCCTTTCATCCATCTTTGTCTTGTCATAGGCTACCGGTTGGGCAGTGCTGGCAGCAGGCGCAGGTACCAATCGGATTGTGTTCAGCGCCCCGTCAGCATCAAAAGCCACCAGAAAGCGGAGATTATAGCGTTCAAACTCCACATCGGAATAATAGATAGTAATTCCCTGGGCAGAATCGGTCTTCCATTCTCCTTTTGATATGGATTTACCGAACATTTTCTCCGCCTGCCGGAAAGAATCATTGAAGAGTGCCGGAGCCAGCTTCTCCTGCAACTCCCGGTTCAATGCCGCATGGATACTGTCACCTTGCCCTGCCACAAACAATTCATAAATGTGCTGCGCGCGCGCAGTATTCGCATCTTGTGCAAAGCCCCCATATACATTGCCCAGCAAGAGCAGTATAAGAGCCCATCGTCCTATAACCCCCATCTCTTTCATCCGTATCCTTTATCAATGGTTCAACGTTCCCGTATTGACTACCGGTTGTGCAGCCTCGTCCGCACAAAGCACTACCAACAGATTGCTGACCATTGCTGCTTTCTTGTCTTCGTCCAGTTCAACAATTTCTTCTTCAGAAAGTTTATGGAGCGCCATTTTTACCATAGAGACTGCCCCTTCCACAATCTTCTCGCGTGCCGTAATGATGGCGGATGCTTGCTGGCGACGCAGCATCACAGCGGCAATTTCGGGCGCATACGCCAGATAGTTGATGCGGGCTTCCACCACTTCCATACCCGCCATGGCCAGGCGTTCATTCAGTTTCTGCTCCAGCTGTTCATTGATTTCCTCACCGCCCGAACGAAGTGTCAACTCTTCCGTATCAGCCTCATTATCATCATAGGCATACTGACCGGCAACTTGACGAAGAGCGGCATCACTCTGTATCATGACGAAGTTCTCGAACGCATTCATACGATTGGCCACCGCATTGCCAAGACTGACCTGGTTGGCATTACCCGCTGTCGGAGCGGATGCAGCCATTGTTTGTGAATCAATCTCAAACATGGCTTTATAGGTGTCCTTCAGCTTCCACACCAATACCAGCCCTATGAGAATAGGATTACCAATCTTATCGTTCACCTTTATCGGCTCCACATCCAGGTTGCGTGCACGAAGCGAAAGCTTCTTCTTATTAAGAAAAGGGTTTACCCAGAAAAAGCCGGTCTCCTTGAACGTCCCTTTATATTTGCCAAAGAACACCATGGCACGCGCCTCGTTCGGCTCCAGCTCCATATAGCCGGCAAACATAATGAACCATACCAGGCACAGACACACCGAAAGGATCAAGGTAGGCACAGAAATGAGAAATCCAAAGATTATCACCGCCGTAAGCACTACCAAATGAAGGAACAAGGCCAGAAAGCCATTCATCTTGAAACCACTGAAACCACACTCTTTTGTTTCCATATTCTATAAATTTAATTGATATCATAATGATATCACAAATATATCAATTAAAATTAGAGAAGTACAAAGAAACAAGGGAGTTAACATATAGTATTAAGGATTATTAAGAACATGTATTCCCAGTATATAAAAATTCCGCTTGAGGGTCATAACTCACCCTCAAGCGGAAAGCTTTTTTTGACTCTGTCAGTGATGTATCAAGGCTGAATGACAAAAGACCGGCGCAGCAAACCAGCAGTTTGCGAGCTACCGCCCACCATCAGTTCATAACTGCCTTCGGAAACGCACATGGTATTGCTTTGCGGATTCCACCACACCAACTCTTTATCACCCAAATCAAACTCTACATCGACCGTCTTTCCTGCTGGGATATGTACCCGCTTGAAAGCACGCAATGCCTTGCTCGGTCCTTCTACATCATCGTTTTTCTTCAAATAGACCTGCACAACCTCTTCACCGTCACATTTGCCGGTATTGGTTACGGGGACACTCAATCTCAATTTCTCACCGGACTTTATATTATCCGAACCAAGCACCACAGCACCATAGCTGAAAGAGGTATAGCTCAATCCATGACCGAAGGGAAAAAGCGGTTCCTGGGTCATGTAACGGTAAGTCCGGCCGGTCATGTTATAATCCTCAAAATCCGGGAGCTGAGACACATTGCGGTAGAAGGTCACTGGCAAGCGTCCTGCCGGATTGTAATCGCCGAACAATACTTCGGCTACAGCCGTACCGCCTGCCTGACCGGGATACCATGCCTGCAGAATGGCTCCACACCTCCCGGTTTCCGGCTCCAGACCGATGGGAGAACCCGAACAGTTCACCAACACCACCTTTTTGCCGGCACGGTGCAAGGCGGCAATCAGTTCCCGTTGGACAGCAGGCAACTCGATATCGGTACGGTCACCTCCTCTGAATCCGGGAAGCTCAACACCCATCTCCTCGCCTTCGAGGTTCGGAGAGACTCCTCCCACAAAGACCACGATATCAGCATCCTTTACACGCTCCACAGATTTCCTCACATCCACTTCATTCTTAAATCCAAGGTCGAAGTTCAGCAGTGCATCGCTACGGAAATATTCAAAATCCAATTCAACGTCATACGTTTTTCCTGCTTGTACCTGCAAAGTATAAGCACTCTTCTGCCCACCGTGCTGATTGGAGAATCCTCTCACTTCCTCCCCATTTATCCGCAATCTCCCTGAGCCATAAGCATAGATGTCAAAGACCACCTCTCCCGACTGGTCGGGAGTGAATACGCTGTTGTAGGTAGCCGAGAAGTCGGTAAGGTTCACACCCGGAGCAAAAACCGTGGCACCGGATGTACAGAAATGGAAAGGAGTGGTCACTTGGGCAGTAGTGACTGGCTCACCGTCACGAGTCACGTTATTCCAGTAGCGTGCACTGAATCCGGGTTTCCCGTCGGCAGTCTTGCAACGATTGAAGACGCTCTGTATCTGAGCTCTCTCCACCCATCCGCAGCCTTGTTCATAAATAAGCCGGTCATCACTCCCCAAAGCTTTTCTAATTCCGTCCAGAATGGTAACTGTGTGCGGAGGCATACCGTTATAATTTCCCCATTGCATCACAGAATCATTGGCATTCGGACCCATCACGGCTATAGTCAGACCTCCACGCTTCAACGGCAAGGTATTATCCTTGTTCATAAGCAGTGTCATTGACTTGCGCGCCATGTCGAGCGCCAGAGAATCGTGTCCGGCAGAAGCCACCACAGAGAAAGGAATGCCGGTCCAGGACACCTTCTCCGGCTCGTCCATTTCACCCAGTGCAAAGCGGGCCGTCAAAAGGCGCTTGACTGCTACATCCACTGCTTTTTCATCAATCTTTCCCTGCTTCACCGCTTCTACCAGGGCCTCGTAACTCGAACCGCATTCCAAGTCAGTCCCACTCAGCACCGCAGCCGCCGAAGCGGACTCTGCATCAGGATGCGTCTTATGACCATAATCTCTGTAAAAATCGGCAATAGCTCCACAGTCCGAAAGGACAATACCGTCAAATCCCCACTCATCGCGCAAAATCTGCATCAGCAGGCGGTCGCTACCGCAACAAGGATCGCCCTCAAAACGGTTGTAGGCACACATCACCTCCTTCACTTTTCCTTCTTTCACCAAAGCTTCGAAAGGAGGAAGATAAGTTTCATACAAATCACGGGGCTTGATATTTTCCGCATTAAACTCATGGCGGTTCCATTCCGGACCTGAGTGTACGGCAAAGTGCTTGGCACAAGCATGCAGCTTGTCATATTTTCCATCGTTCGTACCCTGCAACCCCTTTACAACCATCACTCCCATACGGCTGGTCAGATAAGGGTCTTCCCCATAAGTCTCTATACCCCTTCCCCAGCGAGGGTCGCGGTAGATGTTCACCGTAGGCGTCCACATCGTCAATCCTTGATAGCGTTCATGGCTTTCCTGGGATGTATAGTAGGCATTCTTGGCACGGGCCTCATCAGAAACAGCAGTAAATACCTCGTATACAGTCTCCGGCGAGAAGGATGCCGCCATACCAATCGGTTGGGGAAACACTGTGGCCAGCCCGGCACGCGCCACTCCATGCAACGCTTCATTCCACCAGTTATAGGGCTTGATGCCCAGACGTTCCACCGGTTTGGAGCTGTCCATCATCAAGGACACCTTCTCTTCGAGCGTCAGTTCCTTCAGCAAAAGTCCAGCACGCTCTTCTGCCGGCAGAGATGCATTCTTGTAAGTAGCCTGCCCGCATCCCGACAATAGGAAGAGTGGCAATAGGTAAAGAAGTTTCTGTTTCATCATGGTTTTATATTAATCGTTGTTACAATCGCTTGTATCACAAAGATAAATATTTTCTCCCAATTGCCAACACGCAATAAACTTCTTATTATAATCTTCTCTGAATATCCTCGTTACTGTTCCGCTGCCCCTTGCTACGTATATCTCCACCGAAAGTATAGGATACACCGATACGGAAACTGGTAAAAGAGAACTGGTTATCTGCAATTATCTTCAACCCGTTGGACATGGTTTCCAATTTGGAATGGCTGACAAACAAATTGTTGACATTCAGGCTGAGGCTGAGCTTATTGTTCAACAACCGATAAAGCATACCTGCACTGACGCTGTAAGTGGGGCTCATCAGATAGATGCCCTGATACTGACGGGAAGAATAGGAACCGGACAACGTGGCCAGAAGAGTCTTCTTTTCATTGAAGAAGAAAGTGTTGCGCAGGCTGGCGTTATAAGCCCACCCTTTCTCCTCGGGAGAGGTGGTGGCAGCGCTGGAGGTGGTCCGGCGATAGCTCACTCCATGCTGGGCGTAAGTTTGTAGCCATTTGGTACGGAAAGTGTATGAATTGTTAAGCCCGAAAGCATGCGTCTGCATGAAATTCTCCCAGAGGAAAGAGGTCACATTCGTTTCAGCATCCAAGTCCACAACCTGGAAGAAGACATCGTCCGAATAAGAATAATAGGCAGAAACATTGAAGTTATTCTTCAACGTATATCCTAGTTCGGCATTGTAAGTATAACTGGGTTTCAAGTCTTCACGACCGCAAGCGTAAGTGTACTTGTTCTGATAGAACGGAAAAGGATTGACCATATTCTGTGACGGGCGGGAGATGCGGTTGGAGAAACTGAAGTTCAGCGCATGCCCGTCTGTAGGCGAATAAAGCAGATAGACAGTAGGGAATAAGCGCGTATAGTCGTGCTTGTCCTCCGTATCCTTCGCTTCAGAAATACCGGTAGTGCGGGTGTGCTCCATACGCAAGCCCAACTGCATGGAAAAACGTTCGGAATATTCACGGCTATAATCAGCATATAAGGCATAGATTTGCTCCTTGTAACGGAAATAATCATCCTGCACCAGCGTAGGGTCCGACGTATCGTAATTGATACCGTTGCGAGTGTTGGTAAAGGAAACCTTGGCACCTGCCGTTATCTTGTACTTCTCAAAAGGAAGGATGAAATCAAGAGCGGAGGAGACTACATCTACCTTGCGATGTTGCAGATAGTTGTAATCGAAGTTTGTGCCCGGAATCTCCGTACCGTCAGGCAGGAGGGTTTTCGAGAGAAAGCCCATATTTTCGTCCCGGTTGTCACGCAGGTAATCCACATCCCAAGTCATTTTCTTGCCTTTGTCATCCCAGACCTTATCGGTATGAAAATTCAGATTGAGGCGGTCGGAACTGGTATCCTTGTCACTGTTGGAGTACAGCAAAGAATCCAATACGGCGGTAGAGGCATCGTAAACTTCCGTCCATGAAAGGGCGTTGCCCGGTTTGGGAGCACTGTGATTATAGATGGCCTGCATACCTACAGTCCAGTCCCGTTCCAACGATACGTCCACACCTCCCTGAAGGTAGAAGCTATTCATGTAATTGGTGTAGTCGGCACGGCTGTTCCAGGTGTTCTGCGGAAAATAGCGGTAATTCTTCTCACGCGTCTCATAGTTGCCCTGCGTAGTACCCCCGTTGAGGAAGGATGACACGCGCCCCTTGCTGAGGTTCAGGCTTACCCCGCCATATCCGTAATTGTCCTTTTCACCAGCGCTGTAGGAAGCGGAAGCCGTACCACCCACGTAATCTTTGGGGCGTGACTTCAAGCGGATATTGATGATGCCTGCATTTCCGGCGGCATCGTATTTGGACGGAGGCGTGGTAATCACCTCCACCTTCAGTATCTGGGAGGCGTCATAGGAACGGAGGTAATCTATCAGTTCATCTCCTGACAGCTTCGTCTCACGGTCGTTGATATAAACCTTGATACCCCCTTTACCTATAATACCAATACTGTTTTGTCCAACCTGCAGACCGGGCACTTCACGCAGAAGGTCGAGTGCACTGCCTCCGGCAGAGGCTATGGTATTATGTGCATCGAACACTACCCTATCCACCAGACGCTTGATAACGGGACGCGCGGCCGTAACGGTCACTTCGTCCAGCAAGGCAGAAGAAGATTTCAATGTCAATTCGCCAACGTTTTTGTTTCCTTGCAGCACAACGGGAACGTAGAGGTCTTCGCTGCCGATAAGGGTAATATGCAACAAGTATTCTCCCAGTGGCTGGTCAAAGGAAAAACAACCTTGTGTGTCGGTCAGCATACCGGTAATATAGATACTGTCTTTTGCCTGCTTCAGCAGCACATTCGCCACCTCTACCGGTTGGCGGTTCTCGTCCTGCACACAACCGGAAAGCCGGTAAGTCTGAGCAGGAAGCAGAGTTGCCATACTTGCCAAGGCCACCCATACCATCACTCTTTTTCTAACGTTGTTCAGTAGTTTTTCTTTCATCATGCGTTTGATTTCAATATTTCACACCTTGTATTTCGCTGATACAAAGGTAGGGGTAAAACATGCCTCAAACGGTCTATATCGAGGAATAAAAAGTCTATATTCCAAAACTACAAATCACTACATATCAACACTTTAATTTCACAAAAGTCTATATTATGCCTTTTCCGGTCTATATGCTGCCTATAAACTCTACGATGCCTTCCTTCTCCCCCATCCCCAGTTTCTTGCGGATATTCGTCTTTCGCTGGTAAATGGTAGGAATGCTCTGTTGTGTCACCACACTAATCTCCTTCGTCGAGAAGTCCGCACAGAGCAGGCAGCAAAGCTGCTTTTCTTTGTCAATGAGCACATCGCCAAAACAGCTGTCCATCTTTGTGTAGAAGTTATCATAAATCCGGTCTATGATAGGATACAAGTCCTCCCATACCAGCAAACTCTCTACCGGCAGTTCATGGCTGGTAATACCCGAAATGCGGCGAAGCAGCTCCTGATTCTGTGAGGTAGGTTGTTTAGCCACCAGCCGTATCATGCCTAATTGCTGCAACAGTATTTTCCGAAAAAACTGCCCGTCTTCCCCTTTCGACTGGTTCCTGGTCACATCTTCCAGCAACCGGGTCAGTGTTTCCGCCCGTTCTTCCGCTTCAATCAGCCGGTTGCGCCGGTTACGGATATAAAAGGACACACCGCCACCTGCAAGCACCAGTACCAACAGTGCCAGCAACAAATTCAACTGTGCCTGCTTCCGTTCCACCGTCAGAATCAAGTTGGCTTGCGAAAGCGTCTCCTTCGACTCGTCCTTACGCCGGACAGTACTCTGCAACGCAGTAAGAGCATTGGCTACAGAATCATTATAGCGCGCCACGTCCAGCACATCAAACGTACGGTGACGTGTATAATCTATCAATGCCCTATATACCGCCACCATATTCTCTTCCGTCAGAAACCGGTTCCGGCCCTCGCCACGTTTCCTCTCCTTATTCAAATAGTATTCCGCCGAATCAAGCAGCCCTTCTTTCAAGAACACTTCCACTTTCACCAGATCTCCCATACGCAACTGCACCGGGTCGATGACATACTGCTCCATACGACGAATAGTAGCTATTGCACCGGAAGGTTCATCAAAAGAGTAAGCCTGCATCTGGGCATAGTTACGCAAATAATGCACTATCTTACTGGTATCTTCTGCCTCCACTGCCAGTTCTATGCTGCGCTCCATGTAATAGGATGCAGAATCATTCTTGTTCAGCCCCATGGCAATTCCCATAGAGAAGAAGCTTCCGGCTCTTGCGTCCAAAGCTATGGCGGTACGGAAAGTTTCTATCGCTTTCTCATAATCTTTCCAAACATACACATACCAGTATGCCTTATCAATCAGCATATCAGCCATTCTTCCCGTGTCCTGCAGCGCCTTGGCCAAAGCTACGCCGCTGTCAATGGCAGCTATACACCGTTCGTGCTCTTTCAGCCAATACCAGTACCAGGCTTTCAACTGATAGGAAAACAGATTCTTCGCCGTGTCGTTGCGGAAGACGTAATAATCGGAAGCAGGCAATATCAAGGAATCTTCCGCCATCGAGTTGTGCCGCTTATAGTGCACATAAGCATTCAGCCATCCATACAACAGCCTCTCCTCATCCGAAAGTTGCGATGGCCTCTCTATCTGTACCAGCAAGGCATACACGCTGTCCACATTCATATTCACCTGCTTTTCTGCCAGATGTAACAGATGTGCCTCATTCATCTGCCGGCAGGCAACAAGGCACAGCAACGCAAACAATAGTCCAAGGAAAGGTAATCTATTCATAATATAGGAGATATAGTTTTTTCTATCATTTGTCTGCAACCGCAGTTTCCAGTTGCTTCAGCGCCTGCTCCAACACCGAACGCGGGCAGCCGATATTCAGCCGCATAAATCCCTTACCCGGTTCACCGAACATGGTGCCGTCATTCAGTGCTAGGTGTGCCTTGTCCACAAATAGTCTCACCAGTTCCTCCTGAGTCAGCCCCAATCCCCGGCAGTCCAGATAAATCAGGTAAGAAGCCTGCGGACGTATCATGCCGATGCCTGGAATATGCTCGCGCAGGTAGTTCTCCGTGAAATCGATATTGCCCTTTATATAGTCCAGCAGCTGTTCCAACCATTCCTCACCATGCATATAGGCAGCAGCCGCACCGATATAGGCCAGCATATGCCCTTCGCTAAACTCGCCCGCTTCCATGAACTCCTGAAAACGGTGGCGGATGTCCTCATTGAGGATAATGGCGTACGAACTTCCCAATCCCGGCATATTGAATGTTTTGCTGGGTGCCATGAAGGTGAGGGAATTCTGCGCAGCAGCCCCCGAAACAGTAGCAAAAGGATGGTGTTTGTAAGGCGGCAGAGTCAAGTCGGCATGAATTTCATCGGAGATGACAAACGTATGGTTTTCCATACAAATATCAGCAATCCGGCGTAATTCGTCCATCGTCCATACACGCCCGCCCGGGTTATGGGGATTGCAGAGAATCAATACTTTGCATCCTTGTATATCCTTACGGAAACGCTCAAAGTCAATCTGATACTGTCCGTCTTTCAGGTCGAGCGGAGAGTAAACCACTTCGCGCTTCATGCGTTGCGTCACCAGGAAGAAGGGATGATAAACGGGAGTCATCACCATTACCCGGTCGCCGGGATTGGTGAAGCATTGCAATGCGAAGGCTTGACCGCGGACAATGCCGGGTACAAAAGTCAGCATCTCGCGAGTGACGTCCCAACCGTGGCGACGACTGAGCCAGCTACAAATGGAAGTATACCATTCCTCACACGCAGACGTATAGCCCAGCACTTCATGTTCAAGACGCTTCCGCAAGGCTTCCATCACAAACGGGGGCGTGCGGAAATCCATATCCGCCACCCACATGGGGAGGAGGTCATCGCGTCCCCATACACTCTTCACACCGTCCCATTTCACGGAGTCGGTACCACGGCGCTCTATTACTTCATCAAAATTGTAAGTCATATGCTTGCTTTTTTATAATTCAACGCATCAATTTGTCTTGTTTTTATACGACCCATTACCGCCACCTTATTTTTGTAAACAATAATCATATCGGGAAAAATATAAATACCGCCACATCCCACACTGCATGAGACAAGATAATAGCGGCAAAGCGGTTCGGAAAGAAACGGTAAAGCGCCCCCCATGCCGCCCCCACCACCAGAGCCGCCATGACCAGCATGAAGTTGCAGGAACCGGCATGCACCAGTGCATAAATCAAAGTAGCCACCACAAAACCCGCATTCGGATTCCAGCGTTTGGAAAGCGTGCGTTGCACATAGCCGCGCCAGAAAATCTCTTCCGCCGGCCCTATCAGCAACAGCAGCAATGCTGCCAGCAGCCAAGGAGACTCTCCCTCTTTCATCCCATAAATGGAGTCCACCTGCGGACGGGCAAAATCGAACATCCAAGATGACACCTTGTCTCCCAACCAGAAAACGCCCCACAAAGCAACAGCAATGCCAAGTCCCAGCAAGACATTCGGCAAGCTCCACTTCACCTCCCGCCACCAGCCGGGATTGAACAAGGTGGCAAACACGGACAGTGTGAGCGCAGAACCGGTCATCATCCACCAGAAATTCACGAAAGGAGCCGTCCAAGGCGAAAACATGACCGTCCACAGCACGGCAGCCAGCAGAATGGTAAAAATCAGCTTCTTCATGACAGCAGACCGGCTACAACGAACGACAACGTGAACAGCAGACTGAACAACAACTGGAGTTTTGCAGTCATCTCATCCAGACCGGCTATGGCACTTTCTCCCTTTCCGGGAAAACGGGACACCACCCGTACATTGCCTATGGCAGGAACCAGTGCCGGCATCACCAGCAGGGTCCATAAAGGAAGAGTTCCCGCAGCTATCAAGCCGGCTATCCAGCCAAAAGGAAAAAGGACTTCGGCACAATAAACGTACATCGACGCCTTTCCTCCCAGCTTCATGGCCAGTGTCTGAATCTCTGCACGGGCATCGGTACGCATATCCCGTGTATTATTGGCATGCAGAATGGCCACCGTAATCAGTCCCACCGGCAGAGCTATCCACAAGACATTCCAGTCAACTACTCCCGTAGCCACATAGCAGGTGCCCAACGTCGGCAGCAAGGCATACGCCAAAAAGATGACGACATCGCCCAACGCACGATACTTGAGCGGTGGATAAAGCAACGAGCAAGCTGCACCGCCTATACCTATATACAACAGCGGCAAGCCGGTACGCCACAACAAGCCGATACCCGCAACAAGGGCAACTGCCAGCAATGCCATCGACAAGCTATATATCTCGCGCGGAGCAAACATCCCGTCGGTCAAGGTCTTGGCGCCAAAGGTGTCCTTTGCATCGACCTTATGTTTGTAGTCAAAATAATCACTCCAGGTATTCCCGGCAGCGTGAAACACGACGATGTTCAGCAATGCCCAGATGCCGTTCACCCAGTTTATGTCCTGCCGCATCCAATACAGATATGCCAACGTCACCACCACCGGCATCGAAGAGGCGGGGAATGACCACGGACGCACCGCTATCATCCAATCTTTCAAAGAATGTTTCTTCATTTGTTATTTATCATTTATTTGTGCGCAAAAGTACGAAATATCTTCGCTTTTTTAAGTAATTTCGCGCACAAGATAAAAGAACCCCTTATGATAAAAGCTCTGTTTTTTGACATCGACGGAACCTTGGTCAGCTTCAAGACCCACGAAATTCCCGTTTCCACTATTGAAGCGTTGACTGCCGCCAAAGCCAAAGGCATACATATCTTCATTTCTACCGGACGTCCACGCGTCATCATCAACAACTTGTCTGCCTTGCAGGAACGGAATCTGATAGACGGCTACATCACGATGAACGGCGCCTATTGCTTTGTAGAAGACACCGTTATCTACAAAAGCCCCATACCGACAGCGGAAGTGGATGCCTTGACAGCTTTCTGCCACGAACGCAACATCCCATGCATCCTGGTGGGAGAGCACGACATCTGCGTGAACCAGCCCGGCGAAGTAGTGGAGGAAATCTTCCATCGCCAACTGAAAGTGGACCCCATCGAAGCAAAGCCCTATACCGACAGCCATGCCGACAAAGCCTTCTTCCAGCTGACTCCCTTTATCAACGCCGAGGAAGAAGCAATCATCCTGCCCGCCGTCCCCCACTGCGAGATGGGCCGCTGGCATCCCGCCTTCGTAGACGTGACAGCCAAAGGAAACACCAAGCAGAACGGTATCGACCAGATTATCCGCCACTTCGGCATCAAGCTGGAAGAAACCATGGCCTTCGGCGACGGAGGAAATGACATCAGCATGTTGCGCCATGCCGGTATCGGTGTAGCCATGGGCAATGCCAATGACGACGTGAAAGCTGCCAGTAACTACACAACCACTTCTGTTGATGAAGACGGCATCGCCAACGCCCTGAAATATTTCGGCATAGTCGGGAATCCATCATAAATCTGAAATCTTTTGAGCTTCGTTCCCGATACCCAAAACAAAGAGTTTCAAGACGCCTTGAACCTCATCCAGTATACCCGTCAGTCCGTATTCCTGACGGGCAAGGCAGGTACGGGCAAATCGACCTTCCTGAAGTACATCTGCGCGAATACAAAGAAAAAGCACGTGGTGCTTGCACCGACCGGCATAGCCGCCATCAATGCCGGAGGCAGTACCCTGCACAGCTTCTTCAAACTGCCCTTCTACCCCCTGCTGCCCGACGACCCGAACTTCAGTCTGCAACGGGGACGCATCCACGAATTTTTCAAATACACCAAACCCCACCGCAAACTGCTGGAAGAACTGGAACTGGTCATCATCGACGAGATTTCCATGGTACGCGCCGACATCATCGACGCCGTAGACCGCATCCTGCGCGTCTATTCCCGCAACCTGCGCGAACCCTTCGGCGGCAAACAGATACTATTGGTGGGCGATGTGTTCCAGCTGGAACCCGTCGTCAAGGGAGATGAACGGGAGATACTGAACCGATTCTACCCTACCCCTTATTTCTTCTCTGCCAGGGTATTCGGCCAGATAGACCTTGTCTCCATCGAACTGCAGAAAGTATACCGGCAAACGGACAGCAAGTTCATCCATGTGCTGGATCACATCCGCAACAATACCGTCGGCTCTACCGAACTTCAGCTGCTCAACACCCGCTATGGCACCCAAATAGAGCAATCGGAAGCCGACATGTACATCACCCTCGCCACCCGCCGTGACAATGTGGACTACATCAACGACAAAAAACTGGCGGAACTTCCCGGTGACCCGGTCACCTTCTACGGCGAAATCATGGGAGACTTTCCCGAAAGCAGCCTCCCCACCTCGCAGGAACTGGTACTGAAACCGGGCGCACAAATCATCTTCATCAAGAATGACTTCGACCGCCGCTGGGTGAACGGCACCATCGGCGTCATCAGCGGCTTCGACCCTATTGAAGAGACCCTCTACGTCATCACCGACGACGGCAAGGAATGTGACGTCAAACGAGAGTCGTGGCGAAACATCCGCTACAAATACAACGAAGAAAAGAAACAGATTGAAGAGGAAGAGCTGGGTACCTTTACACAATATCCCGTGCGCCTGGCATGGGCCATCACCGTCCACAAGAGCCAAGGGCTGACCTTCAGCCGTGTAGTCATCGACTTTACCGGCGGCGTGTTTGCCGGTGGGCAGGCATACGTAGCCCTCAGCCGCTGCACCTCGCTGGAAGGCATCCAGCTGAAAAAGCCCATCAGCCGTGCCGATGTATTCGTGCGTCCGGAGATTGTCAGCTTCTCCGAACGCTTCAACAACCGCACCGCCATCGACCGTGCCTTGAAGCAAGCACAGGCAGACGTTCAATACGTTGCCGCCGCCAAAGCCTTCGACAAAGGGGATTTCGGCACTTTCCTGGATGAGTTTTTCAAAGCCATCCATTCCCGCTACGACATCGAGAAGCCCAACGTGCAGCGCCTCATCCGCCGGAAGCTGAACATCATCAACCGTCTGAAAGAGGAAAACCGTGCACTGAAACAAGCAGCATTGGAGAAAGAGAAAGCCCTTGTAAAGTATGCCCGCGAATACATCCTTATGGGTGACGAATGCCTGAAGCATGACATGAAGGAGGCAGCCATGAAAAACTATGAGAAAGCCGTCACCCTCTGTCCCAAATTCAAAGAGGCCTGGAAGAAGATAAAGAAACTGGAGAAAGAGATGCTAAAAAGGTGAATCGCTTGTTTATAAGCCGATTATTATCTATTTTTGCATGTAATATAAAACTCAAATCCATTTCCGCCATGCTTCTGAAACTTTATGAAAAAAATAACAATCCCGCCGACCTGCAGCAGGTGATCGACCTACTGAATGACGGAGGTATCCTTATCTACCCTACCGACACCATGTATGCCATCGGCTGCCACGGACTGAAGGAGCGCGCCATCGAGCGCATCTGCCGCCTCAAGGACATCGACCCCAAGAAGAACAATCTTTCCATCATCTGCTACGACTTGAGCAAGGTCAGCGAATACGCCAAAGTGGACAACAGCACCTTCAAGTTGATGAAGCGTAATCTGCCCGGAGCTTTCACCTTCATTCTGAACGGCACCACCCGCCTGCCCAAGATATTCCGTAACCGTAAGGAGGTCGGCATCCGTATGCCGGACAATTCCATCATTCAGGAAATAGCCCGCCTGCTGGATGCTCCCATCATGACAACTACATTGCCGCATGAGGACAATGAGGACATTGAATACTGCACAGACCCGGAACTGATTGACGAGAAATTCGGTGATATTGTCGATTTGGTAATAGACGGCGGTATCGGCGGTACGGAAGGCTCTACCGTAGTGGATTGCACCAATGGGGAGCCGGAAATCATACGCCAGGGGTTAGGCTGGCTGGACGAAGGATAAATATTGAATTCCGGCCACAATTTCCAAACCTTTTCAACTTCTTTTATGTTTCTTTACTAAGAAATACAGGAACTTTATGAGCACAAAAGAGCAATATTGGAAATATTCGCTGATAGCTATCATTATCGGGCTGGGAATCATTCTTTTCAGACAAATAGCCCCATTCATGGGCGGTCTGCTGGGAGCCTTGACTATCTATATCCTGGTGAGAAAGCAGATGATGTATCTTTCCGACAAGCGGAAAATGAAGCGCAGCATAGCTGCCACCCTCATTACGACAGAGGCAATTCTCTGCTTTCTGGTTCCGCTTGGGCTGGTGGTATGGCTGGCTGTGGTCAATCTTCAAAACATCAATCTGGACCCGCAAGCCATTATAGCTCCTTTCGAAGAAGCGGCCAACATCATTAAAGCCAAAACCGGCTACTATATCTTGGGGAAAGACACGGTGGCATACGTCATTTCAATTCTTCCCCGCATCGGGCAAGCCATCATGGGAGGTATCAGCAGTTTTGCCGTCAACATCTTCGTACTGGTCTTTGTACTCTACTTCATGCTGATAGGGGGCAAAAAGATGGAACAGTACGTCAACGACCTACTGCCGTTCAATGATGACAATACACAAAACGTCATCCACGAAATCAACATGATTGTCCGCTCCAATGCCATCGGCATCCCCTTACTCGCCGTCATACAAGGAGGAGTAGCCATGATAGGCTACTGGATTTTCGGTGCTCCCAACATCTTGTTCGCCGGTTTCCTGACCTGCTTCGCCAGCATCATCCCAATGGTAGGAACAGCGCTGGTATGGTTTCCGATAGCTGTCTACATGGCATTGATAGGCAACTGGGTTCAAGCTATCGGGCTGGCCATCTATGGCGGTGCAGTCATTTCACAGCTCGACAACCTGATACGCTTCATCATCCAGAAGAAAATGGCAGACATTCATCCGCTTATCACTGTCTTCGGAGTTGTAATCGGCTTGTCCCTTTTCGGATTCATGGGTGTCATCTTCGGGCCACTGCTCTTATCACTATTCTTTCTGTTCGTGGATATGTTTAAAAGAGGGTATTTGGATGCAAGGGGGAAGACGACGGAATAAGTACTTAATAAAGCATGACCATAATAGGGTTACCTTCCTCTTCTACTCCCATTCTCCGTTGATTATCATCACTGAGTTCATCCGGTTGTAACAAAGCAAAAAAATGTCCATCCGAAGTGACTCCCCTGATTTGGATATGCTGATTATTCATTTTATCAAATAAGCTATCACCCTTTTGGCAAACAACAGTTTTCTTTTCCTTATGGTAAAATCCACAATATGACTGGCTTTCTTCTAAATATAAGCTTGTATGAAAATGGAAATAGATGTATTCTGCATTCTCCAGAATATAGTCTATGGCTATTTTCTTATCACATCCTTCTACATCCAATTGCTGCTGCTCACTCCAGTGCCACTCACCCAGTTCAAAAACCAGATATGGAGTAAGTCCCTGCTCTGAAATAGTATAGATAGTATCATTAAAAGCTTGTTTCACTCGGATGGCATCCTTAGATTTCCATAACGAAGGGCTATTGATTGCCGTATAATATTTCCGGTCACCAACAAATTCTGCCATTGCCAAGTCACCTCCATAAGCAACATTGCCCCCCAACAAATTTGAAACCGACAAAACCTCATCCATGGGAAGCAGGGCTGAATTCCATGTAGCAATACCGGTCAATGACATCGTATTTCTATCCATATAAAAGACTGATGGCGTCTCCGGAGAGAGTTTCATTTTATTATGTCCCCAAATTCTGTCCGCATCCATCAAATAGTAATTTTGGGACAGAATACAATTGACTGTATCTTGCAATCGAATTCTATCCTTATATTTCCCATCAAATCCATATAGTAGGAAATCATTATTCCATCCCAATAGATAAACGGTTCTCCGAACCGCATCAGCCCAAAAGCTCACTTTCCCCCATGAATCCTTTGCATATCCTTCCGGATCAGTACCTACGTGTCCAATATCCCGAATATACTTCCCGTTAGTACGGTCAAAAAGTTTCAGATTCTGATGGACAGAAGATACCAATATCGCACTATCCATAATTATGCACTCCGGATATTTTCCTATAATAGCCTGCTCATTAGTCTCCAAAGGAATATAACTTATGCTGGAAAACAAATTTTGTACAGATTGTCCTTCTGACAATCTACTCATTGCTTCCGCAACATTAATTACATTGCCATCAATCTGCTTTTCGGAACACGAAGTTACAACCAACATCAATAATAAAAAGAATTTCCACATATATCTCATACCATTTCTATTCATTACTCTGAAAGTAGTAAAATATCACTTATCATCATTAATTACATTATTTAATCGATTCCGGCTCCATCACAAGGCGAAAACCTCCATACTCGTCACTATAATTCTCAATGTCGTAATCAATGTACGACACCCGACACCCCTTTACTGTTCCTCCCCAACTTCCACCTCGCAATATTCGGCGGAAAAAAAGATAAGTACCCTCAAAAGGCCATCCCGGATGGATAGACTTACCACCTTGCTTGTATTCTTTAGTGTACAAATCACCGCACCACTCCCAAACATTGCCACTCATATCATACAATCCCAATTCATTGCTTTTTTTCAGACCTACCGGACGGGTAGTTCCAGCTTCTCCATATTGTCCGCCAGAGGAATTCCCAACATACCAAGCCACCTCACTTACCTGATTGCTGCCACTGTATTTATAGTGCTTACTTTTGTGTCCACCACGCGCTGCGTATTCCCATTCGGCCTCAGTCGGAAGACGAAATGTTTTACCGGTCATAGCATTTAATCTACCGATAAACTCCTGCGCATTTTTCCAGCTTACATTTTCCATCGGGCAATCTTCGCATCCCCCATTAAACGGCAAAATGGAATCAGTATCCATAACCGCCCTCCACAGCCTTTGAGTAACTTCATATTTTCCTATGTAAAAATCAGATACCGACTCCTTACGTGCTGGTTTCTCGTTATCCTCACAGTCACATCCCTGCTCATCTGTACATCCCATCATAAATGTACCTCCTTTCACAAAAACCATCTCAATAGAATCCCCATTCACAACAACTACAAGTTGCTGAATAGGAGTTTCATTCGACTGACATCGAATAAAAACAGTTATAAGACATATTGCCAAAACAACAGTCAATGCTTTAACTCTTCTTTTCATACTTTCATTAAGAACATTCTCTTCCTTAGTATTTCATACTATATATACGAATAGCACAAACATACTAAAAACAAATGAATTACGAACTATTCATAGATATATTTTTCACACTTCATGGGAAAACAGTTTCATCTTTATATCAACTTCTTAATAAAGAACAGCTATTATGGGGTTACCTTCTTCTTCAACTCCCATTCTCTGTTGATTATCATCGCTAAGTTCATCCGGTTGTAATAAAGCAAAAAAACATCCATCCGAACTAACTCCCCGAATTTGAATATGCTGATTGTTCTCTTTATCAAACAAGTTATCACCTTCTTGGCATACAACTGTTTTCTTGCGAATAAATATAAATCACTTCTTATATATGCAAGAATCATTTATGCTTACTTCAACAATACGATTACTATTTGACCCAAATAAATGTTCATTTTGAATATACAACTCTATTTCATGGCCTGGCAAATAATTCTGAAACCATTCATAATTTATTTCACTTTCCATACCTCTATTTATATAATAAAAAGAATCATTCTCCAACTCTATTACAATATCATTATGCTCTGTAGCAGATACACTTCTAACAATTCCTCTTTGCAGACTTATGTTATTTGATATAGACACGAATCTAAATATTAAAAATAGAGCTATAAAAGCCATCAAGACATACACTACAATTTTTTTTTCATACGTAAATAATTATTATGCTTCTTACTAAAAAGAAGCGTTATACAATCTTTTCTTTAGCTAAAAACGAACAAGTTTCACCCGACTTCATATCCTGATTACGACTCCAGACCATCATAAAATTCTGCATCCTCAAATCCATAGCCTACCAAAGCCTCATTATAACCTTTCATTGCAATAAAGCCTCGCTTCTTCAAACATATTCGTCCAAAAACATCACGTTTACAAAGAGTACTGATATAGAATATATTTTCTTCATTCTCAAACTTCTTCATCACGAACTCTGCAAAGCCTTTCCCCAGATAATTATCTGCATCCAGATTACATACCGACTCGCTAACCTAAAAACCATATTCCCACTATGACTTCGTCGATAATAAGCCGGTTCATGCAAGTGATGCAAAATGAGATTTGTTTCATAGTGTTATATATTCATTATCAAATCAATGAACAGTAAATCTACCGAATGCATAAGCCCCATCCGCGCCCTTTATCTCAAGTAAAAAATCACCACCTAAACCTTGCTGTAACTGTACTTTTCTTAATATAGGAGAGTCTATATTCTCAGCAGAGGAGTAAACAACATTCCCATTCTGAGAAATTGCAATTTCCACTTCACCTATCGATTGATAGAATTCCAAATCAATGGAATGGTCATCATTCAAAAATGCTAAAAAAGGAGTAGCTGAAGGAATAGAACGATGAGCATTCCCCGGACCACCCGGTAAATCAAAATCCTCATCCATGACGATTTCTACTCTCGAAGGAAAAGTAACTGAATCTGCACTTACTACATTTACTACAAGAAAGTAGTATAAACTTAACAAAATAAAAAATGATTTCATAGTATCTTTAGTTTTGAATGTTACAAAGATAGCCATTCAATCACTTCTTAGAGAAAATACGAGTGGACAACACAAGACAAGTCAATACTCTATACACCAATAAGATGACAGTAAAAACATTTCTAAATTAGTGGACGAAAATCAAGCGATTATTCTAGTAAAGAGCTACAAATTCTTCCAATTTATCATTTGTATCCAAACTTAAGATTCCCCTCAACCTCCGTTTCTTCGTAAAAATGGAATTCATCTCACAGTCAAAAGTGAACATCAATTCACTGGAAGTGAAACCGACTTTAAGCAAAGCCAACAACATCAAGTTGCCACTAGTTAATTTAAAATCTTTCTTTAACCGAGAAATAAAATTACCATATATTAAATCTATATATTCAAGGAGTTGTTCTTTCTCCTGGTTGGTCATATTCTTCACAATCAGCTTTTCCTTCTTCAATTGTTCCAAGAGATAAACGCCATTTACACATACATTTTCACTTATTTTTTTATTCTCACTCTCCAATAGCAAAATCTTTTGGTTCAATTTAGCAATCTTCTCTCTATTTGTTTCTGCCATCTCACCTGCCCTTTGTTTCAACACATCAAGTTCATAAACATATCGTTTAATCATGCACTCATTTTCTTCTATTATTTGCATATTCTTCCGGAACAGTCCTTCATATCTCTTTCTCAAAAGAAAATACAAAACAATGCATAGCAGTATAATAAACAAGACTACTGCTATCCAAAAATAAAGCTGTATTTGCTTTTCACGTTCAACCTGTTGCTTTTCTAAAAGAAGTTTTCCTCTTTCATATTTACGTTGCAAAGTCAAAATTTGAGATGTTTGTTTAGCATCCCGTTCAATGACTAACAACGAATCAGACTTTTCTTTGAAATAGAGAGCCATTGCATACTTTTTCTGTTTCTTTTCCAACAGATACAAATAGTGATATGCACCCGCCAGAGTACGAGGATTTTCAGAATTCAAAGCTAAAGCGAAACATCTTCCAGCCTCATCCAACTTATTTAGATTCAAATAAATATTCCCCAATGACATTGAACAGTGATGCATAGAATGCCTATCTTGTTCAGTCTCTACCGCAGTTTTCAACAGGGCTATTGCATCTCCCAAATCCCCTTCATTTCTTTTGGCAATCCCTTTTACTTGTAATAAAGAAGGGATTACCCGTTCAAAACTGATACATCCTTTCTTTTTCTCACACAAGGACAAAGCACGATTAATGTAATTATAAACACTGTCATATTTCTGTTCTACATAATAAATACGAGCAATATCCCGATAAACATATATAACTCCTAAAGTATCAACAGCCTTTTGAAAACAATACGCTGAACTTTGATAATTGTCGAGAGCATCTTTATATAGCTTTCTGTCCGTATTCAAAACACCGATATATTCATGTACAAATCCCTGCAACTTATATTCTTCCGTCTTCTCCAATTTAGCCAAAGCGCTCAAATAAGCTTGTATAGCCAATGTATCATTATCTTGCAAAGCTGCCACTTTACCATAATAAAACAATGCCTTTCCTGCTTTTACACCATCATCCTTATAATAATCTACCGCAATTTTTATCAACGAATCCGACTGCAAACTATCCAGATAGTTTTTATCACGTGCTTGCGTTAGCAGCAATGCATAGTCCGCCCGCTACTTCCCACGAAGCTCCTCCGGATGAGGAATTTGCTCCAACAGCAGCAATGCACTGTCAGGATATACATCCATATACCTCTCTACCTTATCAAAAACATTGGATACGTTCTTCTCTACGCAAGAACCTAACAGTACACAAACGGACAAAAGCCCAAGATATAACAGTTTTTTCATATGAACATGTTCTTTACCAGATTATCATTGCGTATACACAGAATCCTTTTGGAGATAAATATTCACACCAGCCAACGGCAATCCTTTTTCCCCATCAGTCACAATGCCATTTGTCTGCGCATTAGAAACAACTGCACAGCAGAATGTTATGAACAGTACTATACATCGCTTCATAATCCATGTATATATAATTAAACTTTGGATGAGAATAAGCTTTTTTACGGCCTCTCCCTTCAAAGATACAAAAAACCGCTTCAACAATGTACAAAAACAAGATAAATGTGACAAACAAAACAAATAGCTCAGAGCTTGTTTCCCCTTACATAGGCTTCCTTTCCATTTTCTGTACGGAGTTATCAGCGCCTATCGGCCGTGATGCGCTCTGCCAACGGCCGTCAACCACTCGACTAACGACCGTCAACAAGGTGCTTCATAACCGTTGAACACCTATTATACTCATAGTTTCCCCATACTGTGCACCTATCTTATTCCTATTATGAGCCCAGCTGCAGTCTATCGGTAAACGGTCTTTTACGAAGTTAATACCGTGTTTACACGAAACGCATATCGTGTAAACAAGATATTTGCAAAATGCTGTACATTCTATTAATACACTAACAAACAAGATATTAACTTACTTTTCGGCGTATTTCCGCTGTGGAAGCAAAAGTTGCTTCCACCTTTTTGAGTTGCTTCCACAGCACTTGTAATGCCGATGAATAAAGGGATGCAGGAAGTAGGTGGAAGTGTGGAAGCAGAAATGATAAAACTAAGCAGAGATAATTTTCCCTTAAAAGCAATAAAACTCCAGAATCTGCTGGAGCAAAGCATCCTGCTTTCCCAGACCTTTTTCCAACTCCACACTTTTCAGGTTATAGAGTTGTGCCAGCAAAGCTGACGACTGCTTCTCGCAAAGACGGGAATCATGTACCTGCTCCATCCAGCAGACGGTCTCTCCCCAAACATCTACCGAAAGATGTGACAAGACTTCTGTCGGGGCTCCCCCCTTCTCCACCTTACGGAAGATTTCGACCAAAGCACACAACAAGCTGGACATTATCTGTTTACAACGGGAATGGGAACGGGATTCCCGGTTTCTGAAACGTAGCAGGAAATAGTACCCCAGCCATAAATAAACGGTGGTGACTTCTGCATGGATTTTCTCTATCCTCTTCCAATGCGCAACCAAGGCAGCATCAATTTCTTCCAGAATCGCATCCGTATCATCTTCTATGTAGTATTTCTGCGCAAGACACTCTATCACGCACCCCCATTTCGCCATATCCACACACTCTTGCGTACGCCCCATCCATACATGGGCTTCCTCCAATATCCGGAATGCCTTTTCTCCACATTCTGGAGCATCATAAAACCGATACTGACGAAACAACAGAAGAGACTGACATAATAACTCATCCAAAGAGTACTCCGCACTTTCCATATTTAAAATTCAAGTATCCATTCAGGTAACAAAATCGAGCAAAAGTAATCATTTCCTAAGAAAATCACGCTGTTTCAGCACAAAAACCGGCAGGAAAAAGAAGATACCGATGACGGACATCACCAGTCCGCCAATGGTACCCGCCGCCAATGGAAACCAGAAAGCTTCCTTGTCCTCACCTATCATGAAAGGGATAAATCCCAGAATGGTAGAAACTACCGTGAGGAAAATAGGAACGACCTTCGCATTCCACGCCTTGACGTAGGCACGAAGAGCGGAAAGACGGGGGAAACGACGTCGGATGCTGTTGTACTCGTTCAGGACATAGATGCTGGCATTCACCGTGATGCCGCACAGCAGGACGAACGAGGCAAAACCGCCCTGGTCGAAGTTCAGCCGGAACCAATAGAAAGTAAGAAATACCCCGATATAAGAAACCGGAATCACAAAGATGATGGCAAGCGGCTGCTTCAGGGAGTTGAACAGAACGCTGGTCGTAAAGAAGATGATGGCTATCACCACCAGCAGAAGCAGGTATTGGCGGTTGTCCTTCTCGCCCCATGACCAACTGTTGCTGTCCGACTCGGCTGTATAACCCATCGGCAACAGTTTGTTGAACTCCTCCAGGTCACGTTTCTGTATCTTGTTGCCCATCTCATTGGAGCCGATATATTCGTATTGCAGGCAGAGGCGGTACTGCTGGTTTTCTTTGGCAATCTCCTGCGGCATCTGTCCCTTTTCCACAGTAGTCAGTTCGGAAAGCTTGTAATGCTTGCCGTTTCCTACTCCATAGGGAAAGAACTGCATCGCCCAGATGTCATATTCGGCAGACTGGCGGGAAGAGAGCTTGATTTTCTCCGTTCCCTGCTCGGCCGCTACCGAGCCAATCTCCAGATTCTTGCCGAAGATGGGGCGCACCGCAGAGAAAAGCACTTGCGCGTCGATGCCCTCTTGCGCCATGTGCTCCTTGTTCAGGTTGAAGTAGAATTCCTGATAGTCATCCTTCCACCAGGAGAACTCCGAATTGATGAGCACTTCCTTGATACGCCGGTGCGTCAGCAGCTTGGCCTTCAGCTTCTCCGCCCACTCATAGAGTTCGTCGTAGTTGTAGCCGTACATCCTGATGCGGTAGGAGCCGGCACTCTCGCGGACGTCATTACTGAACCCCTGGTCCTGCAATCCGTAGATGCCCCAGCTGCCGCCTCCCAGTTCCAGTGCCTTGCTTATCATATTGGCTTTCAGTGTATAGGGAAAACCGCTGTTCCGGGCTTCCTTCTTGAAATAAATCTGCATACTGGCACGCCGGGGGCTGTAGATGGAAGTATGAAACTGCCTGATTTCCTTGAACCGGCTGAGGTAGGTCTCCATACGTTTCATCAAAGTGTTCATCTGCTCGAGGGTGCTGCCATTGGGAAGGTTGGCGTTGGCATAGAGCACCACCTCCTCATTACGGGTGAAGTAACTGCCTTCGTACACCTTCTGTATGAAAAGCCGCAAGCTGCCGCCCAGCGCCTTGTCCACAACGGGTTTCACCAACTCCTTATAGGTATCCGAACCGAATACCTTATTGTAAGCAGCTTCCCATTCCCCCCCTCCTTCCAGTTTGTCGGGCAACAGAAAAACGGGCAGACCGAAACCCAACAGCAACAGCAGGCATACAGCCCAGCGCCAACGGCACAGAAAACGGATGAGAGCAGAGTAGCAGCGAGAGAAATAAACGGGGAAACGTCTGAAAATCCGTCCCAACCTTGTTTTGAATGTTTGCGTCAGCCCCGGCAAGACAAGACGCCTTTTCTTCCCCGTAATCCGCCTCACCAGTCCTATCTTCTCAATCATCGACGGAACAAAGAACAATGCCACCATCAAGGAAACAGCCAGATTGATGATCACTACCGCTGCAAAGTCCTGCAGGTTGAGCCGTATCTTCTCGTCAAGGAAGAAAATGATAACAAGCGCACCCATCGTAGTGAGGGTTGCCGCCAACACCGACAGGAAGGCCTTGAGATTACGCCGATGCAGAATGTGGTCGGTCATGACAATGGTGCTGTCTATCACCAGATTCAGCGAGACAGTGATACCCGCCAGCGAATAAAGCTGCATCTCAAGTCCGAAGAGGTAGTAGAAGATAAGTGCCACCGCTATATTTACAGCCAGGCTGGTAACTATCAGAAAAAGATATTTCAACTTACGAGTAATGAGCCATACGAATACAAGCAGGATGAGTACCGTCAAACCGGTACGGAAGTAAATCTTGTCCAGTTCTTCCCGTATGTACTCGGTCGCATCATAGCTGGCATGCACTTCATATCCGACAGGAAGTACCTGCCGAACAGCTTCCATCTCGTCCATCACGGCACGGTTCAGTTGCAACTGGTTGGCAGTTTCTTCCGCAGTAATGGATAGATAGACGGAATTCAGCCCATTGATGCGGTAATAGCTTTGCGGCTCCTCCTCCATACGGACAGCCGACACCAGTTCGTCCAAGCGGAGCAGTTTCCCGTCGGTAGCCGTCACGGTGATGGCAGCAGGATTAAAACCAAGGGAGTTGCTCTCCGGCACCAGTGCCAGGCGTATCCATTCCCGGCTACCGTTACCTGTATCCACATTGTGCGTACCCAGAAATTCCTTCCGGTAATGCCGCTGTACTGCCTCGCTGATGTCCGATAGGGTCACACCCAGCAAGCGCAACTGTTCACTGTCATATTCCAGTCTCCACTCCATGGGCGTGGCACCGCTGAGTTCCACCTTATAGATACCCGGAATATTTGCCAGCCGCGGCTTGATATGCTCCTCGGCATACTGCTGAATCAATATCGGAGTGGAAGGGGCATTCAGTGTGAAGGACATGAAAGGGCGTGAGGCGTTCTCGTCGGGCACTTTCATGTGAATGGTGGGATAGCTGACACCTTCGGGCAATTGGGGCCACGTCTGCCGGATGATGGTGGAAGCTTCGAAGCGGACTGCCTCGACATCGGCATGCTTGTCCAGCTCCACAGTAATGTTGCCGTAGCCGTTGCCCGAGGTGGAGTTCAGCCGCTTCACTCCGCGGATACGCGCCAGCATGGATTCCAGCTTGCTGGTCACTTCCATCTCCACCACCCGCGACGAAGTGCCAGGCATGCTGAAACCCACCGTGAAGCCGGGCAGGCTGCGTGACGGATTCAGCTTGACGGGGAGCAGCGGTATCAACGCCACCCCTACCAAAGCAAGGCAGACAAACGCCACTATGACGGTGAAGGAAGAAACTCGTTTCATCAGTTATTATAATCAAATTTTTCCGACAGCGAAAATCCGCTGGCAAAGTCGTGCAACGTCAGTTTCCGTATCTTGTAATAATTCAGCCAGTAGTCCTGCAAGGCGGAGATGTAATTGCGTTGCGCTTCCTGCTGGCGGTTCAGCGAGAGGGTCAGGCTGTTGATGTCTGCCTTGCCGATAATGAAGCGCTGGCGGGTTTCGTTATACGCCAGGATGGCAAGGTCGAGGGCCTCTTCGGCACTGGCGACGAGGGCTTGCTGGACGTTGAAGTCGCTGACGGTCATGATAACCTCCTCCTCAATGCTGATTTCACTCTGCCGGGCAGAAGTCTTCACCACGTTCAGATTGTTCCTCGCCATGTTGTATTTGCCTTTCCTCACGCCCCAGTCCACCAGTGGAATGGAGACACTGACCGACACCATCTCCTGCTGCATGGGATGCCTGTATGCTTCACCGAATTTCTCTGCCACCTGGTTGAAGCCGACGCTGGCGTTGATGCTGGCGTTGAAGCGCGATTCCTTCTTCGTCTTGTCTACTGTCTGCTCGGCTTCCAGCACTTCCTGACGAAGCCCCAGAAATTCCGGATTGTTGGCTTGAGCGGCCAGCAAAGCCTCATCAACCGGTATGGTCAGCGCCCTCGGACGTCCCGGAAGCGACACCCTGATATCCGTGTTCTTCTCCATATTCAGGAAAGATGCCAACGAAAACATGGCGCGCTTCAAGGCACTGGCGGCATTCTGCAAAGTATTGCGGGCGTTCACCACGTCGAGTTTCAGCGTCAGCAGGTCGGCACGGCTGATGGCGGCTATTTTCAAGCGCTGCATGCCGATGCGGTAGAGGGTATCGGTGGAGACGGCATTGTCCTTGGCCAAGTCATATTCCGCCTGTGCCATGGCAAGCGCAAAGAAATAGGTAGTGGCCTGCTCGGATACTCGCTCTGCATTGTAAATATACTCCTTCTTCACCTTTTCGTACTTCAGCGGCTCAATCCTGCGTTCCCAACGGAAAGGATTGTAACCGACCAGACTCTGCGAGTAGCCCAAACGAACCGGAACACTGGTGAACTGGGTATACTTGTTTCCACCGAAGCTCCGCATATAGCCCAGCTCCGTATCCAGATAGAACGTACCGCCCGTCAAGTCGAAATTCTGTCTGACGGCAAGATTGCCGTATGCATAGAAGGATTGCTGGCTGCGATAGATGTCAAGGTCCTGTTCGGAGTCGTAACGCTTGGTGATATCACGGTTGTACTGTGCCGGAGTCATGTTCAGCGTCAGGCTGGGAAGGCGGTTTGCCTTATAGGTGCGGTATTCCCAATAACCGGCCAGATACATGTTCTTGGTGCGGAAGGCTTCCAGCGAACTGTCATTCGCCAGGGCAATGGTCTGCTGCAAATCGAGCGTTATCCGCTGCTGGGCAAAAGCGGAAAGGGCTCCCAGACTGAACAAAAGTATAAGACTTAATTTCTTCATGCTCTTTCTTTTCTATAAATAAACCAATATATCAACGGGATGATGAACAAACTGACCAGTGTCCCCACGAACATCGCCCCAATCATCGCTATGGAAAGCGGCTTTTGCAACTCAGACCCCATATCGAACGAGAACAGCAGCGGAACCATGGCAAATATCGTGGTGAGCGATGTCATGATGATGGGCCGGAGCCTTCTCCGTCCCGCCTCGTGGATGGCCTCGAGCAACGGCATCCCCTCTTTCCGTAATTCATTAATGGCATCCAGCTTCAGGATGGAGTCGTTGATGATGATACCGCACGTCACAATCAGTCCGATGGCAGACATCAGGTTCAGGGTATGCCCGCATATCCACAACAGAAGCAGGGCAAACGCCACATCTATCGGAATTTCCAGCAGCACGATGAGCGGCTGCACGAAGCTTTCGAACTGGGCGGCAAGAATGAAATACATCAGCAGGATAGAGATGAAAAGAATCACCACCAACTCGTCCAGCATCTGGCGGTTGGAGAAGAAACTGCCGGAAAAGGCCGTATCCCAGTCACCCGTGGCATCCGCCTCCCGCTTCACCTTTTCCATCAACTCTGGAGCATCGTCCACTTCATAGAAACGGAACGGTATATATTCACCGTTGCGTCCTGCCGTAATCGTCTTCAAGTCCTCAGCCGGACGCACCTTTACCAGCTCCCGAAGCGGAATATGCTCCACTTCGCCCTTACTGTCCGGACGGGTCTGTATCAATGTCTGCTGCAGCACCTCGTTCACTGTCCGCTCCTCGCCCACAATGCTGATAGGCAGGTATTGCTGGTAGGAATGGAGCATAGCTACGCTGTTCTCCTTGAATGCCGTCCGCAGCGTACGGTAAAGCTCGTCATACGAAACGTCATAGAGCAACAGCCTTTCCTGCAGGATGCTTATGTCAAGCTGGTTCTCGAAAGCGATGCCTACGGGCGCTGTCCCCGTAAGCTCCGCAAACTGTTGTTCCAGTCCGCGCAATTCTTCCGCCGCCGGCGCCTTCTCCTTATTGCGGGCATAAAGTTCCGCCACCACATCGGCCTCCCCGGTCACGAAAAGCTTCTCGAACACGGTTTCGGGTGGAGAAAAGGAGACTGTCGCCAACGGATATTCCCGTGTCAGCCACTCACCCGCCTGTTTCTGCAAGGGAGCAATCCCGTCAGGCGAGGAAGTCTTGAAATACAATTCTGCCTCCGAAGAAGAGAGAGCCTGCTCACGGTTCAGCAGATAGTCCTGCTGGCCTATGGCAGCCGTCTGTTCCACAGTCTTGTCCAACAACTGTCCGAACAGCACATTCACACGATGCCGGTTCTCGTCCACATGTATATTTTCGTTCCATTCCACGTGGACTATCAGTTCATTCTGGTCTATCTGCGGCATACGCTCCTTGGCTATGGAATAGAACAGAAAGACACAAAGAGGAATAGAAACCACACAGAATATGATACTTACCGTCTTATGGGAAAATACCCAGTCGATGCCCGCATCATAAAAACGGTCCAGCGTATGTTCCTTCAACGGATTGTTGATGCGGATGCGGGAGAACCACGACCTGCCGCGCAACCCCGTCCGGTAGACCAGCATATAGAGGACCGGCAGCAGCATGATACCCGTGAAGTAGGAAACCAGCAGCCCCACCGTAACAGAGAATGCCTGGTCATAGAAAAGCGCTCCCGCAATGCCGCTCATAAATATCAGCGGCACAAACACGGCAACCGTGGTCAGGGATGAGCTCAGCATCGGCGTCACCACCTCACCCGTACCCGTCACGCAAGCCCGCCGCAACGAATAGCCCCGTTCGCGATACTGCGAAATGTTCTCCGTCACAATGATGCTGCTGTCAATCATCATACCCAACGCCAGGATTAATCCCGACAAAGAAATGATATTGAGTGACATCTTGAACAAGTAGAAGAACAGGAAGCAGATGACAATAGATACCACCATACTCAACCCGATGATGAACGGTGATTTGATGTCACCCAAGAAGAGTACCGCCACAATGCAGATGAACAGGAAACCCAACGACAAATTTTGCTGAAGATTGGAGATGGTATAGTCCAGCAACTCCGTCTGGTTACGGCTGATGCTAAAATCAATGTCGGGATATACTTTCTTGAAGTAGTCCATCGTGCTGTTGATGGCAAGCTTCATGTCTTCCATATTCTCGTCCGCCTGCTTGATGACGGCAAGGGTAACGGCACGCTTGCCATTGCTCATGGAGACACCTTTCTCCTTGGCAGGAACAATCTCTACCCGGCAGAAGTCTCCCAAGCGGATGATACGTCCTTCCTTTCGCAGCAGGATGCCCTTCACGTCCTCCTCTGTCCGCAGCAGGGTGGAGAACTTAATGTTGTATTCGTAGTAGCCGTCGCGCACAGTCATGCTGCCCGGCTCCACGTTATTTTGCGCCAGCACGTTTTCTATGTCTTCAATGGAGAGCCCCAACACAGCAAGCTTATCCGGGTCGGGCACAATCTGTAACTGGCGTTCGACCAAACCCGTGACATCCACCATTGCCACTTCCGCCAACTGCTCGATGCGACGCTTTATGACATTTTCGGCAAACTCGCACAAATCAAGAAACGCGCGTTCGTCCACCTTGCCGTATGCACTGTCGCTTTTTAGGGTCAGATTGAGGTAGAAGACAGGAATGTCCGTCGCACTTGCCTTTATCACCTTCGGGCGTTCGGCATCCTTGGGCAGATAGTTCATGGCGGCGTCAATCTTCTCGTTCACTTCTATGAAGGCAAGGTCGGTATTCGTACCGAAGTCGAAGCCCAGGCGGATGATGCCTGCACCATCGCGCGTCTCGCTGTCCATGTCCTTCAGTTTCGCCACCTGGATGAGCTGCTGCCGCAGAGGTTTCACCACCGTATTCTCTAATTCACGCGCCGAGGTATTCTGCGCCGACACCTGCACTGTAATTTCCGGGATGGCAATATCGGGCAGCAAGGATACCGGCAAGGTGAAGTAAGTCACCAGCCCGACAATGAAGCATGCTGTAAATGCCATCAGTACGGCAATAGGCCGCTGTATCAAAAACTTTATCAATTGAACTATGAATTTTGAATTACCACTTATCACTCATTATCTATCAACCACCTTCACCGATGCTTCATGTGCCAGATTCACATTTCCCGTCACAATGACCGTATCGCCTTCTTTCAGGGCATCGTCGGCCATACTATAGCTTTCCGCATTCTCCAGACCGGTCTGCACATAGTTCCACTGCGCCTTTCCGTCTTTCAGGGTAAACACCACCTGCTTGCCCGAACGCAACACCACGGCACTCTTCGGGATTACAAGCTGTCCGCCCAGAGAGCGGTGCACGTTCACCCTCACGTTCATCCCACTGAACAGCCGTCCCTTGCCATTGACGGCAGCCTTCACCTTAACCATCCCCTTGTCATCCACCAGAGGATTGATTTGGGTGATGCGCCCCTCCTGCCTAAAGCCGGCATCCGAATAAGGGGTAACAATCACCTTGTCGCCACTCTTTATCAACGGCAGTTCGCTTTCCAGCACCGTGAAGTCCACCTCCATACCTTGAGTGCCGATAATGGAGCAGAAGGCTTCCGAGGTACTTGCCTCGTTGAACGGTTTGGAGAACAGGTTCGCCACTACCCCGTCAAAAGGCGCAACCAGCGTGGCGTGTTCCTCTTCATACGCGGCAAGCTCATACTGGGCGAGGCTCTGGTCGTAACCGCTCCTCACGCGGGCCAGCTTCA
>ENA-OYWQ01000060-OYWQ01000060.1-human-gut-metagenome-genome-assembly--contig:-NODE-60-length-47021-cov-11.641869_pt1 | contig 47021 bp, 40 predicted proteins | sample MGYA00244810_ERZ653396 | MGnify/ENA primary metagenome ERZ653396 (study PRJEB26926, sample SAMN06165045) | human gut metagenome | biome: ENVO:00009003; feature: ENVO:2100002; material: ENVO:00002003... | reverse complement strand
TAGGCAATCCCGTTACGGGTAAGCCGTCGTTTGCCTTTATATATGCGTATAAGGCGGACAATGCCGCAATAACCGGAGGCGGAAAAATCGACGCAAACGGTCACAGCTTTGTAAAGAGAAAAGACAAATACTATGTCACCGGCGACTTTTATCCGCGTCCCACGGTTATGTATTTTGAGGCTTGCAACCATATTGTGTTTGAGGATTTCACGGTGGTCGATGCACCGTTTTGGACGCTTCATCCGGCAGGCTGCGACGATGTTTTAATATCAAAAATTCACATATTAAACGACCTCGATGTTGCAAATTCGGACGGCATAGATCCCGACCACTGCAACAACGTGCGTATTTGCGACTGCCACGTAGAGTGCGCCGACGACTGCATCTGCCTTAAAACTTCAAAAGGCAATTCCGAATACGGACCGTGCGAAAACATACTGATAACGGGCTGCACGCTGATTTCAACCTCGGCGGCGATAAAAATAGGCACGGAGGGCGTCGGCGATTTCAGAAACATAATAGTTTCAAACTGTGTCATTTCGCGCAGCAACCGCGGCCTTTCAATTCAGATACGCGACGGCGGCAATGTCGAAAATGTCAAATATTCCGACATTATAATAGGTACGCGCCGCTTTTGCCCGGATTGGTGGGGGACTGCCGAGCCGATAGTCATAACCGCGTTTGACCGCGACGAAAACACAAGGGCAGGCCATATCAAAAACATATCTTACCGCAACATAACCTGCGTCGGCGAAAACGGAGTTATGATATGCGGCACGGCGGAAAACAAAATTGAAAACGTAGTTTTCTCGGACGTTGACGTAACTCTCTCAAAAACGTCAAAGTGGGACTGCGGTCTTTACGATATGCGCCCGGGGCTTAATAAAGAGGTCGAAAAGCATAAAAATGCCGGTTTTTATCTTCGCTTTGCCGATAACGTTACGCTTCGCAACACAAGCGTGAAGTGGGGAAATGTCTGCCCCGAATATTCGGCTGCTCTCGAAGAGGAAAGCTGTGTCGGCACCGTACTTGAAAATTTCACGGGTGATAACGCCTGAAGGCTTTGAGAATGCGGCTGCTCGTTAGAACGTGAAATTTCCTTTCAAACGGCTTCTTGTATGTACGTTTATACGCATTTTACTTAAAAATATTTGACACAGCGCGTATAAAATGGTACAATTCAACAATAGAGCTAAGCTCTCGCCTGCTTCGGCAAGCGAGAATCGAAAGGGAGTATACTGTAATGAAAAAGGCGTTAAATAAAAAAGTGCTTTCCGTACTGATTGCGGCTGTTATTTTACTTGTTACCGCATTTCCCGTGCTTGCGGCGGATCCGTTTAAGCTCACTTCTTCGGCTGAAGCAAAGGATTCGGTCGTCACCGTAAAAATTTACCTTCCGCAAAATACGGAGCTCGGGACGCTTTCGTTTACACTTAAATATGATACAAAATTGCTCACGTATGTTTCCGCCGAGTATTCGAGCGGAGACGTCAGCGCCACAAATTCAAGCACGGCAGGCGAGGTTAAAATAAACGCCGTTTGGAAAAACACCGCACCGCTCGGCGGCGAGGTTGCCACCATAACCTTTAAGGTGAACGACGGAGCGACCGGCAAAACCGACTTCCCGATAAATGTCGATTTCTCAACCGATGCCAATAATCAGCACATTGATTTGTCGGCGGTAAGTGCTTCCGTTGACTTATCCGAAGCGGCTCCGATGCCGGCGGCAACCGATGAAACCGTCTCATCGGAGGGCAAAACGGTAAAGGCCGGAAAAATTCCTAAGACCTCGGGAAAGTATGCTGCGATAGGTTCGGCGGCTGCCGTTTTGTGCGTTGCCGCGGCGGCTGTTGCGATTACGGTAAAACGCAAAAGGAAATAAAAAACAATGATGAAAGCGGAGCTGTAACAATGTGCTTACAGCTCCTTTTTATGCGATTTGATATGTGTCCGAAAACACACTTAAAATTCCGCTTTTCGTTGACATAATGCACAGTGTATTATATAATATCTATTGTATGTTTAATAAGTTGCCCGTTTAGTGTTTTTTATATTCGGGTACGTAATTTTTAAGGAGGAAACTCTAATGGTAAAAGCAATTGTCGGCGCCAACTGGGGCGACGAGGGCAAAGGTAAAATTACGGATATGTTTGCGAGTGAAGCAGACATAGTTGTTCGTTTTCAGGGTGGTGCAAATGCAGGGCACACCATTATAAACGAACACGGCAGATTTGCATTGCATCTTATGCCCAGCGGTATTTGCTACGACAATGTTACCTGTGTCATCGGCAACGGCGTCGCTCTTGATATAAACAAGTTCTGCTCGGAACTTGAGGATGTGAAAAAGGCAGGCGTAAATCCGAAGCTTCTCGTGTCAGACCGTGCTCAGATACTTATGCCGTATCATATTCTTCTCGATACCTATGAAGAGGAGAGACTCGGCAAAAACGCGTTCGGCTCTACAAAGAGCGGTATCGCTCCGTTCTTCAGCGACAAGTACGCAAAAATAGGCATCCAGTGCAACGAGCTGTTTGACGACGAAGAGTTAAAGGCAAAGCTTCACAATATAGTGACTCTCAAAAATCTCATTCTTGAGCACGTTTATCATAAACCGCTGCTTGACGAGGACGAGCTTTACAACACCTGTATGGAATACAAGAAAAAGATAGCTCCGTACATCTGCGATACGCACGCATTTATACGTGACGCCTTAAAGCAGGGCAAAAACATTCTCCTCGAGGGTCAGCTCGGCACGCTTAAGGATCCCGATTTCGGTATATATCCTATGGTTACGTCGTCCTCAACCTTGGCGGGCTACGGTGCTGTCGGCGCGGGAATTCCCCCGTATCTCATAAGCGAAGTAGTAGCCGTTACAAAGGCGTATTCTTCAGCGGTAGGTGCAGGTGAATTTGTTTCGGAGATTCTTGATGAGGACGAGGCACAGGAACTCAGAATTCACGGCGGCGATAAAGGCGAATTTGGCGCTACCACCGGTAGACCGAGAAGAATCGGTTGGTTTGACTGCGTTGCGACACGTTACGGCGTTGAGTGCCAGGGCGCCACAAAGATTGCCATGACCGCTCTTGACTGCCTTTCGTATCTTGACGAAATCAAGGTTTGCACAGCTTATAAAATAGGTGATGACATCACAAAGGATTTCCCGAACACCTCGCTTCTTAAAAAGGCAAAGCCGGTATTTACCACATTAAAGGGTTGGCATTGCAATATAAAGGGCATCCGCAATTTCTCGGAGCTTCCGCGTGAGGCACAGGAATATGTCGAATTCATCGAAAAGGAACTCGGTCACAAGATAAATATGGTATCTAACGGACCTGAGAGAGAAGCTATAATTTACAGATAATTAAGAGGATATTATGGAGAAAATACTTGTACTCGATTTCGGCGGTCAGTATAATCAGCTGATTGCGCGGCGTGTACGCGACAACAATGTCTATGCGGAAATACTGCCGTATACCGCACCGCTCAGCGAAATCAAAGAGGGCAATTACAAAGGTATTATTTTTACCGGCGGACCTAACTCCGTGTTTGATATGAGTTCGCCGCACTACACAAAAGAGATTTTGGAGCTCGGAATCCCCGTGCTCGGCATATGCTACGGCTGTCAGCTTATTTCGTGGATGGTCGGCGGCAATGTTGAGACTGCGGAACAGTCCGAATACGGCAAAATCGACCTTACGGTTACAAAAAAACAGTCTGAAATTTTTGCCGACGTCGATGAAACGAGCGTAGTTTGGATGAGCCATACGGACAGAGTTAAAGTGATGCCGTCAGGTTTTGAAATAACCGCAAAAACGGAAGCCTGCCCGATAGCAGCTTATGAAAACGAAGAAAAGAAAATATACGGCGTGCAGTTCCACCCCGAGGTAACTCACACGCAGTTCGGATTTAAAATTCTTCACAATTTTCTGTATAATGTTTGCGGCTGTCACGGCGACTGGAAGATGGACAGCTTTATTGACGATACCGTAAAGAGCCTTCGCGAAAAAATCGGAGACAAAAAGGTTATTCTCGGCCTTTCGGGCGGTGTCGATTCCTCGGTCGCGGCGGGACTTCTCTCTCGCGCCGTCGGCAAACAGCTCACCTGCGTTTTTGTTGACCAGGGACTTATGCGTAAGAACGAGGGCGATTTCGTCGAAAAGACGTTCACTTCGCTGTTCGATATGAATTTCGTGCGCGTAAACTGTCAGGACCATTTTATAAATGCTCTTAAAGGAGTCTCCGACCCGGAGCAGAAGAGAAAAATCATAGGCACGGAATTTTACAAGGTGTTCTGGGATGAGATAAGAAAACAGGCCGAGAAGGGATTTTTTGCACAGGGCACCATATACCCCGACTGCATAGAGTCCGGCAAGGGCGATGCCGATAAAATCAAGACGCATCACAATAAGGTCAAAATGCCCGACGACGTTGAATTCATCGACGTTATTGAGCCTCTTTCAAGCCTGTTTAAGGATGAGGTCAGAGCAGTAGGCGAAAAGCTCGGAATTCCGCACGAGCTTGTCTGGCGTCAGCCGTTCCCGGGACCCGGTCTCGGTGTCAGAATTATCGGCGAGATAACAAAGGAAAAGATTGAAGTTCTCCAAAATGCCGATTGGGTGCTGCGCGATGAAATGGCGAAGAACGGTTATGAAAAAAACCTCGCACAGTTCTTCTGTGTGCTTCCGGGAGTCAATACGGTAGGCGTTATGGGCGATCACCGCACATACGATAACCTTGTGGCAATCCGCGCAGTAACAACCGACGACTTTATGACAGCCGATTGGGCGAAGATACCGTACGATATTCTCGCCAAGGTTTCAAATCGTATCACAAACGAGGTAAAACACGTAAACCGCGTAGTTTACGATATAACCTCCAAACCCCCCGGCACCGTCGAATGGGAATGAGCGTCAAAACGGCGCAAACCCGCATGAATACAGGGTTTTTGACCTGTCACTTTGCCTTGTGATACTGGTTTGATACTATTCGTTTCAACTCGGTCACACAAGAGAATGATTGCAAAGGGCAAGCAAACCGCCCTGCTGAACGACAAATTCAGCAGGGCGGTTTTGCTTGCCCTATTTTTCTTTTCTCCAAGGAACATAATTGTCAAACCGTTTGCTGTCATCACAAGTAAGCGGCCAGTTGATTTTCCATTCAAAGTATTCTTCCCTGGTAATCTCCCCGGCGTGTAGCTCCTGCTGGCGCAAAAGCCATTCCCTCATAAACTCGTCCACAAGGCCATAGTTGAAGTAGATACCCACGGGAGGTTGAGCGGGCCAGTCGTCCGTGTCGTTGTATCGGACGGCGGTATCATCGGAGGCCCCTATCTTGCCGGGATTGCGGACAAGCTGAAACAGACGGATGGAGCCGGGGCTGTCCTCGTCCAGCCAGAAGAACGTCCGCATGAAGTCCTCGGCACAGCCAGGTTGAACCGTATAGAAGTTCTGGCGGTCTACCCGCAGGGCCTGGGCAATCTTGTCCAGCAGCTCCCTCTTGGGCACACGGTAATTCGTTTCGTACTGGGCAATACGGTTATCCGCTCCCTTTTCCTCAAAGCCGATAGCCAGCCCCAATTCCTTTTGCGTCATACCCCGAAATGTGCGGATTTTCTTGATTTTTTCTCCTACTGTCATATGTTCCACCGCCTTTGAAAATAGTATAGCGCAAATAAGCGAAATATGCAAGAAGAAAATTAACAAAATTGCGAAATAAACTCTTGACATTAACAACCATGCGAATGTATAATAAGGATGTCGGCATTAACAATTTTGCGAACCAACAATAAGGAGGTGTTGTATTTGAGCAAAGAGCTGTTTGTACGGGCCGAGGAAGTAGCCGGGGCGCTGGGTATCTCCAAGCCCTACGCCTACAAGCTGGTGCGGGAGATGAACGAGGAGCTGAAGCAGAAAGGTTTCCTTACCATCCCCGGACGGGTGAGCAGGCGCTACTTCGAGGAAAAGTTCTATGGACTGCGGGAAAATCAGTAAGGAGGGAAGAAAATGCCAGCGTACAAAGACAAGGCCAAGGGAACATGGTATGCGTCCTTTTACTTTGAGAACTGGACGGGCAAAAAGGAAAAGAAGATGAAGCGGGGCTTCAAGACCAAGCGGGAGGCGCTGGAGTGGGAACGGACGTTCCTGCAACAGCAGACCGCCGACCTGGATATGACCTTTGAGAGCTTCGTGGCGCTCTACGCCGCAGACATGAAAGGCCGTATCAAGGCGAACACCTGGGGAACGAAAGAGCATATCCTCTACAAGAAGCTGGTGCCCTACTTTGGAAAGCGGAAAATGAGCGAAATCCACTCCAAAGAGGTCATGGCGTGGCAGAGTGAAATGCTGAACTACCGGGACAAGAACGGCAAGCCCTACTCCCCCGTGTATCTGAAAACGCTTCACAATCAGTTGAGCGCCGTTTTCAATCATGCGGTGAAGCACTACAATCTGAAAGTCAACCCCGCCGCCCAGGTGGGCAACATGGGCAAGGCCAAGGGCCGGGAAATGCTGTTCTGGACAAAAGCGGAGTATCTGAAATTCGCTGACGCTATGATGGACAAGCCCCTCTCCTACTATGCCTTTGAAATGCTCTACTGGTGCGGTATTCGGGAGGGGGAGCTGCTGGCCCTCACCCCTGGGGACTTCGACTTTGAGAAGCAGACGGTTTCTATCTCGAAATCCTACCAGCGTATCAAGGGCCAGGACGTTATCACCGACCCCAAGACGGCCAAGAGCAACCGGGTCATTCAAATGCCCGCTTTCCTCTGTGAAGAAATGGAGGACTACATCAAGAGCCTATACGCCGTGGAGCCGACAGACCGCATTTTTGCGGTAACGAAATCCTATCTTCACCGGGAGATGGACAGGGGGGCGAAAGAGGCAGGGGTCAAGCGGATCAGGATTCACGATTTGAGACACAGCCACATTTCCCTGCTGATTGACATGGGCTTCACGGCCCTGGCAATCGCTGACCGGGTGGGGCATGAGAGCATCGACATCACTTACCGCTACGCTCACCTGTTCCCCACCCGGCAGGCGGAGATGGCGGACAAGCTGAACATGGAGCGAAAGGGGGCTTAAATCATGTCTGCGAAAAATCTCGACAACCACAACCGATGGAGAAGCAAGACCATAGCGTTCCGGGTGTCTCCGGAGGAAAACGAACAGATTGAGATTGCCGTCCGCCTGTCCGGGCTGACCAAACAGGACTACATCACCCGGCGACTTTTGAACCGGGACATTGTGGTGCAGGGCAATCCCAGGGTTTACAAGGCCCTGCGTGACCAGCTCGCCGCCGTCCTGGGGGAGCTGCGGCGCATGGAGGCCGGGGGCGGGGTGGATGATGAACTGCTCGCCACCATCCGCCTTATCACCGTGACGCTGGGCGGCATGAAGGAGGATTGATAGATTGATGGATTCCAGAGAAACGAAAAGGACTGTCCCATATCCGTCTGTTGGCGCAGGCGGGGAACAGCCCAATTCACAAATATGTACCACGGACAGTATATCAGAAGCGGCTACCGAAAACAACCCCCAGGATGAAAGTATGGAGGATATTCTTCGGGAGCTTCAACGGACAAGCGACCCGGCCTACCTCCACACCGTTTCCATGAATGAGCTTTACCGGAATGTCTACCAGAGCAGACCGCCAATCATTGACGGTCTGCTCTACCCTGGGACGTACCTCTTTGCGGGAGCGCCCAAGGTGGGCAAGTCGTTCCTGATGGCCCAGCTTGCCTACCATGTCAGCATGGGCCTCCCCCTGTGGGGCTACCCCGTCCACAAGGGCACCGTCCTCTATCTGGCGTTGGAGGACGACCACCGCCGCTTGCAGGGGCGGCTGTATCGGATGTTCGGCATGGACGGCACTAACGACCTGCTCTTTGCGATCTACGCCAAACAGCTCGGCCTGGGCCTGGAGGAACAGCTAAAGAAGTTTGTCCGCCAACACCCCGACACCAAGCTGATTATCATTGACACCCTCCAGAAAGTCCGGGAGGTCGGCGGGGACAAGTACAGCTATGCCAACGATTACGAGGTGGTGGGCAAGCTGAAACGCCTTGCCGATGATTGCGGTATCTGTCTCCTGCTGGTACACCACACCCGAAAGCAACAGGCCGATGATAAGTTTGATATGATTTCCGGCACCAACGGCCTGTTAGGAGCGGCGGACGGGGCCTTTCTTCTTCAAAAGGAAAAGCGGACGGACGGCAGCGCCATTCTGGATGTGGCCGGACGTTACCAGCAAGACCAGCGGATGTATCTCACCAAGGACAAGGAGCGCCTTGTGTGGGAGCTGGAGCGGTTGGAAACGGAGCCGTGGGTGGAACCGCCCGACCCGGTATTGGAGGCCGTTGCCGCCCTTGTGACGGTAGACAGGCCCGCCTGGGGCGGTACAGCCACGGAGCTGGCGGCGGCTCTCCAAACCGACATGAAGCCCAACGCCCTGGCTATGCGGCTGAACGTCCGGGCCGGGAGATTGGCGGCAGAGTACCATATCCGCTATGAGAACAGCAGGAGCCACGCCGGGAGAAGTATCACCCTCACCCTGGAACCACCCCAGGCGTGACGACCGTGACGGCTGTGACGGCTTTTTTGAGAGCGGGGGCGGTGTGTAAAACATCGTCACGGTCGTCACGGCCGTCACGGGGAGCGGGGCCAAAAGTCAAGGGGGCATACCTGGGGGTGGAGATTGCCGCAAGGCAATACAACCCGAACCCCTTGACTTTTGGCCCACGGAGGACACTGGCCGGGTGGGGGGAAAGGCTGTGCCTTTCCCCCCTGCCCAACGGCGAGTGTCAAAGTTTAGGCGGGGTGCAGGGTGCCCTTTTCAAAGGGCAGCCCTGCTGGGGGAGCCGTCCGCAGACGGCGGGGGCAACGCCCCCACTCCACCCCGTAGGGCGCAAATGCGCTTTTGATGGCCGCAAGGCTGTCAAAAGTGCTTTTGCGTTACTTTCGCAGAAAGTAACAAAGGCCGCCGCTGGCGCGGCGAAAGGAGTGTTGATTTGAAAAGGACGATTAGCGCAATGGTGGGGCAGGGTTCGGTGAACCACAACAGCAGGGCGTTCAACGCCAAGAACACCGACCGGTCACGCTCCCACTTGAATATAACCTACTGCCACGAAAATATCAAGACGGTTTTCCATGAGCTTTTTGACGAGGCCCTCAAGCGGTACAATGACAAGCAGACCAGGGCAGACCGCAAAATCGAGGACTACTATGAAAAGATACGTTCCAGCAAGCAGGAAAAGCCGTTCCATGAAATCATCCTGCAAGTGGGCAATAAGGACGACATGAGCGCCGAGGGCGAGGACGGCCAGCTTGCGGCGGCGGTGCTGGACGAGTACATGAGAGGTTTCCAGGAGCGCAACCCCCAGCTCCGGGTGTTCTCCGCCCACCTCCACATGGACGAGGCCACACCCCATCTGCACATCGACTTCGTACCGTTCACCACCGGGAGCAAGCGAGGCCTGGACACAAGGGTATCGCTGAAACAGGCGTTAGCGGCCCAGGGATTCAAGGGCGGCACCAGGGGCGACACGGAGTGGAGCCAGTGGGTACGCTCTGAAAAGGAACAGCTTGCCGCCGTGATGGAGCGCCACGGGATAGAGTGGGAGGACAAGGGCACCCACGACAAGCACCTGTCTGTGATGGACTACAAGAAAGAACAGCGGGCCAAGGAGATTGCCGAGCTGGAGGCGGTCAAGGCCAAGAAACAGGGCCAGGTGGAGCGGCAGGAACAGCGCCTAAAGGAGCTGGCCCCGGCTGTGAGGAACATGGAGCAGTTGGCGGCGCAGTTCTCCGATGACCCGGAGCGGATATTACCGGAGCCGGGGCCGCTGGAAAGCGCCAAGTCCTACCGGGAGAAGAAAGCCAAGCCCCTGTTGGCGCAGATCGTCAAGGTGCTGCGTTCCCTGTACCGGGCCTATGTCGAGTTGAAGATGAAGTATGAGCGGTTGCAGGGGGACTATGGACGGGCCAGGGAAGGAAACGAGCGGTTGTCCGACCGCTTGCAGGAAACGAAGTTGGAGAACAAGGCCCTGCGGGGTGCTGTTGCCGACTTTGAGCGGGTCAAGCGGGCTTTCGGCCCGGAGGAAGTAGAGCGAGCCGTGGAGGACGCAAAGCGCCGGGAGGCGCAAGAACGGGAGCAGAAGAAAGCAAAGCGGAGGTTTAGACGGGGGGCGAGGTAACGGACAGCAGGAGGGCACTCTATGGGGTGCCCTCCCGTTTTGTACTTGTCAGCAGGGAATTTTACTGTTATAATGTAAACGATAAATTCCCATTGGAGGCCGCACATGAAAAACAGAAAACTAATTTTTATTGGACTATTTATCTTTTTAAGTGTGGTAATTGGTTCTTTTATATACTTTCCTAAAAGTATTGATACTGCACTTAACAGAATAAAATATCCGTTTGAAGTAGGCGAAATCTTAACCTCCCAACAAATTGATGAAAATCTCATTGTAGTAATATATACTAACAAAAATAATAATAATGAACTCCAGAACGCTATCATACAAAAAAACAGTATTTTTTATAGCGTTGTTGAAATGAATGGCTCTCTAAATATTGAAATACCTCAAAAGCTCGACAGTGGTGACCTTAGAACGCAAGTATTGGTTTCTTGGTATGATAAAAGTGATAAATATGTTGTGATGGCTGTCGCTTATGACGAAGATGTAGCCGCTATTACCTATCAAAATCAAGAGTTGACACCTTTAGATATAAACGGTTATCACTTGTTTTATGGGACTGGAACTGGCAAGTATGAAGTATATGAATTGTTTGACCAAGAGGGGAATCGCTTAGAACATATCAAAGAATAGTATTAAAGAAAAATGAGAAGTGATTTGGAAAAGGCGGGGAATGTGGTTGCATTTCTCCGCCTTTTGTGATACTATTTTGATACTAAGAAATTGAGCGGCCAAAAATAACAGGTGAAACATTAACAAATTTGCGAATAATTTATCCGTGAAAACATAGAAAATACAGTCCCATATAATAGGATTTGTCGAATGGGAATAAATTGAAAAAGTCTGAAACCCTAGTAATATCAAGGGCTTCAAGGTTTTCAAAGAGCCCGTTGATAAGATTTTGATAAGATTTTGATAAGATTCTGCTCGGTACCCTTTATCGTGTGTATCGAGTGGTTTGTGAGTAAAAAGTAATATCTTGTGGCTCGCAAAAATACCATATTAACATTAAACCCCGTACTGACGGATTGAAGTCAGTACGGGGTCTTTGTCGTTGGCAGGGTTATTGCAGCTTACACTTGAACTAAAAAGCTTGAAACATCGATACGTATTTTAGGTGCAGAAGATGAATAATGTTCGAAATAGGGCGACAGAAATTGTAAATGCAAAATTGTTTTTTACAGAATAATTAGGAAGCAAAAATACGGCAGTGAGAAATCTCTGCCGTATTTTTTTGATGCTATATCTGACTTATTTAGTTATAGATATAAAAGTATTGCGTTTGCAGTACTTTTATGATATAATCACAACATATAAAGGAGTGATGGATTTGTCTTTTACATATAAGCCATTATGGAAGTTGTTAATTGATAAGGAAATGACCAAAAAACAACTGATGGAAGAAACCAACATATCAAAATCCACAATGGATAAAATGGGAAGAAACGAGAAAGTGTCGATGGAAATATTAGATAGATTGTGTTCTCATTTTTCATGCGATGTTTCCGATATTATTGAACACATTGACGAGGTTGAAAAACAATGAATTATATAGGGTCAAAATATTCGCTTCTTGATTTTATTCATAGAACAATATCGGATGTTACCGGTTACAAGTCAGGCGATGATTATATTTTTGCAGATTTGTTTGCGGGAACCGGGGTTGTAGGAGCGAGTTATAGAAAAGAAGGCTGTAAGGTCATTTCAAACGATATTCAATACTATAGCTATGTAATTAATAAATATTTAATTGAGGGATCAGAAAATATAGACGAATCATTGATAAGCAGTTTGGATTTATTGGAAGATGTTGATGGCTTCATATTTGAAAATTATTGTGCAGGTTCAGGTAGTGGTAGAAACTATTTTACAGATAGCAATGGTAAAAAATGTGATGCTATAAGGATAGAGATCGAAAGACTTTTTAGTCAAAATTTGATATCTGAAGAAACATATTTTGGGCTTTTGGCAGGTCTTGTGAATTCGATAGATAAGTACGCAAATACTGCATCGGTATATGGAGCCTTTCTTAAGCACATAAAAAAATCGGCTCAAAAACAATTTAAGTTAGAGTTACTGCCAAGAATTCAGGGACCAAAAGGAGAAGCTTATAATGAGGATGTTAATAAACTGATAACGAGAATTCACGGGGATGTTTTATATCTTGATCCGCCATATAATGCTAGACAATATTGCTCAAATTATCACGTCCTTGAAACTATTGCACGATATGATTATCCTGAGCTGAAAGGCAAAACCGGTTTGAGAGAGCCCAATGGACAGAAAAGCAAGTATTGTTCTAAGAGAACATTGGAAAGTGAATTTGAAAATTTGATTGCTAATGCGAATTTTAGATACATCTTTTTAAGCTATAATAATGAAGGCTTAATGAATGTGGATGCAATAAAAAATATAATGTCGAGATACGGAACATATAGATGTTTCACTCAATCTTATAGGCGATTTAAGGCGGATAAAGACGAAAACAGAAATATTTCGGGAAAAGAAACGACTGAGTATTTGCATTGTTTAATAAAAGAGGAATGAAATGGGAAAATATAATGATTTAGACTTATCTCAATGGAGAGAATACACGGACATCGAAACGGATTCTTTGTGGATAATCGACAAAAGAGATAATAGCGGTGCGCATAGTGGACATTATCATGGAAATTTTGTTCCACAAATTCCACACCAATTATTTTCTAGATATACCAAAAAAGGAGATTGGATTTTAGACCCATTTATGGGAAGTGGAACATCATTAATAGAAGCACAACGCATGGGGAGAAATTCAATTGGAATAGAAATTCAACATGATGTTGCAAAAGAAGCTTATGACAGAATAAACACTGAAAAAAATGATGTTGCAAGAACAAAGGTTGTGGTTGCTGATAGTCAAACATGTGATATGAATAAGATATTACTATCAGAGGGCATAAACAAAGTACAGTTTGTAATAATGCATCCTCCATATTGGGATATTGTGAAGTTTTCCGAAAATCCTAATGATTTGTCTAATTGTGACAGCATTAATGAGTTCTTGGATTCTTTTGGCAAAGTAATCGATAATTCATTAAGTGTTTTGGAGAAAAATAGATATTGTGCAGTTGTTATTGGCGATAAATATGCCAACCGTCAGGTAATTCCCCTTGGGTTCTACTGCATGAATTTGATGATGGAAAAAGACTTGCTTTTGAAAGCTATTTTAGTTAAAAACTTTGGTGAAACAAAAGGTAAACCAAATAAACAAGGCATTTGGCGATATCGTGCCTTAGCCAGCGATTTCTACATATTCAAGCACGAATATATTTTCATATTCAAAAAGGTAAAGTGAGAAAACATCACTTTACCTTTTTGAATTATAAAATTTTGTTAATATCAATTCTATCTTCGCTGATATTAAAAGCATAGTATTCAGTACTATTTATTGATGAATATGAATATGGACTTCTAAATTCTTTTTCTGTGATATGTTTTAGCAATCCTTTGTTATTTGTTTTGGCAGCAACAATACACGGAGTTATTTCTACTGTCTTTTCACTATAATTGGGGATAATATAGTCAAATAACCATTTTGTGTACCAGCTAAGCTGATAGTCTACAATATTGGCTGTCGGCTGTTCGTCCTTTAATTCAACTACTTTAAAGCAGATTTTATCATTGGTTTCTTGCTTTATCAATATATCTATTTTTTGCATGCCAACTCCGCAAGAAACTTCATTACCTATCCAAAATTCTTTTTCGGTGTAGTCAAGTAAACCAATCGAGCGTATATTCTGTAAAATATACGCTTGTAAATGCGTTTCAAAAGCATTATTTCTGTTTGCTTTGTATAGCAATCTATTTTCAATAGAAAGTGAATTTTGTTTACCATTGTAAACTCGGATATTTGTATTATCAGAGATTTCACCTAAGGAAAAATCATACGTATAATTATCAGTAAAAGAGAGTCGCTTGCTTTTACTTTTTAATTTTGATAATAAATCGTTGAATTCAAAATCGGTAATCATCGTGCATCCACGATTGCCTTTTAACTTTCTATATATTAAACTCCAGCATAACTCATATGGATGATTTTTACTTTCTAAAGAATCTAAGTATTCGTGTTCTGTTATTCCTTTTCGGTATACACCATAATCAGAGGCTTCAATAAGTATACGATATGATAACCCTTTTCTAAGTTCGGCTTTTAAATAATTATCAGAGTCATTTTCGTCGAAGAATGCTTTTGATTTTGCCGTAAATACTCCAAAGAATTGTCCTTGTTTTCCACTTGTTGTTGCTTGTAAATAAAAAATAATATTATCCCCAATTTGTATTCGAGAAATATCTGCTATCATACCAACTAAGTTTCGTTCAGAATTTGCATTAAAACTAACTGAAGCATTATATAAAAAAGGTGATTTCTTATCTCCTGCACCAGTACCTGCAAACATATATTCCAAATGATATTTAAAGGTTTGCTCATTTACAATAAAAACATGAGTATTCATATTATTTCTCCTTCAAATGTCTTCTGAATTCTATTGGGTCATACCAAAAACAGCCATCGCAGGCATTTTCTTCGCCATTGTGACGAGCGCCACCTTTGTAATATGACATGGGATAACCTAATTTCTTAGCGTCATATCTTATGCCTGTTCTAATGCATTCTTTACAAAATTGGCGTTTTGCATCATTTGCGGCTTTGCTTAATGGCTGAAAATCAGATAATTTTTGATCTTCATTTCGCATAACACGATCTTCATTTTTCATGCCATTTTTATGGTCTACCTCTGGATTTGACGTCCCTAATATTACACAACGCTGACTTTGGATTTGCCTTTTTATATCTGCTCTGATATGTTGTGAATAATCACCATTATTGAACCCTGCAGTTCTTATTGCATCAGTTCTGTTTCCCGGAGTACGAGTTTTATCTCTTTCAACAATGTACTTTCTTCCAAATGGTCCGTCATCTCTTGACCATCCAGCACCATTTAAGAGTTGGAGGCCTTGGTATTCTCCCACAAATTCATCAACAGATACCCATCTGCTGAAACCGTTCTCGTCTACGCCAGCCAATTCTTCAAATAATTCAATTTTTGTTTTCTTTTTTGGCATTTTTATCTTCCTCCAAAAACAATTTATAGGTTTCAATTCCGAGTGCATCAGCTATACGCTGTATATTTTCAAGCGAAATGCTGCGGCGGTAACACTCAATAGCACTTATATAGGTGCGATGCATACCGCATTTATCTGCAAAAGCTTCCTGAGATATCCCCATGGCTTTACGATATTTTTTTAGGTTATCGCCAAATACTTTTATAATATCCATAGTTGTAATCCTCCATATTTTATAGTATAATCAAAATGAATACAAAAAGTCTACATACAATAAGTAACGGCAAATGATGAGGTGTTTATGTGAATTATATTAAATCGTTACATATTAAGAACTTAAAAACTTACTGTTAATGAGGCAATTTTACTAAAAAGGTTAATGTATTTGTTGAATGAACGAAACTGGTAAGATTAACATTAAAAAACAATAAAGATAGTTATAAATCACCAGTATCGTTTGGTATAACAAAACAAAGAATTTGATGTTGGAGGAAGATAAAAATGGCTGAAACTAAAAAAGAAGATTATGGTAAAATATCTATATTGAAGCTAAAAGGTTATGCAGAAAAACATACTGCTTTATTTACTGCAATTTTTTCAGCGTTAATAGCTGCAACAACTGTTTATTTACAACTTTGTTATTATGTATACAAATATGGTCAGTTGAGCTATTTTAATATTGATGTCAACACAGTTAGATTAGTAAACGACTCAAATAAATTCAATATTTTATTTTATATAGTTATTTCCGCTGTAATGTTGGCAATGAATTATTTTGGATATTATTTTTATAAAAAAAGTTCTTTGCTCAAATACTTTTGCAGTATATTTCCTTCATCTCTATTTATGTCACTTCTTTTGTTTGATTACACTTGCAAATTTCGATATATTGATATTGCGAAAAATCCTGAATTTGTAATAGTAATTTTTATACTTGCAATATTGTTTCTCCCATTTTCTAATATCTTTGTTATTATTTGTGCTGTTAACCCTTCAATTGATGAGATGATTTGCAGATTGGAAAATAAATATTTGAGAGTCAATAGAAAGTATAACGAAAATAGAAATAGACATATAATATTTCGTGCTATCCAAATAAAACAAATGTTAAAAACTTGGCGTAAGATTATGCGTAAAAGCAATAATAAAAATCATTCTGAATACATTAAAATTCAGAGTGTTAACTTATCGATTATTTTACATAAGAATTATAAAATTTTATATAGTGACGCAATAGAAAAGGCTTTAGACGAATTACATATAAACATAGATAAATTTAAAAACGAATGCGAACAAAACAGTAAAATTCTTAATCCGCATAGAATTTCAAATCCAATTATCGGCATTGCCGCAATTATATTGATTCTTTCATTTATTGTACTTTCTTTTTTCTCAATGGGTTACTTTCAAGAGAAAAGTGTTAAAACAATTGATATAATTGAGAATACTACTTGTTTTTCAGAAAAAAGAACCGACTGTGCAATTATTTATCAAAATGATGAAAATGTTCTGATGTCTCCTTGTTACATAGAAAACAATGAATTAGTTGTTAACACTTCTTATCAATATCAAACAAAAATTATTGGTGTAAAAAAGCATATTATGCATTTTGATAAAATGACTGTTAAAACTCAAGATGACTTAGATAATTATATATGCGAATAGAAATATTGATAGCATCCAAGTGATAGCTATTTGATAGCAAAAGCAGAAATACCTTGTAGAATTGAGATAATCTGTACCAAATTAAAGCATATCAAGTTAAAACTCCTAAACAAAAACAGTCAAAGTCTGTTTTGTACTTAGGAGTGGGAATAAATCGAAAAAGTCTGAAACCCCAGTAATATCAAGGGTTTCAAGATTTTCAAAGAGCACATTGTGGTACGCATACCCGTGGAGAGATTCCAGAATTTATCTTTTCTATGTGATTTTGGCGGTAGCGGTTCCGATTGTAATCAAGAATATTTCAAATAAAGTGATTTTGCGTGTAAACAGTCGCAAAAATATGTCCGCCGAGGAAAAATGAACGTAAAATCACACGGCTTTGATTTTTCGCTTGATATGAACACACTTGCTCAAGGGCTTCGTAAAACGGAGCCCTTATTGTTTATTTTGCGATACCGCATTTTGCGGACGCCGATAAATTTTTAAATAATGCGGACAGTTTCCTCTTCAATTTCGTCTTAATAAGTGAAACGCGCTTCAATAACTTTTAAGAGGAAATTTGAATTATGGATAAAATTGTTTTAATTCAGTTCGCCGACGGAGTTGTGCGGATAATAGCGTTACTTTGCATGTCGTTTGGGTGTGTAATCGCAAGTAAAAATAAATTGAAATAATACGGACAGTTTTTATTTTGAATTCGTCTTAATGAACGAAGAGTGTTTCAAAGCTTTTAAAGGGGAATGTTTATGCTTAGAAAAACCATAAAAAACATAGCACTTCTTGATTTGCGAAATTTTACTGCCGAGGCGTTAAGGGAAATCAAGAAAATCGAGAGCTGTGCGATGCTTCTTATTCCGAAAAATGCGAGTGATGAATGGAAAAATGCCTATGCCAAGATAACAATCCGAAATGTTGCAAGCATTATAGAGGTCAGCTACAGCAAATACAGCGTTTTAAACGGAATGGTAATATTAAACGATAAAAATGTTTCCGATGATTGCCTCTATATTGTCAACGGCATTATTATTCTTGAGACCGTTGAAAAGATTCCGGATTTATGCGTGAACGGGCTTCTGCTTAAAAGAAAAAAATCACGCTATGAGATGACACGTATGAACGGCAGAAGTGTTGAGGTTGAGGATAACGTCGTAATAAAGCCTTACCCTAACACCATCGAAATCGACGGCGATACGGTGAGGAGCTTCGATTACAATACATTGGTGGCCGCAGGCAACAATGTCGATATTGTTGATGACGTGACCGAGCAAATGCTCTCCGATAAAAAGATAACATTTGCGGCAGGCAACGAGGTGAAATGCGGCAAAAGTATTTTGGGCTATGTTAAAGTCAATTCAACCGTAGGCAACAAAATCACGGAAAAAAATGAATAACATTGAACTGTTTAACCAAATTTATGAAAAGTATTATAAAAGCATAGTTTCGTATTTTTCAAGGCGATTTGACAGCGACGAGGCAGAGGATTTGGCTCAAATCACCTTTATGAAGCTGTGGGGTTATCTGCCGACGCTCGGTTACATCAAAAAAGAAAAGTCCTTGATTTTTAAAATTGCTAAAAACGTGCTTGCCGACAGACTTCGTAAAAACAATTTTGCCGACTCGCTTGATGAGCTTGAAAGCATTAAATGTCTTGAGGTGTTTGATGATATCACATCTGTTGAAATTCAGCAGATACTTTTGAAAATGAGCGAGCTCGACAGAGAAATAGTGACTCTTAAAAGCTACGGGTGGTCGAGCAGAGAGATCGGCAAGATAAAAAATATGCCGTCGTCAACGGTCAGAAACAGGCTGGCTGCGCTTAAAAAGCAAATTGAAAAGGAGCTCGGCGAGCCTTGCGGACGTCGAAAGCACCATAATACATATAAGACCTAAGCGCTGTCGGGCTACATGTCCGACGGCTCTTTTGTATAGAGATGTTTATTGATATTTGTTATTTTTTTTGATATTATATTTTTAAAACATAAATGTGTAAATCGGTACGTCGAAAACAAACGGGTATTAACAAAATTGAAAAACAGTGTGAAAAAGGGGAGGTACCTATGCAGCAAAAAACAGTCAGTAAATACACAAAAGAACAGACATGCGAATTTGCAAAGGAAGTGCTTTTCAGACATTACGGGAGCCGAGCAACGCAGATTAAATACATAGGCGGCGGCTCCTTCGGATATGTTTACAAGGCCGAATTGCCCGTGATGCCGTACACTCTTACGGTAAAGGCCTGCCGCGTCGCCGGTATGCAGCATAATGAGAGCGCCGCGCTGAAAAAGCTTGCCGAAAGCTCGCTGGTTCATATTCCCAAGGTCTATTTTACCTTTGACGCAACCGACGAAATCCCCATGGATTTTATAATTGAGGAATTTGTGAACGGAACAGACTGCTTCACCGACTTTTCAAAATTGTTTTTAAGCAAAAAAAGAAAAGCGAAATTTGCAGATGAAATAGCGGATTGTCTTGCAAATTGGCACAGCGTTACCTGCGATAAATTCGGCAGCCTCGATTTCCCCGAGTACGATAATTGGCTTGATTTTTACCGACCGTTTGCGCAGGATATTTTACAGACTGCCGCAGAGCTTAACAGAAAAAAACGGCTGAAGGACAGCACGCTTAATGTTATGCAAACAGCGTGGAAAAATTTTGATTATATTTTCAGTGAGCCCGTAAAAGAGGCGTCTCTTATCCACGGCGATTTGAATGTTATGAATGTAATGTCCGATAAAAGACTTAATATCACCGCGATAATCGACCCTCTTGAGTGCAAGTGGGCTGACAAAGAATTTGATTTGTTCCAGCTGAGAAACCTGACCGGGGAGTGCTTCGGGCTTTACAAAGCATATAAAAGGAAATATCCCGTTTCGGAAAAGTGTGATTTGAAGTGTGCGTTTTATGCGGTTTATCACGAGGTGTACTGCCTTATTTCAACCGGAACAAACACCGAAATCATACTTGCAGCGGCAGTCAAGAGACTGAAGAGGGAGCTTAAAAAAGCGGATATTACATCTTGAAAATCCGACTCAAACGGTGATGCGATCAAACCTGAATGTGCCGAAAACGAGCACATAGTTAAAAACCATCTAAACAGCTTATGCTATAATTTACAATCGGAGGATGACATTGAATATCAAAGCCACGGATTTCTGCGACATTTCAAATTCTGCCGAAGGCGTTATCAAAGCAATAAATGAATTGCAAAACGGCGACTCACTCGTTTTTCCGAAGAATGAGTATCATTTTTACAAGGACCGCTGTATTCACAAGGTCTGCCATATGACAAATACGGACTCTTTCAAGGCTCCGGACAAGTATTTTGCGGTGCTTATCGAGAATAAGGAGAATATTACCGTGGACGGCTGCGGTTCAACACTTGTAATTCACGGCGATATGTGTGCGTTTTCTCTGCGCGGCTGTAAAAATGTAAGGCTTGTAAATTTCACCGTAAGATATGCCTCCCCGACGAATTTTGAAATGGAGGTCACCGAGCGTTCGCTCAATAAAATTACATATAAAATCCCGACGGGAAGCGACTTTGAGGTAAAAAATAACAAGCTTACGTTCTTCGAAAAAAGTCCGTTCAGCGGAGAGAATTACTATACCTATACAGCCAACGGCGAGTGCTACTGCAATGTAATTCACAGAGGCGACGAGGTTTTCAGAACGTTGCTCTCACCTACGAAAACCGCCTTAAAAATCAAAAAAACGGGGGCTCATACCGTCGAATGCAGATATTTTGTGTCACCTAAATTCAAGGTCGGAGACGTTGTTGCGATGTCTCGTAATAAGCTGCGCGACAACTGCGGATTGTTTCTCGAGAGCTGCTCCGATATCTTCTGCGAGAGGATAACCGTCAACTATATGCACGGCTTCGGGTGGCTGTCCCAAATGTGTGAAAACCTGAGCTTTGATAAGCTGACATTTAAGCCGGCGAGCGGTTACAGAGTTTCTTCGTTTGCTGATTTGATTCACGTATGCGGCTGCAAGGGCTATGTGAAAATAACCGACTCGCACTTTGAACACCCGCACGATGACGCAATCAATGTGCACGGCGCATTTTTAAGGTTCAGAAAGGCTTGCGACGAGCGAACCGCCGAGCTTGAATTTGTACATCATCAGCAGGGAGGTTACAAGGCGTTTTACCCCGGCGATAAAGTGAAAATATACAGCAGAACCGATTTGTCGGAGCTTGACGGCGTTTATACCGTAGACAGCACGGACGACAACATTGATAAAAAGACGGTCATTGCGAAATTCAAAGAAAAGCTGCCGCCGATGAAGCCGGAAATGTATGTCTTTGAGAACATCACGTATAACCCGAATCTCACCGTGAGCGGATGTACCTTTAATGCGATTCCGACGCGAGGCATTCTCTGCACTACTGATAAGGAATCGGAGATTTTCGGTAACACGTTCAGGAACGTCGGTATGCCCGATATTTACATCTCGTGCGATTGCAGGGATTGGTACGAGAGCGGACCGTGCAGAAATATGAAAATTCACGACAACACGTTTTCTAAAAAAGACCCGATTAAGTTTGAGCCTATTTGTCTTTTGAAGCCCGTCAAGGATGTTCACAGAAATGTTCTGGTATATGACAACATTATAGCTGAATGAGCATCGGCTCCGTTTGCAGCCACGGCAAAGGCACGTTAGTTATTTTTTAACTAACGTGCCTTTTTTATATTAAGATATAATTTTACGCGGCCGGATTATTCGGCGGATACGGCGCCTTTAAACCTGCGTGACGGGTGATAGGCGAGCAGTGCTATAAATATCAGTACCGCCGTTAGCGACAGGCTTATCGGGTACGCATACATAATGGTTTTGAAGGTAGGCGACGACGGGAAAACGACGTATATCCAAAATACTCTTGTGCCGCAAACGCCTATTGTTGTGAGGATAGCCGGTACCAAGGATATGCCGAAGCCGCGAAGATACCCCGACATAATTTCGTAAAGCATTGAAAACGTGTATGCCGAGAAAATCAGTAAAAGTCTGGTGTAGCCGAGCTCTATTACCTGTGGGTCGCTTGTGAATATCGAGAGCAGGAATCGTCCCGAGAAAAGAACAAGCCCTATTGTGACGGCTGTTGCGATTATGTCCTCCGCAATCGACAGAAGCAGGGTTTTCTTGCAGCGGTCGAGCTTGCCGGCGCCGTAGTTTTGACCCACAAAGGTCGTGCACGCCTGACTGAACGAGTTAAAGACATCGTAAGCTATTACCTCTATATTAAATGCCGCGCTTGACGCCGCTATAACTATTGTTCCGAGGCTGTTGATAGCCGCCTGAATTATTATGTTTGAAATGGCAAAAACAGCACTCTGTATGCCTGCCGGCAGACCGATTTCCAAAATCTGACCGAGTACTCTTTTGTCTATGCGCAGCTCCCTGAGCGACAGCTTTATGTACTTGTCGGACTTCATTAAAACAATAAACAGCACAATCGAGCTGATTGCGTTGGATATAACGGTGGCAATGGCAACTCCGTTTACGGTCATTTTAAGAACTATTACAAAGAATAAATTCAAAAGCACGTTGAGGCAGCCGGAGAGCGCAAGCACTATAAGCGGCGTTTTTGTATCGCCCACGCTTCTGAAAACGGCCGACAGGAAGTTGTACAACAGTATTACGGGCAAGCCGAGCAGATATATGCGAAGATACAGAACGGCATACGGCAGTACATCCTCCGGAATGCTCATAACCGATAAAATTTGCACGGCAAAAATTTCACCGGGTATCATTACAAGAAAACCGCCGATTATTGCGGTGAGCACCGAGGTGTGAACCGCACGCTGTACGGTTTCTCTGTCGTCCCTGCCTATTGCGTTCGCTATTATTACATTTGTACCGAGGGCTATACCTATAAACAGGTTGAGTAACAGCCCGATTACCGGGCTGTTCGCTCCGACGGCGGCAACCGAGGCTGTTTTGGCTGCGCCCGTGAAGTTTCCGACTACGGCTATATCCGAGGCGTTGAAAAGCTGCTCAAGTATTGCTGTTGCGGCCACGGGCAGCGCAAATCGCGGAAGCTTGTTCCATATAGGGCCGTTTATCATATCCATTTTGTTACTGTTTTTTAACTTCGTCTTTTTCGGCATAATTATCCTTTTTGCATTTACGTATTTTTTATTTCGGTATTGTTTTTTAGCTGTGTCGCCTTGTAGGACGCAACACAATTATATCACCAAAAAAATTAACATCAATATACAGATATGATAAATTTGAGCGCCGCATCGCGCAAAGTAGTGTAAAAACCGCAAAGCACCGCTGTATTATGCGTTGAGGTAACCGAACTTACTCTTGGTCGGTTAAACCTATAAAATAATCGGCGGAAACATTATAAAATTGACAGAGCTTGATTAAATCCTCGATTTTCAATTCCGCTCTTCCGGTTTCGATATGGTTGTAGCCCTGTTGGGATTTGTTGATGATTTCACCTACTTGCTTTTGCGTTAAATCTCTGTCTTCCCTGATGTTTCTCATCCTTGTTCTGTAATCCATTTCCACAAAACCTCCATTGTAATTTGTGAAAATGTTAGCATACTCAAAAAGTGAGTATTGACATATACTCAATAATTGAGTATTATCATAAATGAAGTGTTTTATTATTGAGAAGGAGTTGTAAATAAATGGAAAAACAGAAAACGTCATCAAAACGTAAAGCGGCAACCAAAGTGATTGTGGCAGTAATGCTGATAGCTATAATGACCGGCATATCGTTCGCAGTCGCAAATTTTGTGCACAACAGAAAAAGCGTGCAGGCATCAAGCGTTAAAAACGGCTTGTCCGCATACGAGCTTGCGGTGCAGCAGGGATATGCGGGAAGTCTTGATGATTGGCTTGTTTCTCTCCAGGGTAAATCGGCATATCAGATTGCCGTCGATAACGGATATTCGGGCAGCGAAAAGGATTGGAGCAAAACCCTTACCGCAATGTCGAAAAAAGACAAATCCGATATCAGCTCCGCAGCATTTTCGAAAAAAGGCGACCTTGTAATTACGCTTTCCGACGGAACAAAAATCAATGTCGGTAAGGCGGTCGGCGCAAGCGGCAAAGACGGAAAAGACGGTAAGGACGGCATAGGAATAAAATCGGCAAAAATCAATGATAAGGGCGAGCTTGTCATTTCCTATTCCGACGGCAACAGCGTAAATCTTGACAAGGTTGTCGGTGAAACAGTAAACAACGGAGTCGGTATTGCTTCTTCGATTATAAATGAAAAAGGCGAACTGGTGTTGACTTATACAAACGGCGAAACTGCCAACCTCGGCGGAGTAGTCGGCGCTGACGGAAAAGATGGCAGAGACGGTACCGACGGTACGAGCGGAACGGACGGTATAAGCATTTCCGCAGCGGTTATAAATGAGTCGGGTGAGCTTGTTATTTCATATTCGGACGGGACGACGGCAAACCTCGGTAAAGTAGTAGGTTCCGACGGTATAAACGGTGTGAACGGCACAAACGGTAAAGACGGCATAAGCGTTTCTTCCGCCGAAATCAATTCGTTGGGTGAGCTTGTGTTTTCGTTCTCTAACGGTCAGCGCGCCAATGTCGGAGCGGTTGTCGGCGCAAAAGGCGCAAAAGGCGACAAAGGTGATAAAGGCGAGCAAGGCTTGCAGGGAGCAAAAGGCGACAAAGGTGAAAAGGGCGAAAAAGGTGAAAACGGTCTTAACGGTTCGGACGGTATAGGAGTTAAAAAGTCCGAAATCAACAGCGCAGGTGAGCTTGTAATCACATACACAAACGACCTTACCGAAAACCTCGGCCCCGTTGTCGGTGCAAAAGGTGACAAGGGAGACAGAGGCGACCAAGGCATACAGGGTGAAAAAGGCGAAAAAGGTGACCAAGGCGTACAGGGTGAAAAAGGCGAAAAAGGTGATCAAGGCGTTCAAGGTGAAAAGGGTGACGCGGGTCTTAACGGTACCGACGGCAAAGACGGAAAAGACGGCGTCGGTATAAATAATATTGAAATTTCAAACGACGGAAATCTTTTGATTACCCTTACGAACGGAACGTCACTTAATCTCGGAAACATAAAAGGCGAAAAAGGTGACAAGGGCGACCAAGGCATTCAGGGCGAAAAAGGCGAAAAGGGCGACGCAGGCCTTGGCGGTGCAGACGGTAAAGACGGCACGAACGGCGTTGACGGCGTAGGCGTTGCAAGCAGCGAAATAAATTCTCTTGGTGAGCTTGTTATAAAATACAGCAACGGAACAACGGTAAATCTCGGCAAGGTAGTCGGCAACGACGGCGCACAGGGAGCTCAAGGCGAAAAAGGCGAAAAAGGCGAAAAAGGTGACAAGGGTGACCAAGGCGTCCAAGGTGAAAAAGGCGAAAAGGGCGACGCAGGCCTTGGCGGTGCAGACGGTAAAGACGGCACGAACGGCGTTGACGGCGTAGGCGTTGCAAGCAGCGAAATAAATTCTCTTGGTGAGCTTGTTATAAAATACAGCAACGGAACAACGGTAAATCTCGGCAAGGTAGTCGGCAACGACGGCGCACAGGGAGCTCAAGGCGAAAAAGGCGAAAAAGGCGAAAAAGGTGACAAGGGTGACAAGGGTGACCAAGGCGTTCAAGGTGAAAAAGGCGACGCAGGTATCAACGGTACTGACGGTATCAACGGTACAAACGGAGCTGACGGTGTAGGCATTACAGATGTTACAATAAATGCCGATAACGAGCTTGTACTGACATTCTCAAACGGCAACGTTATAAATCTCGGCAATATCAAAGGCTCAAAGGGCGACAAGGGAGATAAAGGCGACAGCGGACTTAACGGAAAAGACGGCGTCGGCATACAGAATGTCGATGTGACGGCTGACGGCGCATTGACCGTAACGCTTACAAACGGCACGGTTCTTAACCTCGGCAACATCAAGGGTGCCGACGGCTTAGGCATAACCAAGGCGGAAATCAATACCTCCGGCGAGCTTGTTTTGACCTATTCAAACGGCGACGTCAAAAATCTCGGCAAGGTTACCGGTGAGAACGGTAAGGACGGCGTAAACGGCGCCGACGGACTCGGTATTAAGTCGCTCACACTTTCCCCGGACGGCGAGCTTGTGGTTACAATGTCCGATAATTCCATATCCAACCTCGGCAATATCAAGGGCGAAAAAGGCGACAGGGGCGAGCAGGGTCAGCAGGGACTTCAGGGCTCCAAAGGCGCTGACGGACGCGGAATCGCAAAAACCGAGCTTGTAAACGGCGAATTGGTAATAACCTATACCGACGGAACAAGTGATAATCTTGGAAGCGTAAGCGGAACGGCGGTATCCGACAGTATACTTATGTTGAAATTTGACACCTTAGAAGACGGAACTCTTCAAGTATCCCTTAAAGATGGTTATTATAGTGTACCCCGGTATATTGTAATACCCTCAACATTTGAAGGAAAAACGGTAACAACAATAGCCGAACGTGGATTTGCAGGTGCAAGCAATTTAGTTGAAGTATATTTACCTGAAACAATAAGTACTATTGGGAAAGGTGCATTTCTACTTTGTAGTAAATTGATGAAAATAAACATTCCCAATACTGTAACAGAAATTAGTCCGCAGGCTTTTTATGAATGCTCGAATTTAAATAGCATAACCATTCCCAATACTGTAACAAAAATTGGTGAGCAGGCTTTTTATAATTGCTCAAGCTTAAATAGTATAACTATTCCTTCTACTGTAACAAAAATTTGTCCGCAGGCTTTTGCGGGAACGGGTTTAACGGAAGCCGTGTTCGAAAATCCGTCAAATTGGCAGTATTACTATTTGGATGATAATTGGAGTGGAGCAACAAACAAAAAGTGTTCAGTAACAGATTTAACCAACGACCAAATGTCAAATAAAAAAACTGCGGCCGAGTTGTTAAAAAGTGAAGAAAAGTATCAAGTTGGTAGTTGGTACCCCCCAGATAGTTATACTTACAGTAAACCTGATCCGGTCTATAGGTATCGCACCTATGAGCGTGTCGGTTGAGACGGTTTGTTTTATAATTTGAACAAGGAGACATTATGTAGAATTAAAAGCAAAGATATTTCAGAAAATGATAGATAAACAAAAAGGTGTAAACAGCATTTGGTGCTTCCAAGAATGACACAATTTTAAGAACAATTTGAATTTATCAGAAAGTTCACAATTTGAAAGCGTAATGAAAGAATCATACGAAAGCGGATATTTTACACAAGAATAACAAAATGATGGTGTGTATCTTTTTCGCTTGACAAAATTCGGTAGTGAAAAAATATATCAAAATTAAGGTAAGTGTTAGGCTTACAAATAAACACAAAAGCCACTGCATTACAGTGGCTTTTGTGCGTTGTAAACAATGTAACACCCATACTTTTTGCATAAATTTACCAAAGTTTTATTTACAGCAAGAAAAATCATTGACAAAATCATAAATAGGTTGTATTACCGTGATATACAGAAGAATTACAAATAATAATTGCAATTACTTTTGTAAAAATAATTTAATTAGGGGGATTATTAGTATGTGTTCATCAATAAATGAGGAAACAGTTAACGATGCATATTTGATTGTTAAAGGCAAGGGGGAAGAGATGAAAAAAGTCTCATACCGCACCAATCTTATAGACGCATTTAAGGACGATGATGCTGTATATTCTGAAATACAGCACATTAAGACGGATGCAAAAGGATTAAGGAAAATAGCCGACATTGCAGAAAATCACGGCTATAGCATTTATCATCTTACACAGTTGTAATTCGTAAATGTATTTTATACATAACAACCCCGCTGCGCAGCATCTACGGAGCGGGGTCGTTTTTTATCTATATGGTGTGAGATTTTTTGCCGTGAAATTCGGCTTTTGCACATTAAACCGTTAAATTTATCGGCGATTTTATGTATTAAATCGTTGAAATATTTTAATTTGTGTGATAAAATAGCTCTTATCGGAATCGCACACGGCGATACGGGAATGAGAGCTGCCGAAGCATCTCGGCGGCTCGTTTTATTTTTGCTTTTAAGAGGAGTGCTGAAATGACGTCATCAACTGTATGCATTTTGGCGACGATATTTGTTTATCTCGTCGGAATGCTCGTAATCGGATTTCACTATGCCAAAAAGAACGAGTCCTCAACCGACTTTTATCTCGGCGGCAGAAAGCTCGGCCCTCTCGTCACGGCAATGAGCGCCGAGGCGAGCGATATGTCAAGCTATTTGCTTATGGGCTTGCCGGGCCTTGCGTATCTGTCGGGTGTTGCCGACGTCGGCTGGACCGCCATAGGACTTGCCGTAGGTACATATCTCAACTGGCTTTTAACTGCCGGCAGACTTCGCAGATATACCCATAAAACCGACTCTTTCACCCTGCCGCAGTTCTTTTCGCACCGGTTCCGCGATAAGAAAAACATATTATCGTGTATGGCGGCGTTGATTATAATAATATTTTTCATTCCCTATACGGCGTCGGGCTTTGCCGCCTGCGGAAAGCTGTTTTCGTCGCTGTTCGGTATGAATTATATGACCGCAATGCTGCTTTCGGCAATAGTAATAGTTGCCTACACGGCTGCGGGCGGATTTTTTGCCGCCTCTACCACCGACTTTGTTCAGAGCATTATTATGACCGTGGCTATTGTGTTTGTACTGATATATGCCACCGTGACGGCAGGCGGCGTCTCGGCTGTTGCGGAAAACGCAAAACAGCTTCCCGGTTATCTTTCGTTCGTTTCGTCGTATTCCGAAACTACGGGCGAGAGCGAGCCGTACAACCTTTTGCACATAATCACAACTCTTTCGTGGGGACTCGGTTATTTCGGTATGCCGCATATCCTTCTTCGCTTTATGGCGATTGAGGACGAGAAAAAGCTTAAACTCTCAAGAAGAGTTGCGTCTGTTTGGGTCGTTATAGCAATGGCTATGGCCGTGCTTATAGGTATAGTCGGCAGAGGCCTTTCAAGTACGGGACTTATCGACAGCCTCCACGGAAATGACACGGAAACGATTATAGTTCGCGTAGCCGGACTTCTTTCAACCCACGGTGTTTTCCCGGCACTTATGGCAGGTCTTATTTTGGCGGGAATTCTTGCAAGCACAATGTCCACGGCGGACTCACAGCTTTTGGCTGCCGCATCGAGCGTATCCGAGAACATATTGCGCGAGACCTTCGGACTTAAAATTTCGGAGAAGAAGAGTATGCTTGCCGCAAGAATTACGGTAGTTATAATAGCGATACTCGGCGTTGTTATAGCCAGAAATCCCGACAGTTCGGTATTCGGCATAGTTTCGTTCGCTTGGGCAGGCTTCGGCGCGGCGTTCGGCCCGCTCGTTATATGCGCGCTCTTCTGGAAGCGCACAAATCTCCCGGGCGCAATCTCGGGCATGGCTGTCGGCGGAATAATGGTATTCGTTTGGAAATATCTTATAAAGCCGCTCGGCGAAGTTTTCGGAATATATGAGCTTTTGCCGGCGTTCCTTATTGGACTTATCACAATAATTGTTGTGAGCCTTTGCACCAAAGCTCCGAGCAAGGAAATAACCGATGAATTTGACGAGGTCAAAGCTATGGGTAAGGCAAAATAAGCGGTAGCTTTGTCAGGTTTTAATTTTGACTTTTTGGGGTGCCGGATTTTGTTCGGCACCCTGTTTTTATGATGCTGTTAATAATTTGTTTGCAATTTCAACAAGAAATAACATTCAAAATATACCGTTGTTTATTCTGTCCTACAAAAATAAATTTTGTCCTGTAAGATTATTGACAAATTATTTTAAAAAGACTATTGTATTAGCAATGTATCAGTCAAATGCAATGAGCAGGACATGACTATTCGTATCACCGCTTTCAGAAAGCCGTCGGCAGTGCGAGACGGCAGCAAGGCACGTTTGGCTCTCACCTGTCAGCAGCTTCGGTGAAAGATTTTCAAGTAGTCGAAGCCGGAAACCCACCGTTAACGGGGCGCGCCATCCATTATGGGCGGCGGTCGAGAGGCCGACAGTAAAATATCGGCAAGCAAAGTGGTATCGCGGAAGTAAATTTGCAACGGCGCAAATATACGTTTTGTAAGTTTAGCCTTCGTCTTTGCACGGGCTACCCGAAAGCGGGTATGCTGTGTGAGGACGAGGGCTTTTTGTTTTGCAAAAATGCATTCGGCTGAGAATCTTTTTTAAGAGAAGGGTTAGAAAAATGAACACACTTGTAATTGTGCTTATCGCGGCGGTTGTCCTTGTGGCAGCGTATCTGCTTTACGGACGCTGGCTTGCGAAAAAATGGGGAATAGATCCCAAGGCGCAGACTCCTGCCGTAAAAAACAATGACGGCAAGGACTATGTACCGACAAACGGCTGGACCGTTTTCAGCCATCAGTTTTCTTCGATAGCCGGTGCAGGCCCCGTAACCGGCGCTATACAGGCGGCGGCTTTCGGCTGGCTTCCGGTACTCCTTTGGGTGTTGCTCGGCGGCGTATTTTTCGGAGCGGTCACGGACTTCGGCGCTCTTTACGCCTCGGTTAAAAATGACGGTAAATCCATGGGCGTGCTTATTGAAAAATACATAGGCAAAACAGGGCGTAAGCTTTTCCTTTTGTTCTGCTGGCTGTTTACTTTGCTTGTAATAGCGGCATTTGCCGATATGGTTGCAGGAACATTTAATGCATATACCGTAAAGGACGGCGTTTCGGTACTTTCCGATGCCGCAAATACAAACGGCTGTGCAGGCACCATTTCAATAATGTTTATGGTATTTGCCGTAATATTCGGACTTATCCAAAAGAAATTCAATCTCTCCGGCTGGAAGGAAGCCGTTGTCGGTCTTCTTTGTGTAGTGGCTTCCTTTGCTATCGGTATGCATTTTCCGCTCATTCTCTCAAAGGACGCATGGAGCTATATTACATTTGTTTATATCTTCTTCGCGGCGGTGCTTCCCATGTGGCTCTTAAAGCAGCCGCGTGATTATATGACCACGTTTATGTTTATCGGTATGATAGCCGGTGCGGTTATAGGACTGCTTGTAGCTCACCCAACAATGAATCTTCCCGTATTTACGGGCTTTACAAACGAAAAGCTCGGCACACTGTTCCCGATACTCTTCGTAACGGTTGCGTGCGGTGCTGTTTCGGGCTTCCACAGCCTTGTATCCTCTGGAACCTCATCAAAGACCATTGAAAACGAAAAAGATATGACAAAGGTCGGCTACGGCGCAATGGTACTTGAGAGCCTGCTCGCGGTGCTTGCTCTTTGCGTAGCAGGCGCGGCGGCTTCTCAGGACGGCACACCTGCATCGGGCACGCCTTTCCAGATATTCAGCCGCGGCGTTGCCGGCTTCTTTGAAATGTTTGGCATTCCCGTACACTTCGCTACGGTATTTATGACAATGTGCGTTTCGGCACTTGCGCTTACAAGCCTTGACGCCGTTGCACGTATAGGCAGAATGAGCTTCCAGGAGCTGTTTGCGGTTGACGATATGAAAAACGCGAAGCCTTGGCGCAAGGTTCTCTGCAATCCGTATTTCTCAACAATTATTACGCTTCTTTTCGGCTTTGTACTTACAAAAATCGGATATGCAAACATCTGGCCGCTGTTCGGTTCGGCAAACCAGCTTTTGAGCGCTCTCGTACTTATAACCCTCTGCGTATTTATGAAGGTTACGGGCAGAAGCAACAAGATGCTCTTCCCGCCGATGATAATAATGCTTTGCGTTACGTTTACGGCACTCGTTCAGCGCCTTATAGCTATGGTAAAGGCTATAAGCACAGCTGCGGCGGTTACGATTCCCGCAGGCGAGACCACTTGGGGCAAGGTGTTCTTAAACAACGGACTTCAGCTTGTCATAGCTGTTTTGCTTATAGTGCTCGGTCTTACAATAGTTATCAACTCTATGAAGAGCTATGTTAAGAGCAAAAAGAACAGCGAGAAAAAAGAAGAAAAAGTAAACGGCTAATCAATACCGTTAAAACGGACAGGGGACTGTAAAACTAAGTTTTACAGTCCCTTGTTTTTTGTTTTTTATTATTCGATTGACGAGTAATCTATTTTTCTGTTTTTGAAATAGTATTCCCTGTCGTGTTCGCCGACATCACGCATTACGCGGCACGGATTTCCGACGGCGACCACAGATGACGGAATGTCTTTTGTAACAACGCTGCCCGCGCCTATGACGGTGTTATCGCCTATCGTAACTCCGGGCAGAATAAGCGAGCCTGCGCCTATCCAGCAGTTCTTGCCTATATGAATCGGCATATTGTATTGGTATTCCTTTGCTCTGAGCGTGGGATCTATCGGGTGACCGGCGGTTGCCACGGTAACGTGAGGGCCGAACATTGTGTTGTCGCCGACGTATATGTGAGTATCGTCAACAAGCGTCAAGCCGAAATTAGCATAGATATGATTGCCGAAGTGTACATGCTCTCCGCCGAAGTTTGAGTGAAAAGGAGGTTCTATGTAGCAGTCATCGCCTATTTCCGCAAACATCTCCCTGAGCATTTCCTCGCGCTTTTTAAGCTCGGTCGGCCGAGTCATATTAAAGTCGTAAAGCCTGTCGAGACGCTTCAATTGATGCCGCATTATCTCTTCATCGCCGGGTAAATACAATTCACCGGTGTGCATTTTGTCTTTCATGGAGCTCATTTAAATTCCTCTTTCTCTCTTTTATTGACATAAATTATAATTGATATTATCATAAGTATATCATTTTTGTATACAGCTTTCCACTATAAAGTTTAACGGAGGAATTACAATGGATTACAGAAAATTCGGAGATACCGTGGTTGCGAGATTTGACCGCGGAGAGGAATTTACAAGCTCGCTGCAAGAGCTCTGTGAAAAGGAAAATATTAAGCTGGCGTCCGTTTCGGCGATAGGCGCATTAAATGCGTTTACCGCAGGAGTATATATGGTGGACGAGAAAAGATATGTGAAAAACGAATTTAAAGGCTGTTTCGAGATCGTTTCGCTCACGGGAACCGTAAACACCAAAGGCGGCAAGTATTACAGCCATCTGCACATAAGCGCCGGAGACGAGAGCGGCCGTGTTTTCGGCGGACATCTTAATGAGGCACATATCAGCGCGACCGCCGAGGTCGTAATAAGGATGATAAACGGTGAGGTTGACAGGTTTTACGACGATGCTACGGGCCTTAATCTGTTTAAATTTTAAGCCGACTCAAATTAGAATATGCGTCGTGCGCTCTTGGGGGCGTTCGGCGCTTTTTTAATTTCTGTTGACAAATGGATAATATGTGTTATACTAAATTAGTTCAATTTAGAACTAATTGAGGTGATGTGATGACCACGATAGAATTTCTGTCGGACTCGGCAAAACTGTATCAGGATACGGTCTTGCCCGTCTGCAAAAAGTACGGGCTTACGTATATGGAATTCGGTGTATTGATGTTTCTTTACAACAATCCGCAATATAATACTGCGGCACAGATAGTTTCGATGCGGCACATACCTAAGTCGCACGTTTCAATCTCTGTAAAATCGCTTATGGAAAAGGGGCTGTTGCGCGGCGAAAAGTGCAAGGACAAGCGTGCTGTGAGACTGTCGGTGACTGAATTTGCCGAGGAGATAGCAAGAAGCGGAAAATCGGCTCAAAAAAACTTTGTCGATACGCTTTACGGCGGGTTTTCCGAGGCGGAGCGCAGTGCATTTTCCGCGTTGCTTGATAAAATGGAAACAAATGTTGCGGAACATTTTGATTTGAAACGGAGTTGACACAATGGATAAGGACAAAGAATTTCTCGGAACGGAAAAAATAGGCAAGCTGCTGTTTCGCCTTGCCGTGCCTACCGTAATTGCGCAAATTGTAAATATGCTTTACAATATTGTTGATCGCATATATATAGGGCATATCCCCGGTGAGGGCAGCGCGGCTCTAACGGGAGTGGGCGTATGTATGCCTATAATTATGATAATTTCGGCATTTGCGGCGCTTGTAAGCGCCGGCGGCGCACCGAGAGCCTCGATAAGTCTCGGCAAGGGCGATAAGGACGGCGCAGAAAAAATACTCGGAAGCTGTTTCTTGCTTCAGCTTATATTATCGGTCGTGCTGACTGCCGTTTTGCTTATATGGAACAGAAAGCTTCTGCTGATGTTCGGCGCGAGCGAAAATACAATAGATTACGCTGTGGCTTATATGGATATTTATGCCGTCGGAACGATTTTTGTTCAGCTTACATTGGGCTTAAACGCGTTTATAACGGCTCAGGGCTTTGCAAAAACAGGTATGCTCACCGTTATAATAGGCGCGGCGGCAAATATAGTGCTTGACCCGCTGTTTATATTTGTTTTCAATATGGGAGTGCGCGGAGCGGCTGTTGCCACGGTAATTTCTCAGGGCGTATCGTGCGTTTGGGCGGTGTGCTTTTTGCTGTCGAAAAAGACCGGACTTAAAATTCGGCTCAAAAATATGCGCCTGTCGCTTAAAATCATAATGCCGTGTATTGCCTTGGGACTTGCGACATTTATTATGCAGGCGAGCGAGAGCGTAATTTCCGTGTGCTTCAATTCTTCTCTTTTAAAATACGGCGGCGATATAGCGGTCGGCGCCATGACAATACTAACAAGCGTAATGCAGTTTGCAATGCTTCCCTTACAGGGCATAGGGCAGGGTGCCCAGCCTATAATGAGCTACAATTACGGCGCGCGAAATCCCGACCGTGTTAAAAAGACCTACCGTCTTTTGCTTATTGTCAATATGATTTACGCCGTTATTTTATGGGCGGCGGTCATCATATTTCCCAAGGCATTTGCCGGAATTTTCAGTTCCGATTCGGAGCTTGTCGGGTTTGCAGCAAAGGCACTCAGAATTTACTTAGGAGGGATGTTCCTTATGGGCGCGCAGATAGCCTGCCAGATGGCGTTTGTGTCAATAGGCAATGCTCCGTGCTCTATAATAGTAGCCGTTGTGCGCAAATTCGTTTTGCTGATACCGCTTATCTATATAATGCCGCATATAATATCCGATAAGGCCATTGGTGTTTATACCGCAGAGCCGATAGCCGATGTTTTGGCCGTAACCTTCACGCTCATACTGTTTGCGTCCAGATTCAGAAGCGCAATGAAAAAGCTTGAAAAGCCCGAAACAGCCGAAAAATGACATTGAAAAAAGACACGATGAAAATCGTGTCTTTTTGTTTAACGCATTTGTTTTACAATCGGAATTGTGCCGACTGAAATATACGTCCGGTTACTTCGAAACATCATTCTTCGGTCAGCAGCATTCTGTCATTGTCAAGCTCTTTTCCCGACTTTTGACGGTAGAGTCCCAAAAGGTCCTGAACTGTCATATTGTTTCTTTCGTCACCCTTTAGGTCGAGAACCGATTTGCCGCATTCAAGCATAATTGTGCGTGTGCCGAGCTTGAGCGCGGATTTTATATTATGCGTAATCATCATGGTTGTGATGCTGTTTTCCGCCACAATCCGCTGCGTGATGTCAAGCACCTTTTCAGCTGTGAGAGGGTCGAGCGCCGCGGTATGCTCGTCAAGCAAGAGAAGCTTCGGCGTTACAAGCGTGCTCATCATAAGCGTTACAGCCTGCCTCTGACCACCCGAAAGCTGACCCATTTTTGTCTTTAGTCTGTCCTCAAGGCCCATATTGAGTCTTAGGAGCTTTTCTCTGAAGAATTCAATGTCTCTTTTTTTGAGCGCAGGTGAAAAGAGGTGTCTTGTCGCTTTTGAATAGACAAGCGCGAGATTTTCTTCAATCGTAAGGTCGGGAGCCGTGCCGCGCATCGGGTCCTGAAAAAGCCTCCCTATGTCTTTGGCTCTGATGTACTCTTTTTGGTAAGTTATGTTTTTTTCGTCGAGGACTATTTTACCGCCGTCACACAAAAACTCGCCCGCAATCGCGTTAAACAGCGTGGATTTGCCTGCACCGTTAGAGCCTATTACGGTGACGAATTCGCCCTTATCAAGCGATAATGAAATCCCATCGAGAGCTTTATGCTCGTTTGGCGTTCCCTTTAAAAATGTTTTGGAGAGATTTTTAATTTCAAGCATTTTTCATACCCTCCCTTTTCATTTTTCTGTCGGAGATCGCGTTTTTAACGGCCGGCACCGACAGCGTTACGGCAACTATAACCGCCGACAGCAGCTTTAGCGCGTTTGCCGAAAATACATTTGTCTCAAGCGCAAAGGCGACTATCATTCTGTAAATTACGGAACCGACGACTGCCGAAACAAGCCCTACTGAAAGCGAGCGTTTGCCGAATATGACTTCGCCTATTATTACCGAGGCGAGACCTATAACTATCATACCGCTGCCGGAGTTTACGTCGGCAAAGCCCTGTGTTTGAGCTATCACGGCACCCGAAAGTGCAACGAGCGCGTTTGATATTGCAAGTGCGGTTACGGTGGTTATGTCGGTGTTTATCGAGGAGGCTCTTACCATATCCTTGTTGTTTCCCGTGGCTCTTATACATAAGCCGAGAACGGTTTTAAAGAACATAATCAGCAGTGCTACACATATCGCGCAGATTACCGCCGCCAAAATCATTTTAGGCAGATCCCCCGAGCTGTTTTCGCCGAACAGAGACGCGAAACCGTCATAAAATCTCTTTTTACCTATCAAAGATACATTGGGAGCACCCATAACAGTTATATTGACTGTATAAAGACCGCTCATGGTGAGTATTCCGGCAAGTATCGGGTGAATTTTTGCTTTTGTTTGTAAAAATCCCGTGACAATTCCTGCGGCAAAGCCTGCGAGTACGGCCGCCAAAAGTCCCAAAAACGGATGACCCGAAGCGCACAGGACTGCGGAGACGGCAATGCCGAAGGTGAAGCTTCCGTCAACGGTGAGGTCGGGAATGTTCAGTATGCGGAATGAAATATAGACGCCGAGTGCCAAAAGAGCGTATTGAAAGCCGAGCAGCACCGCGCCCGAAACAACAGAAAGCATAAGCTTTCCCCCTAACAAAAATTTAAAGGGGCTGCAAAATACTCGGAAAGCGATAATCAAAGCGGCGTGTTAAAGCTCTGCCGCCGAGATGCTTTTCGAAAATTTTCCCAACCCCTGAAAGACTCAAATTATGCGCCGATGAACTGATAGTTGTCACCGGTAGGTGTTTTAATACCGAGTGTGCTTGCGGTCTTGCTGTTTATGACATACTGATAATCCGTGAGCGCAACTGCGGGAACCTCCGATACGGGAGTACCTTTTAAGATTTTATCAGCCATATCGGCAGCTTTTTCGCCGAGCTGTGTGTTGCTTACACTGACGCTTGCAAGCGCGCCTTTCTGAACCATTACGGGGTCGCTGCCGTATACGGGAATCTTTTTGGCTGTTGCCGCCTCTACTACCTGCTCCATGGCAGCCTGTACGGTGGAATCTATGGGGATGTAAAGAGCATCACACTTTGCGGCGAGCGAGGTTGCGGCCGACTGTACCTCTGAGGAATTTGTAACGGTTACCTCTTCGTAGGCATAGCCGCTCTGTGAGAGGTAATCCTTAGCCTTAGCGGCGGTTTTTACGGCGTTATCTTCGCCCGAGCAGTAGAGTATGCCTATTTTTTTGACATCGGGAGTAAGCTCCTTTGCAAGGCCGAATATCTGGTCAACCGGAACTATGTTTGAGGTGCCGGTTGCATTTTTATCGGGCTTATCCATGCTTGTCATAATGCCGGAGCCGACGGGATTTGTAACGGAAATAAATACGACGGGAATTTTAAGGCCTTGATTTACGACTGACATTGTGGCAGGCGTAACTATCGGAACTATAAGGTCATAGTCGCCGTTTTTAAGCCCCTGGCTTATGGTATTGAGCGCGGACTGATCGCCCTGTGCATTTTTGATGTCAAATATCATCTGCGCTTCATCGTAGCCGAGTGTTCTCATCTCCTGAATAAATGACTCGCGCATCTCTGTGAAGGCACCGTTGTCTGCGAGCTGAACTATTGCGACCTTGTACTTCTTACCGGTGTTGTTTGTGCCGGGGTCGGAGTTCGTGGTGCTGTTTGTTTTGTCTGTGCTTTGGCAGGATGCAAATGTGAGCACCGTGAGCATAAGTGACAGCATAACTGCAAAAAACTTTTTCATTTTAAAATCCTCCTGAAATCTTCTGTACAATAAAAAAGCTGTCCTTGTAAAAAATACAAGGACAGGAAATTACCTGCGGTACCACCTTGATTAGCGTAAAACGCTCACTCTGACGGAATACTGACATATTCCTCTTTCTGTAACGTGAAAGCTCCGTCGCAACTTTTCATTGCGCCCTCAGCGGACCATTTGTCTGCACCGTAACAACCGGACTCACACCGCCTCCGGCTCGCTAAATGTTCGTTTTGCAGTTTTACTTCCGTTTCATCGGTTTAAGTCATTAAAACACACTTTAAATTTTTTGTCAAGGGTTTATTTTTGATTTTTTTGTGATACAATAACATCGGTATAGTTGCTTTGCGCGGTACCGATATTTTCCCAAGGGGCGTGTTACACAATGGTAAGGCATATTATTTTTTGGACATTTTCCGACAATGTCAATGATTCAAACCGTAAAGAGGTACTGAAAATGATGTCTGACTCGGCTAAGAATCTCGTCGGAAAGATTCCGGGACTCATAAAAGCGGAAATCAGTGAAAACTTCGCCGACAGCGACTGCGATTTTGTATTTTATGCGGAATTTGAGCGTATGGAGAATATTCCGGCATTTCAGGTGCATCCGCTGCATGTTGCCCATAAGGAACGTTCGGCGCCGTATGTAAAAACACGCTTTGTCGCAGACTTCGTTTCGGAGTAATCAAAACATTATTTAATATCGTTGAGCGTCTCGTAAGCTAAGTCCGGCAGGTCTGTAAAGACTGCGTCCGCACCGTTCTTTTCGAGGCGCTTCATTATTTTCGGGTCGTTTATGGTCCAGTACTGAACGGCTATACCGTAGCTGTGGGCGTAATTTATAAGCCTTGTAGTACCGAGGTTGAAGAAGTAATCCTTATACGGAATGTGCAGATATTTAAACTTGAAATGACCCTGCTTATACGGAATGTGAAAGAAACTCTGAAAATAGAATCTGACCACCTCGTGTATTGTGGCCGAACGTGTTATGTCGGGATATTTTTCGTCAAGATACCGAATATTGCTCTTGTGAAATGAGGCTACGGCCGTGCGTGAGAGCATATTGTACTTTACCAAAAGGCGGTGAAGCTCATCTGCGGTGCGGTAACCGATGTCACCGTCGTTTTTAATATCAACGGTAAAGGTGTAATCCCCGTACGGAGCAAGAAAATCAAATACGTCGCTGAGCCTTATAATGCGGAGTGAGTCCGGAATTTTGTCGCCTCGCAGACCCTCGTAAGGTATAGAACCGTCGGGAAGAACAAACTTTTCGCCCATATTAAGCTTTCGCAGCTCCTCAAAGCTCAGGTCGCACGGCAACACGCCGGGCTTGCCGAAATATTCCTCCGAATCGCTTGTGCGGTCAAGCGTGTCGTCATGCAGGACTATTATTTGGCCGTCCTTTGTGAGGTGCAGGTCAAATTCAAAGCCTTCAAGTTCGAATTTATCCCTGTTCTTAATCATATTCTGAAAGGCGAGCAGAGTATTTTCCGGAGCGAGCCCTGCCCCGGAGCGATGAGCCAAAACTCCCGTCTTGCCATATGGCAGTATAGCCGGATTGTCGCTCTTAATGTTCTTCTTGGGCTTGTCGGGCGTTTCCCCTCTGAATATGATACATACTAAAAATACAACCGCTGCCGTAATAAACAGCACCGTAAAAAATGTTTTCATTTTGCCCTCCCGCTTACCGCGCATATAATGTGCATAATTAACAATATATATTGTATTATAAGTCGATTTATATAATAAGTCAATAAACAAAGACGAAAAGAAAGACGGACATAAAACACAAGCTTTATATCCGTCTTTTAAATTTATTTATGAGTCACCGTTATATCAGTCGTCCTTGCCGCAGCAGTATTTGTACTTTTTACCGCTTCCGCATGGGCACGGGTCGTTTCTGCCGGGCTTTTTGGCTTTTTTGACCGGCTGCTTCTTTTCACTGCCGTCGGTAGCTCCGCTTGTGGAGGTAATCTTGCCCTGCTGCTCACGCTTTGTGTCCGCTTCGGTGCGGATTACAACCGTAAGAATGCCGGTGACCGTACCCTCGCGAATGGCATCGGTCATTTCCTCAAACATATCGTAGCTCTCCATACGGAATGCTACTATCGGGTTCTGCTGACCGTAGGAGCGAAGGTAAATACCGCGCTTTAATTCCTCCATTGCGTCGAGGTGATCCATCCAGTTGCGGTCTACGTTCTGAAGAAGTATTTTTCTCTCGAGCAGGCTCATAATCTCCGCTCCGTACTTCTGCTTGCGGTCGTTGTAAAGCTTTTCGGCTTTTGAGAGGAAGTATTTAAGATAATCGTCGGGGGTCTTGAGCTCGTCGAGCGAATCGGAACCTATAATCCAGCCGAGCTTTGTCTTCATACCGGCGAGGTTCCACTCGTTTTCGGGAAGAGACGACGGGCAGTAGAACTGAACCATACTGTCAAAGTAGTCGTTTATCATCTTCTGAATCGTTTCGTGAAGATCGGCTCCGTCGAGCACCTGATTGCGTTCGCTGTAAATCTTTTTACGCTGCTCGTTCATAACGTCATCGAATTCGAGGACGTTGCGTCGCGTTGCAAAGTTGTTGGCCTCTACCTTTTTCTGCGCACTCTCAATTGATTTTGAAAGAATGCCGGCCTCTATCGGCATATCGCCGACTGCCTTGAAGTTGTTAAGGATGTTATAGAATCTGTCACCTGCAAAGAGTCTTAAAAGGTCGTCCTCGGCAGAGAGGAAGAACTGGCTGTGACCGGGGTCTCCCTGACGGCCCGAACGGCCGCGCAGCTGATTGTCGATTCGTCTCGACTCGTGGCGTTCCGTGCCTATGATGTAAAGACCGCCTGCCTTTCTAACCTTTGCGGCTTCGTCCTTGAGCTCTTCCTTGTGCTTGTTTTCAAGCTCACGGAATGTCTTTCTCGCTTCGAGAATCTCTTCGTCGGAAGTCTCTGCATAACCTGTTGCCTCGGCAATAAGCTCATCCGAATAGCCCTTTTTACGCATCTCGGCCTTTGCCATGTATTCGGGGTTTCCTCCGAGAATAATATCGGTACCGCGGCCTGCCATATTGGTGGCTATCGTCACGGCTCCGAATTTACCTGCCTGAGCTATGATTTCGGCTTCTTTTTCGTGGTACTTGGCGTTGAGTACCTCGTGCTTTATACCGCGTTTTTTGAGCGCCTTTGACAAAGCCTCGCTCTTTTCGATGCTTATCGTACCCACGAGCACGGGCTGACCGTTTTCGTGACATTCTATAATGCGGTCGATTATCGCATTGAATTTAGCCTGTTCCGTTTTGTAGAGAACGTCCGGGTCGTCGATTCTTATCATCGGCTTGTTAGTCGGAATCGAAATGACATCGAGAGAGTAGATCTCCTGGAACTCGGTGCTCTCTGTCATGGCGGTACCGGTCATACCCGAAAGCTTGTCGTAAAGTCTGAAGTAATTCTGGAAGGTGATGGTGGCGAGCGTCTTAGACTCTCTCTCTACCTTAACGCCCTCCTTTGCCTCGATAGCCTGGTGCAGACCCTCGCTGTAACGACGGCCGAGCATTATACGTCCGGTGAATTCGTCAACTATGAGAACTTCTCCGTCCTTTACAACGTAGTCAACGTCGCGTTTCATAACGCCTATGGCCTTTATTGCCTGCTCTATGTGGTGGAGAACGGTTATGTTCTCGCTGTCCATAAGGTTTTCGAGGTTAAAATATGCCTCTGCCTTTGCAATACCGGATTTTGTGAGCGTTGCGGTTTTTGCCTTTTCGTCAACTACGAAGTCGCCGTCCTCGGAAAGCTCCTCCTCGGCGTTCTGCTTTGAGTCAAGCTCCTTTACGGTAACCTTTTTAAGGGTTTTTGCGAAGCTGTCGGCAATCTTATAAAGGTCTGTCGACTTGTCGCCGACGCCTGATATGATAAGGGGTGTTCTCGCTTCATCGATAAGAATCGAGTCGACCTCGTCCACGATGGCAAACGAGTGACCGCGCTGAACTCTCTGCTCAGCATAGGCTATCATATTGTCTCGAAGATAGTCAAAGCCCATCTCATTGTTTGTGCCGTAGGTTATGTCGGCAGAGTATGCCGCCCTTCTCTCGTCGTTGTTGAGCTCGTGGACTATAAGTCCTACGGAAAGACCGAGGAAGCGGTAGAGCTTGCCCATCCACTCCGAGTCGCGGCGGGCGAGATAATCGTTGACGGTTACTATGTGAACGCCTTTTCCGGAAAGAGCGTTGAGGTAAGCGGGCAATGTTGCGACGAGGGTTTTGCCCTCGCCCGTTTTCATCTCGGCAATACGACCCTGGTGAAGTATGATACCGCCGATTATCTGAACCGGGAAGTGCTTCATATTGAGAACTCTTGATGAAGCCTCGCGGCATACCGCAAATGCTTCGGGGAGAATATCGTCGAGTGTTTCGCCGTTTTTAAGTCTTTCTTTGAACTCCGGAGTCTTCGCCTTCAGCTCCTCGTCGGAAAGGCGAGAATATTCGTCCTCATAGCTTAATACCTTTTTTTGAATGGGCATTACGCGTTTTACTTCTTTCGACGAATAATCTCCGAAAATTTTGGTTAACAGTGACATTTATCGTGTTTCCTTTCGTAAAAAGAATGGAGTTTGCCGTATACGAGTTACATTATACCATACATATTTAAAAAAATCATTAAAAATTTTTATAAAATTGCAAATGCTTTTTAAATAAAATTTATTGGGAAAGTGTTCGGTTTTCGTTGACTTTAGATAAAGATTTTGTTATTATTAAATGCATAGTTATATGCTATTTCGGTTTATTTATTAAAAGAAGCGAAGGAGGAATTAAATTGACCGACACAAAAACACTTGCATACATCAATATGTATGCCGTCCTCGGAACTCTCGAAAATCTCTGTGAGCTTGACGACAAGGCCAAGGAGATATTATCCGGACTTAAAAAGCCGGTATCCGTTTGTTTCGATGTTAAGCACGGACCGTCTGCAACAATTAAATTTACAAAGAGCGGCTGCCGTATGGAAGACGGAGTGAGAGATTGCGATATTTACATACCGCTTTCTTCCTGCGAAAAATTCAACGGCGTGATTGACGGAACCGTTACTCCTGTACCGCTTAAGGGTCTTACCAAGATAGGGTTCCTTCTCAAGACCTTTACGGCCCTTACCGACCGACTTTCCGAAGTAATGCAGCCGAGCGAAGAGGCTCTTAAGGACAGGGCGTTTTTTGAGCTTTCGACTAAGCTTACATTCTACACCATTTCCGTTGCGCTGTCTCAGATAGGCAATCAGGATAAAATCGGCCAGGCAAGCGCTTCTTATATGCTTGACGGTGATATAGCATTTTGCATTAAAGACGGCCCCGCCGCAACAATTCGCGTTAAGGATCATCACCTTGTAACAATCAAGGAATATCCGAAAAAGCCGAGAGCTATTATGCAGTTTGACACCATTGACCTTGCTTACGATCTCTTCAACGGCAAAGTTAATTCTCTTGAATGTATAGGTAAGGGTACCGTTGAGATTCGCGGCATGCTTTCCATGGTAGACAATATGAACAGAATACTCGACAGAGTAGCTCTGTATTTAGCATAAGGAGGGCGATAAATATGAGTAAATTCCCGGAATACAAACACACTAAGAGCCATGAATACTTTGACAGAGCCATTAAAGTAATACCCTCCGGTATTTACGGTCACCTCGGCCCCGCAGAGGGCCTTTGGGTTCCCGTTTCAAAATGGCCTTTCTATTCCGAAAAAGCAAAGGGTACATATTTTTGGGATGTTGACGGCAACAAGTACATAGATTATATGTGCGCTTACGGCCCCAATGTGCTCGGCTATAACGATCCCGATGTTGATGCTGCCGCTATGAAGCAGATGAAGCTCGGCAATTGCACAACCTCTCCGTCAAAGGTTATGGTTGAGTGTGCCGAAAATCTTGTAAATACCGTAGCTTCCGCAGACTGGGCATTCTTTGCAAAGAATGGCTCCGACGTTACAACGCTTGCGGTTATGACCGCTCGTGCACACACCCACAAGAAAAAGATGTTCTTCTTAAAGGGCTATTATCACGGCGACTTCCAGTGGGGTCAGAAAATAGACTACCCCGGCATTCTTCCAGAAGAGGTTGCAAACAACGTTGTTGTTCCGTGGTTTGATCTTCAGGCTCTTGAGGACGCTTACAACGCTTGCGACGGCGACGTTGCAGGCCTCATAGCTCAGCCGTACGATCACGGCAACTTCTACGACAACCGCTGCGCCTCCAAGGAGTATTGGCAGGCTGTTCGTAAGTTCTGCGACGATCACGGTATGGTTCTTATCTTCGACGACGTAAGAACGGGCTTCCGCCTTGATATAGCCGGCTCCGACCATTATTACGGAATCAAAGCCGACCTTATCTGCTTCTGCAAGGCTCTTGCAAACGGATACAATATGTCTGCTCTCTGCGGCGGCGAGCATATGAAAGCCACCGTTTCGGGCGTTACATACACAGGCTCTTACTGGATGAGCGCAATCCCCTTCGCCGCTTCCATAGCCTGCATCGACAAGATGAAAAAGCTTAACACACCCAAGATGTTCCGCGAAATGGGCACAAAGCTTACCGAGGGCTTTAAGGCTGCCGGTAAAGAGCACGGCTTTGACCTTGTGGTTACCGGTGAACCGGCACTCTTCTATCTTCGCATCGCAAACGATGACAGCCTTATGCTTCATCAGGAGTGGATATCCGAGTGCGTAAGCCGCGGCCTGTTCCTCGCGTCACACCACAACCACTTTATGAATGCCGCCGTTACAGACGAGGACATCAAAAAGTCCATAGAGATAGCTGAGGACGCATTCTCGGTAGTTGAGAAAAATCACCCCGAGCTCAAGGGCTGATTTCAAACACGGATTTAAGGCGGCTGTGCGTGGAGCGCGGCCGCCCGTAATACAAAACTTTACATTCAGGGAGGAAAATTATGGAAAGAGCACCTTTGACCAAGGAGGAATGGCTCGCGCTTGAGAAAAAAGCCAATGATTTAAGGCATCTCTGTCTTCAGACCACGGTTTGGGCAGGAAGCGGTCATATTGGCGGCGGAATGAGCGTTATGGACATTCTTACCGTTATGTATCACAGATACCTTAACATTAAAAAGGAAGACCCGAAGTGGGAGGATCGCGACAGATTCATACTCAGTAAGGGTCACGCCGGCATAGCTTATGCACCCGTGCTTTGCGATTTCGGCTACAATGATCCCGAACAGCTCAAGACCTTTAACCTTACAAATTCCAAGATGGGTATCCATCTTGACTCAAATAAGGTTGCAGGCGTTGACGCTTCCACCGGCTCTCTCGGCCACGGCATTCCGATAGCGGCGGGCACTGCAATTGCCGCAAGAGTTCTCGGCAAGGACTATTACACCTACGTTGTAACAGGCGACGGTGAGCTTGACGAGGGTTCAAACTGGGAAGGCCTTATGACCATCCGTCATTACAATCTTACAAACTGCATCACGATTGTTGACCGTAACCACTGCATGATAGACGGCAACACCGAGGATGTTATGAAGCTCGAACCGCTTGCGGATAAATTCGTTGCATTCGGCTTCCATACAATCGTTTGCGAGGGCAACAACATCGTTTCTCTCTGCAAGGCTATTGATGAGGCACACAAGACCAAGGATAAGCCTACCGTTATAGTTGCCGATACCATTAAGGGCGTCGGAATTAAGCTTACAAGCGGTAACTACAAGTGGCATTACGGCGCCATTGATGAAGAGATGGCAAAGGTTGCCGCAAAAGACCTTGATGAATACAGTGCTGAGCGTATAGCTCGCTGCGGAAAGGAGTTTGAATAATGGCAGGCGGATTTGTATATAACGTAATTGAGACTCCCGAGCTTTCTACCTCGGAGATTTACGGAAAAACCTTGGCGGACCTTGCCAAGGAGCATAAAGAAATAGTTGCGGTCACAGCTGACCTTGCAACCTCCACAAAGCTTCAGGACTTCACAAATGCGTGCCCCGACAGAGTTTTCAATGTCGGTATCGCAGAGCAGAATATGATCGGCGTAGCGGCAGGTATGGCAAGAGCGGGGCTCGTTCCCTTTGCCTCGACCTTCTCTGTGTTTGCATCACTTCGTGCGGCAGATCAGCTGCACACCGATATCTGCTATCAGAATGTCAACGCTAAAATTATAGCTACGCATTCCGGCACCTCTTTCGGTCAGGCGGGTTCTACTCACCACGCTATTGTTGACCTTGCGGTTACAAGAGCTATGCCCAATCTCACCGTTATCTGCCCGGCAGACGGTTATGAGACGGCAAATGCGGTTCGCGCCGCTTATGAAAACTTCGGTCCGTATTACATCAGAATTAACCGCGGTTTTGACCGTGTTCTTTATGATAATGAGGATTACGGCTTTGAAGTAGGTAAGGCTGTTGAGGTTCATCCCGGCACCGACATTACCGTAATAGCCTGCGGCTCCTGTGTATTCCAGGCTCGTGAGGCTGCCAAATTCCTTGAGAGTGCAGACGGACTTAAGGTTCGCGTGCTCAATATGCACACCATTAAGCCTATCGATAAAGAGGCTATCTTAAAGGCCGTTCAGGATACTCGCCGTATAATCACGGTTGAGGACCACAACATAATCGGCGGTCTCGGCTCTGCCGTTGCCGAGGTTGTTGTTGAATCCGGTAAGGGCTGCGCCTTCAAGAAGCTCGGTCACCCCGACAAGTTCGCTCCCATCGGTCTCCACGAGGACATTATGTCCATGGTCGGCATCGACGCCAACGGCATAATCGAGGCGGTTCGTGAGCTTATGCATAAGGACTTTGAGTTAGACGACAACTGGGACGATGAGGTCTGATTTTGTCTGATAATCTTTGATAAAACGAATTAATTTTTCCCTTGCGTACCGTAGTACGCGGCGGTCAAACTTTAATCCGTTTTCTCTAAAGCCTATCAAACAAAATAAATTTTGTAAGGTATTCTTTGATAAAACGAATTAATTAATCTCTGTCGTACCACAGTACGCGGCAGCGGAACTTTAATCCGTTTTCTCTAAAGCCTATCAAACAAAATAAATTTTGTAAGGTAT
>ENA-OYWQ01000054-OYWQ01000054.1-human-gut-metagenome-genome-assembly--contig:-NODE-54-length-48416-cov-5.863237_pt1 | contig 48416 bp, 29 predicted proteins | sample MGYA00244810_ERZ653396 | MGnify/ENA primary metagenome ERZ653396 (study PRJEB26926, sample SAMN06165045) | human gut metagenome | biome: ENVO:00009003; feature: ENVO:2100002; material: ENVO:00002003... | reverse complement strand
TTGCTCAGGTACTTATAAAAAATGCTAACTCATAGTGCTGCGGAAATTAGGATAATGTATGGAGGAGTTGATAGTCGTTGAAAAAACAAGGCTGCGGGATACTGGCGAGGAGGCGGTATAATATCCGTTTTGTTTAAAAAAACAGGGAGTTCGCTGAATAAAGTCGTTTTTCTTGGATAAAAATTTGTTTGTTTCAAGAAAACAATGTATCTTTGCAAGCGGAATGAAGGGCGTGCCGAACATGAAAATGTCGGTTTCTGGAGTTCCCAACAGCATTGCAATTCAACCAACATTGGATAAAAATACTCAGGTTTGTAGATTAAGTTTAGTCAAGTGAGAGGTAGACGTCGTGAGGATGGCTACCTCTTTTTTGTGTCTGTAGGATGCAAAAAGTTCCCAGTTTCGGGTCAACTGGAGAGAAGCGTTATTTTCACCCCTTTTTATGGACTTATATTCATAGGCCTACGAAGTTAACTTCGTTGGCTTATGAAGTTAACTTCGTAGGCCTATGAATATAACTTCATTTTTTGAAGCACTTAATAGCCCCTTTTCACACCCTTGGCGTCCCTTTCTCCCCAGTATGAGAGTAGAGGGGAGAGAAGCCCGCTATTGTTGCTCGCGCAGGAGCGTGCGGCAATGGTTGAGAATCTCTGTCAGATCGGCCACTGTCTCGGCCCGCAGCATGGCGATACGCGTCTGTCGGAAGTCGGGTATTCCCTTGAAGATGGGCGAAGCCGCCAGATGGCGGCGTGTGTGTAGGATGCCGCGATATTCGTCGATGCGCTCCACATTGATGCGCAGCATTTCCTCCAGCACGTCGATCTTGTCGTCGATGGTCAGTCCGCTACCTGTGTTCGCTTCTCCGTTGAGTCCGCGCCTCATCTCCTCGAAGATCCACGGGCAACCGAAGGTGGCACGCCCCACCATCACGCCGTCCACACCATACTGCTCAAACCGACTCCGGGCGATCTCGGGTGTTGTCACGTCGCCATTGCCGATGATGGGGATGTGGATGCGCGGGTTTGCCTTCACCTCGCCTATCAGCGTCCAGTCGGCCTCGCCTGTGTACATCTGGCTGCGGGTTCTTCCATGGATGGTGAGCGCCTGAATGCCGCAGTCCTGCAGTTGCTCGGCGAGCGAGGTGATGATGAGTTCGTTTTTGTCCCATCCCAACCGCGTCTTCACCGTCACGGGCACCTTGACCGCATCGACCACGGCACGCGTAATCTCCAGCAGTAGCGGAATGTTGCGCAGCATTCCTGCGCCAGCACCTTTGCCCGCCACCTTCTTGACCGGGCAGCCGAAGTTGATGTCTATTACGTCGGGGTGTACTTGCTCCACGATGCGTGCCGCCTCCACCATCGATGCCACGTCGCGGCCGTAGATCTGCACGCCCACGGGACGTTCCCGGTCGTCGATGACCATCTTGCGTAGCGTCGAGTCGATATTGCGGATGATGGCGTCTGCCGATACAAACTCCGTATATACCATCGCTGCGCCAAATCGTTTGCACATCTGGCGAAAGCCGATATCGGTCACATCCTCCATCGGAGCGAGCAGCAAAGGGCGGTTGCCTAAGTCTATTGTACCTATTTTCATGGCTGCAAAGTTACGCAAATATTCCGACACAAGCGAAAACAGTCGGTTTTTCGAGGCAATTTAGCTTTTTTAACGCTAAACATTGTAATTATTACAAGGAAATGTCGTACCTTTGCATCGCAATACTAAAAAGATTGCATGAGTGAGAACAAAACATTACGAAATACTTAAAATTCAAACAAGATGAAAGAACTGAAAGGTACCAAGACTGAGAAGAATCTCATGGATGCGTTTGCAGGTGAGAGCCAGGCACGTAACAAGTATACATACTATGCTTCCAAGGCTCGCAAGGATGGTTATGAGCAGATCGCTGCTCTCTTTGAGGAGACTGCAGGCAATGAGAAGGAGCACGCCAAGCTCTGGTTCAAGTATCTCAATGGTGGCGAGGTGCCCTCTACGGTTGAAAACCTGAAGGATGCTGCCGCTGGCGAGAACTATGAGTGGACGGACATGTACGATCGTATGGCCAAGGAGGCCGACGAGGAGGGCTTCAAGGAGATTGCCGCCAAGTTCCGTATGGTTGGCGCCATCGAGCGTCACCACGAGGAGCGCTACCGCAAGTTGGTCCAGAACATCGAGGAGGGCATTGTCTTCTCTCGTGATGGCGACCGCATCTGGAAGTGCCGCAACTGTGGCCATATCGTTGTTGGCAAGAAGGCTCCGGAGGTTTGCCCCGTTTGCAACCACCCGTTGAGCTACTTCGAGATCAACGCAGAAAACTACTAAGCCGCGAGGGCTAAGGTAGCACCGCGTTCCGAATAGGAACAAACATCAAGCAAATAGAATCCTGCACCCGCCTGATCTCCTTCGAGGAGACGAGGCGGGTGCTTTCGTTCATTTCTCTCCTGGCCAAAAAAACGCTGGCGAGGGTGGGGGAATGACATTTTATCCTTACCTTTGCGGCCAAAAAGCAAACGAACATGAAATACTTATTGGTCTCAGACATCCACGGCTGCCGTCCAGCCCTGCAGAAAGTGCTCCAATTCTATGACGAGAATCATTGCGATATGCTCTGCGTCCTCGGCGATATCCTCAACTATGGTCCGCGCAACCGCATCCCTGAGGGTATTGACGCCCAGGGCATCGTCGCCGACCTCAACGCCCGAGCCAGTCAGATCGTCGCCCTGCGTGGCAACTGCGACGCAGAGGTCGATCAGATGTTGCTCCAGTTTCCGATGATGTCCGACTATCTGCTGCTCGTCGATGGTGGTCGCAGACTCTTTCTGACCCACGGCCATCTCTACAACAAGGAGAAGTTGCCTGTCGGCCCCTACGACGTCCTCGTCTGTGGACATAGCCATCTTTGGGAGTTGTCGCAGGGGGAAGGTCCCGCCTTCGTCAATCTCGGATCCATCACCTTCCCCAAGGGCGGCAAGGAACCGACCTTCGCCACCTACGAGGACGGCTTGTTCATCATCTACCGTCTCGACGGCACGCCCCTGCAGACGATGCGCCTCTAAGGCCCCTCGCCTCCATCTATCACGCGGGCGGCAAAAGTCCGTCAGGAGGAGCCTACGCCCCTGCCTGCTACGGATTTTTGCCGCCCGTGCGCGTATGGTGTGGCGCTTGCTGCTTATCCCGCCAAGGTCACCTGGTGGTTGCTCAGCGCGACGATATTGTGCTTCTGTGCCTTGCCTACCAATGCGGTGGCAGCCTTCTGCGATATGTTGTAGTGGCGTTTCACGGCCGCGATGTATTGATCATAGGCGATGCTCTCCACTCCTTTTTGCGCAAAAAGGTCAATGGTGAATTGCTTTAGCTCGTCTTCGGTATATTTGGCGTGCTTCTTGTGGAAGTACTCAAAGACGACAACGCAGATGGCTACTACGATGATAAGGCTGATGATGATTGTTTTCGTTGTCATAATAGTCGCGATATTTAAAAGTTTACGTTATGCTGCAAATATACGACTAATCTGCCTTTCTGCAAAATAAAAATCAAATTATTTTCTCGCTTTGTTGTATTTTTAACAAAAAGATACAACTTTCTTCTTATGGTGCTTGCTTTCTTGCATCGTTCTGATATACTGAGATGCTCTCCTTGTTGTTGACGAAAAGCTGGTGATAGCCTTGGCGTTTAGCGGCCAGACTGTGGACACATGATCCTGCGGATGAGGCCTCGCAAAGGGTGGCCGATGAAGAAAACGCGCCATTTCCTTTGCCATGTGGCCGCTTCTTTGTATATTTGCAAATTAGATTTATGGCAGAAAATTTCGATATTAGGGAACAACGACCGCTTTCGACCGCGGAGAAGGAATTTGAGAATGCGCTCAGACCGCTACGTTTCGACGACTTTAGCGGCCAACAGGGCGTAGTCGATAACCTGCGCGTATTTGTCGAAGCAGCCAAATACCGTGGCGAGCCGCTCGACCACACCTTGCTCCACGGTCCTCCCGGACTGGGAAAGACCACTTTGAGCAACATCATCGCCAACGAGCTGGGCGTGGGTTTCAAGATCACCTCTGGCCCTGTCCTCGACAAGCCGGGCGACCTTGCCGGCATCCTTACCTCGCTGGAGCGGAGCGACGTGCTTTTCATCGACGAGATCCATCGCCTCTCTCCCGTCGTGGAGGAGTATCTGTATTCGGCGATGGAGGACTTCCGCATCGACATCATGATCGACAAGGGCCCCTCGGCACGATCCATCCAGATAGACCTCAATCCGTTTACCTTGGTGGGCGCCACGACCCGTAGCGGCCTGCTTACGGCCCCGCTCCGAGCTCGTTTTGGCATTAACCTCCACCTCCAGTACTACGACCCCGAGACGCTCCAGGCTATCATCAAGCGCTCTGCCAGTCTCCTCCATGTGCCCATAGAGGATGCGGCAGCCGTCGAGATCAGCCGCCGAAGCCGTGGCACGCCCCGTATCGCCAACGGACTGTTGCGCCGCGTGCGCGACTTTGCCCAGGTGAAGGGCGACGGCACGATCACCCAGGAGATAGCCATCTTCTCCCTCCAGGCGTTGAATATCGACCAGTATGGTCTCGACGAGATCGACAACAAGATCCTCCTGACCATCATCGACAAGTTTCGTGGCGGTCCGGTGGGCATTTCCACCATTGCCACGGCCATCGGCGAGGATAGCGGTACTGTGGAGGAGGTCTATGAGCCCTATCTGATCATGGAGGGCTTTCTCAAGCGCACGCCGCGCGGACGCGTCGCCACACAGTTGGCCTACGAGCACCTGGGGCGCAATCCCTATGCTGGCAACGTGATGCAGCCAGACCTTTTCGATTGAAAGAAGTGAAGCAAGTATGAAAGCAAACGAGAATAGCCGTATCGCCCTCTTCACGGGCACTTTCGACCCCTTCACTACTGGCCATGCGTCGGTAGTGCGTCGGGCCCTTCCGCTTTTCGACCACCTTGTCATCGCCGTGGCCGTGAGCGAGCGGAAGCATACGCAGGAGGAAATATCCGAGCGCGTGGCCGCCATCGCCTCGCTCTATGAGGACGACCCGCGGGTGAGTGTGCGCCCGTATAGCGACCTGACCATCGATATGGCCCGTCGCGAGGGAGCACGCTTCATCGTCCGTGGTGTGCGCGACGTCAAAGATTTTGAGTATGAGCGCCAGCAGGCCGACATCAATCGCCAATTGAGCGGAGTGGAGACGGTCTTGCTCTTCACGGAGCCCGATCTCCAAAGCGTCAGCAGCACCCTGGTCCGCGAACTGAGGTTCTTCGGCCATGATGCGTCGCAGTTTATTCCAAAGAAATGATTTACACTATATAAAATAAGGAGGTTATGATAACTTATAATGCCGAAGGCATCGCCATGCCGAAGATCAAGAAACGCCTCACGTCGAAGTGGATCAAGGCCGTAACGGCTTCCCACGGGCGCAAGGTGGGCGAGGTGGGCTACCTGTTTGTCAATGATGACAAGATACTGGAGGTCAACCGCGAGTATTTGGGACATGATTATTACACCGACATCATCACTTTCGACTATGATGAGGACGATGTGATCAACGGCGACCTGGTCATCTCGCTCGACACCGTCCGCACCAATGCCGAACAGTTTGCCAAGTCCTACGACGACGAGCTCCATCGTGTGATCATCCACGGCATCCTCCACCTTTGTGGCATCAACGACAAGGGTCCTGGCGAGCGCGAGATCATGGAGGCCAACGAGGATCGCGCCTTGGACCTGTTGGCCACGCTCCGAAGCGAGTAGCGCCCCTCTGTGGGCTTGTAGCGATAGGAAGCGGGCTTTGGAAGAGTAGTGTTCTCACGCTCTTTCAAAGCCCGCTTTTGTGCTTGCCCTATAGGCTGGCAAAAGCATTGGCCATAGCGTTCCCAAGGACTCATAGGCCATCGTTGCTTGCCTCCTATATTACAGAAGTTTCGCAAGTGGTTCAAGAAACGGGCTGAAGGCCCAAAAGCTCCTAGCCCAGGGCATCGCCCTGGGTTATTACGGACGCAAACCTGTCGCCCTGTAAGGGCAAAAGCTTTAAAAATCCAGGCAATATATAAGGCTTTTGCCCTTACAGGGCGCCTTGCTGATTGCTATTATACCCAGGGCGGTGCCCTGGGCTAGGAGCTTCTGCCCTTTCAGGGCGTGTGGAGCTTATATGCGAAACTTGAGTTATATTATATATCCTCTTCTCTATGATGTAATATAGCCTCTACTCTCCTCTATTTTATTCCACTCAATTATGCCCCCTTTCCCTGCTCTGTTTGCCGAAATAGTTGACGCACAACGCGGTCTGTGTCTGTGGGCAGGCCGTAAGGCTGCTCGTTGGTGTGGAAAAGAGAGGTAGAAGACTTGGAATTGGGTCATGGAGCCACTCTGTTCTTTTGTTAATCAAAGGGATGCTGGATGTAACGAGAATGTAATATTGGGTTGATTTAGCGCAAGATGCTCTCGAAAAGCAGGCGTTTTCTTGCACAATCTGGGTATTGGTGTGCATAAAAGGGTGGATTTCTTCAAGATTTATTTGTGTAAACGAAATTTTTTCCGTTCCTTTGCACCCGAAATTTTGAAAGAGAAAACAAAGTAACAACATTTTAACAAGATTATCATGTCAGAAATTGCAGCACAGGTTAAGAACATTATCGTAGATAAGTTGGGTGTAGATGCAGAGGAGGTCACTCCGGAGAAGAACTTCACCAACGATTTGGGTGCCGACTCTCTCGACACTGTCGAGCTCATCATGGAGTTTGAGAAGGAGTTTGGTATCTCTATCCCCGACGATCAGGCAGAGAAGATCTCCACCGTAGGCGACGCCATCGCATACATCGAGAACAACGCTAAGTAAGCGTCTTCTGTCTCTACGGTATCGTTTTTTACATTAGGACAGACACATATATTGGGTGTCGGGCGTCAGGCGTCAGGTGTCAGGTGTGGATAGCCCGGCTAAGGGCAAATTCGCTACTTACGACACTGTAAGCCCCGCACGGCGCCCAATATACGTTTTCATCAATCGATAAGACACTATATACATGGAACTGAAAAGAGTTGTCGTAACGGGTCTCGGCGCTGTCACCCCGCTGGGAAACACTCCCGAGGAGACTTGGGAGAACATGGTCAAGGGTGTGAGCGGCGCAGCTCCGATCACGCTGTTCGACGCCACCAACTTCAAGACCCAGTTTGCCTGTGAGGTGAAAAACTGGAATCCCAACGAGTGGATCGACCGCAAGGACGCCCGCAAGATGGACCGCTACGCACAGTTGGCCATGGCCAGTGCCGTGCAGGGTGTGAAGGACAGCGGCCTCGACCTCGACCAGGTCGATAAGAACCGCGTCGGCGTGATCTATGGCGTAGGTATCGGTGGTATCAAGACGTTTGAGGAGGAGGCTTCCTACTACGCTCTCAACAAGGAGAAAGGTCCCCGCTTCTCGCCGTTCTTCATCCCGAAGATGATCGCCGACATCGCCGCTGGACAGATCAGCATCCACTTCGGCTTCCACGGACCCAACTTCACCACCACCAGCGCCTGTGCCTCTTCGACCAATGCGCTGGCCGACGCTTTCAACCTGCTGCGCCTTGGCAAGGCCGACGTGATCGTGGCCGGTGGTGCGGAGGCTGCCATCTGCGAGTGTGGTGTGGGTGGCTTCAACGCCATGAAGGCCCTTTCGACGCGCAATGATGACCCGACCCACGCCAGCCGTCCTTTCTCGGCCAGCCGCGACGGATTCGTGATGGGCGAGGGTGCCGGCTGCCTCATCCTCGAGGAGCTGGAGCACGCCAAGGCGCGCGGAGCCAGAATCTACGCTGAGATGGTGGGCGAGGGCGAGAGTGCCGACGCTTATCACCTCACGGCTTCTCATCCCGAGGGACTGGGTGCGAAACTGGTGATGGAGGCCGCCCTGGCCGACGCCCAGATGCAGCCGGAGGATATCGACTATATCAACGTACACGGCACGTCCACCCATGTGGGCGACATCTCCGAGGCCAAGGCCATCAAGGAGGTCTTCGGCGAGCACGCCTACAAGCTCAATATCTCCTCCACGAAGTCTATGACGGGCCACTTGCTCGGAGCTGCTGGAGCCGTAGAGGCCCTGGCTTGCGTCAAGGCCGTGAGTGAGGACATCGTTCCCCCGACCATCAACCACGACGAGGAGGACAAGGACCCGGAGATCGACTACGCGCTCAACTATACTTTCAACCAGGCACAGAAGCGTACCGTTCGTGCGGCCCTGAGCAACACGTTCGGCTTCGGCGGACACAACGCCTGCGTTATCTTCAAGAAGTATGCTGAATAATCTGATTGACAGGATTAAGCTCCCTTTCCGCAAGGACAAGGAGCTTTTCTTGTCTCTCCATAGGATCACCGGCATCTGGCCCCATCATATCGAATACTACAAGATCGCGCTGCTCCATAGCAGCATCGCGCGGCGCAACGAGAAGGGAAAGCCCATGAACAACGAGCGGCTGGAGTTTCTCGGCGACGCCGTCCTCGATGCGGTGGTAGGCGATATTGTGTTTCGTCACTTCCCTGGTAAGCGGGAGGGATTTCTCACCACCACGCGCTCCAAGCTCGTGCAGCGCGAGACCCTCAACCACTTGGCCAAGGAGATGGGTATCAACAAGTTGATCCTCTCCAGCGGTCATCAGTCCGGCCACAACAGCAACATGGCGGGCAACGCCTTCGAAGCCCTTGTCGGTGCTATCTATCTCGACAAGGGCTACGACGCCTGCATGCGCTTCATGGAGCGCCAGATCCTGGGCGAGATGATCAATATCGACAAACTCGCCTACAAGGAGGTCAACTTCAAGTCGAAGCTCATCGAATGGTGTCAGAAGAACCGGGTGCAGCTCAACTTCAAGTTGTTGGGCAACGAGACCAGCGAGGAGGGAGCCCCCGTCTTCCACTTCGTCGTGATGCTGGAGGACGTGGAGGGTTGCGACGCGCGTGGCTATTCTAAGAAGGAGAGCCAGCAGAAGGCGTCGAAGGACACGCTCCGCAAGCTCCGCAAGGACACGAAGTTTCTCGACCGCGTGTTTGCCTCGAAGGAGAACCGGACGAAGATGGAGGAGGAGCCCGTCGGCCTCGTGCCTTCGGTAGATGAGACCGAGAGTTTCATCGTCGGCGACAAGCCGAAGGAGGACCGGAAGCACGTCTCGCCCTTCCAGGAGGAAGTCTTTAGGGAGCAGCCTGCACCTGCCGACCGCCGCAGGAAGCGCACGGAGAAGCGCGCTGAGGATAGCGAGGAGGCCATCCATAATTCTCATGACGGCCAAGACCAGAAGGATGGCGAGCGTCAGGCTATGCCCTTGCATTCCGCAGACGCTGAGGAGCCCTCACGCCAACCTGACCGCGAAGACATCATCGCCATGGCAGAGGCTGAGGCATTCAAGAGTTGAAACAATCGAGTCTGCGGGTAGCAGCACCTGATGCGCCCGCCGATTCATCATCCTTTTTTTCTTTATTATGAGCAACACGTTCAAAGGTTTCGCAGCGGGTATTATCGCTGCGATTTTCTATGGTACAAACCCCTTGGGCACGCTATTCCTCTACCAGGACGAGATCAACCCTACGTCGGTCCTCGTCTGGCGCTACGCCATTGCCTCGCTGCTGTTCCTTGCATGGATGGTGGCGAAGCGGGAGAGTTTTCATCTGCGCCTCGGACCTGCCATTCGCATGGCCGTCCTGGGCACATTCATGGCCATGTCCTCGGCCACGCTCTACCTCAGTTTCAAGTACATGGATGCAGGAATCGCCAGTACGATCCTCTTCAGCTACCCCATCATCACGGCCGTGCTGATGACGGCGTTCTTCCATGAGCGCATCACCTGGTCCACCACTTTCTCCATCCTCCTGGCCGTAACGGGCATAGGACTGCTCTATCGTGGTGGCGACAATGCCACGCTCTCTACGGTGGGCGTGGCGCTGGTCCTGCTCTCGTCGCTCTTCTACGCCTTCTACATCATCGGCGTCAACCAGAGCCACACAGGGCTCTCCGCCATCCAGTTTACGTTCTGGGTGGTCTTGTTCGGCTTGATCTCCCTGCTCGTCCTGTCCGTCATCATGGGCGAGCAGATCCAGGTGCTCACCACTCCGAAGCAATGGGCCTGTGCTGCCCAGTTGGCCTTGCTGCCCACGGTGCTCAGCCTCTACTTCATGAACATTGCCATCGAGAAAGTCGGCAGTACGCCCTCCGCCATCATGGGTGCTGTGGAGCCTGTCACGGCCGTCTTCATCGGCGTGCTCATCTTCGGCGAGTCCTTCTCCCTTCGCCTCTTCGTCGGCATTGTGCTCATCCTCTCGGCAGTCATCCTGCTGGTGCTTGCCAAGAAAAAGAAAAACGTCGAGAGCCACGAGGAGCGTCCTCTGCGGGCCAAGCGTCGCTGACGCCTTTTCACCTCTGGTGCTGTCTGCGGCTTGGGTGTTTGTAGTTTGCCCTGCTTTGCCTTATTATTGCTTCCGCAGATAGGACTACAATGCCTCCTGCGCCGTATGAGACCCGTAGCGGCCCTTCTAAGCGACGAAAACCACATTGCTTGATACGAGCAAGGCCTTCCCTGCCAGCGCGGCAGAGAAGGCCTTAAATTTAGTCTAACTATACTTTATGCGAGATAAAGTCTATGGTTGCGTGATGCGCTGACCCTTACTTGATCACGTCCTCGGGGTCGAGCATGTGCTTCGGATCGAGGATGGCGTCGAGCTTCTCCTTGGTCAGGATCTTGTCTCTGAGCACGAGATCATAGACAGAAGCGCCCGTCTCCAGCGCCTCCTTGGCGATCTTCGTGCTGTTCTTGTAGCCGATGTACGGGTTGAGAGCGGTGACGATACCGATGCTGTTGCGCACGGTCTCGGCATTGTGCTCGGCATTGACCGTGATACCATCGACGCAACGCTCACGCAGCGTGTCCATGGCGCGGCCCAGCCAGGTCTGGCTCTCGATGATGCACTGGGTGATGACCGGCTCCATGACGTTGAGCTGGAGCTGTCCTGCCTCGGCGGCAATCATCACGGTGGTGTCGTTGCCAATCACCTTGAAGCAAGTCTGGTTGGTCACCTCGGGGATAACGGGGTTCACCTTGCCCGGCATGATGCTGGAGCCCGGAGCCATCGGCGGGAGGTTGATCTCGTGGAGACCGCAACGGGGACCAGAGGCCATGAGGCGGAGGTCGTTGCAGATCTTGGACAACTTCACGGCCAGACGCTTCAGCGCGCCGCTATAGCTCACGTAGTCGCCCGTGTCGGGAGTAGCCTCGACGAGGTCCTTGCCGAGGGTGAAGTTCTCGCCCGTCAGCTCGGCCAGCTTCTTCGTGCAGAGCTCAGCGTAGCCCGGGACGGCGTTGAGACCCGTACCGATGGCCGTAGCGCCCATGTTGATCTCGAGCATCAGCTCCACATTGCGGTTGAGGTTGCCGATCTCCTCCTCAAGGGTATTGGCGAAGGCCGTAAACTCCTGTCCGCTCGTCATGGGGACGGCGTCCTGCAGCTGTGTGCGGCCCATCTTGATGTTGTTCTTGAACTCCTCGCCCTTCTTGCGGAAAGAGGCTACGAGACGCTCCAGAGCGGCTACGAGCTGCTTGTTCATCTCGATGAAGGTGAGGCGGATGGTGGTGGGATAGACGTCGTTGGTGGACTGACCGCAGTTGCAGTGGTCGTTGGGCCAGCAGTGCTGGTAGTCGCCCTTCTCGTAGCCCATCAGCTCGAGGGCACGGTTGGCAATCACCTCGTTGGCGTTCATGTTGACCGACGTGCCGGCACCACCCTGCACCATGTCGGTGACGAAGTTCTCATGAAACTTGCCGTCGATGATCTCGCGGCAGGCGCGGCACATAGCGTCGGCCACGTCGTCAGGAAGCTGACCCAGCTCGTGGTTGGCCTCGGCAGCAGCGAGCTTCACGTATGCAATGGCCTTGACATACTCGGGATAGTCGCACATGTGCTTGCCCGAAATCTTGTAATTGTTGATGGCGCGCTGAGTCTGCACACCATAGTAAGCCTCGGCGGGTACCTGGAGCTCACCCAAGAGGTCGCTCTCTACACGAAACTTCTTCTCGTTCTCGTTAGCCATTTTGATTTTTGTTTTTAATTATTTATTGATTTTTTATTTGCTCTGCAAAAGTAGCCAAAACAAATGAACCCACCAAATGTTTTCTATTAAATTAAGGATGGTTCTGAAATTTAGAACCTTGTGTGCGCTCTCAGATGGTAACATCTATCAAGAAAGCGGGCGAGGATGCTCTCCCCGCCCGCTCTGTAGTCTATAGGCTTAGCTACTTGCTTCTGCTCGTAGCTTACTATTTTTTCTTGCTCTTGTGCTTCTTCTTGTCGTCGTCGGTTTCGCCGTAGCCATAACCGTAGCCATAACCATAACCGTAGCCATAACCATAGCCGTAGGGGTGGTAGCCCACGCGGGTCTCCGTGCCGTTGAGGATGAGGGCCATGTTGCGATACTTGCCTGCGTTGTAAAGGCGCTGGAGCTCCTTGAGCAAGGAGCGGTCGAGCAGTCCGGCGCGCACGATGAAGATCGTTCTGTCCACGTAGCTAGAGATGATCTCCGTATCGGCGACGACCTCGATAGGCGGACAGTCGAGCAGGACGTAGTCGTACTGGCTGCGAACCTCTTCCAGCAAGTCCTTCAAGCGGCCGTTGCCCAGCAGCTCGGTGGGGTTCGGCGGCACGATGCCGACTGGCAGGATGCTCAGGTTCTCATTGCCCTTGTAGGTATGGATGAGCTCGTGAAGGTCCGTCTCCTTACCTGTGAGGTAATGGGTCAGACCGACCTGCGGCGATCCGATCAGGGCCGAGGCCATGGCCTTACGGATATCGCAGTCGATGATGAGCACCTTCTTCTGCTTGATGGCCAGCGACATGGCGATATTGGCCGAGAGATAGGTCTTACCACTACCCGAGTTGAAGGAGGTCATGATCATCACGTTGTCCTTTCTATCCTCAGAAATGAGGAACTCGAGCTTCGTACGGAGCACGCGGAAGGCCTCGTTCATCACGTTGCGCTTGCCCTCCTGTACGACGATCTGCAGCTTGTCACGACGCTTGTTGCGACGCTGCCACCACTTGCGCTTGCCTGTATAAGGTATCTCTCCGATAAACGGTATGGTGAGACCCTCGATATCCTTGCGGCCGCGCACGGTGGTGTTCATGCTCTCGCGGAGGTAGAACAGTCCGATAGGCAACATCAGACCCAGGGCCAGGGCGATGAGCAGGATGTTGCGGTGGTTGGGCGAGATGGGATAGGCGTTGCCAAACGGGGCGGTGATGATGCGGATGTTGTAGGCGGTGAAGGCCTGGTTCATCTCGTTCTCCTCGCGCTTCTGGAGCAGGAAGAGGTAGAGTTGCTCCTTGACCTGCTGCTGACGGCCCACGCTCGTGAGGTACTTCTCCTGCTTCGGGCTGGAGGCAATCTTCGCCGTGGCCTGGTTCTCGTTCTGCTGCGCGTGGCTCAACTGCAGGTCGATCGTGCTGCAGAGGTTGTCGATGCCCTCCAGGATGACCTTGCGGATCTGGGCCAGCTGCTCGTCGTAGTCGCTCACGATGGGGTTGCGCTCCGAGGAGTTGGCGATGAGCGAGTTGCGCTGGAGCAGAAGCGTGTTGTATTCTGCGATCTGCTGCTCAATGCCCGTCGATTCCAGTCCGGCATTGGTAGGCAGGAGCTTGCGCGACTTGGCACCGCGTGTCAGCATGCCTTTTACGTATTGTGCCATGGAGCGCTGCGTGTTGAGGGCCAGCACTTGCTTCTGGCTCTCCTGCGACTGCTGCATGGACATCTGCGAGGCAGCCTGTACGGACGGCAGCAGGTTGCTGCTCTTATAGCTGGAGATGTCGCTATCGATACCGCTCAGCTCGCGCTCGATGATAGCCAGGCGCTCGTTGATAAACTTCGTCGTGGCGATCGTCAGCATGTTCTTGTCTCTCACCCAGCTCTCCTTATAGACCGTGATGAGGGTGTTGATGATGTCGTCGGCGCGGTAGGGCTCTTTGTCTCTATAGGAGATGCGGACCAGGGTGGACATCTTGTCCGTCAGTTCCACCGACAGGCCCTTCTGCACGCCCTCCGTCTTGGTGTAGAGGTCGGTGCGCGTCACGAAGATAGGATCTTTCGTATGGGTGACAAAAGAACCGTAGTACTGTGTCGGCGTGACCAGCACATTGCCCACCGGCGTACCGATGATGGTGCTTGTGCGGCCCGTCACGGTCACCTCCGGACTGCCGACCGGCTTGCCGTTGCGCATAAAGTTGGACAGTTTCACTACGCCGTTCGCCTGCAGCTCCATCTGCATAGCTGCCGACTCATGGTCGCCCAGTCCCATCATGCGGACGTTGGCCGGGAGCGAGCGTCCGTAGAGGATGTTCTTGTGCCAGCGGCCCTCCATCGTATAGTTCATGTCGAGGTTCAGGCGCTTCACGGTCTCCAGCACGTTGGAGGGAGTCTGGATGGCAGCCATCTCGTTGTTGACGTTGCTCTGGTCGGGGTTCTGACCCAAGTTGGCGAACATCGCGTTGAGGTCCTTGCCACGCTGCGGGCTGTCCTCCTTGATGACGACGAGCGCCGTGCGCTGGTAGGTGTTGGGCGTGATCTTCAGATAGTACCATCCTGCTGCGCCAAAGAGTATGACGGACAGGAGTATCCAGAACCAGTTGCCAAGCACGATGGCCAGGAGCATGCGCAGGTTGAATCCGCCATTCTCGAGCTCGTTGTTCTCGGCTGTTGCTGAGTAGTTCTTTTCGCTTTCTAAGCTATTGTTTGTTGCCATTTCCTATTGAGAGTAAGTTTACCAATTCTTGATGAGCATCGTCACACTCATAGCCAGGGAGGCCATGGAGACCCAGAAGGCAGACGAGCGGAAGGTGTTGCCGTTGACTGTGCTCTGGCGAGCGCGCGTCGGGTTGGGGTCCACGTAGATGATGTCGCCCTGCTTCAGGTAGTAGGCTGGCGAGCTTGTGATGTCCTGACCCGAGAGCATGTTGATATTATAGACCTTGCGCTCGCCGCCCTCGGTACGAATCACCGTCACGTGGTCGCGCTGGCCGTAGATGGTCAGGTCGCCCGCGCGGCTGATGGCGTCGAGGATGGTCTCGCGGTCGTTTTCGAAGTTATACTGTCCCGGCTTGTTCACCTCGCCCAGCACGGAGAAGTGAATGCCACCAAACTCCACCGACACGACAGCGTCCTTGACCAGGTCTTCCTTGAACAACTGCTCTTTGATGGTCGAGGCGACTTGTTCGCGCGACAGGCCACCCACATGGATCTTGCCCAGCACGGGGAAGTCGATGTCGCCCTTGCTGTCGATGGTGTAGAGCACGGTGTATTGGTTGCTGCTCGCCGTACGCGTGTTGGAAGTCGTTCCGCTGGAGAGCATCACGCCCTGCGAGAGCGTGAAGAGTGAGGAAAGCTGCGGGTTGCGGCTTGTCACGATGATGGAGAGTTTGTCGCCAGGCTGGAAAGTGATGGGCTTAGACTGAGAAACGGTCTCGGAAAATCCCGGACCGTAGTCCTGGAAGTAGGAGATGTTTTGTGTTTCGGAACAGCCTGTCAGCATCAATACGGCTAACAGGGTGGCGAAGAGGCTGGAAAGGAGCGTTTTCTTGCGCATCATGTATTTTTTTAAGTTTGTGGCCAATTCCATCAGGCTCTTTTTCCATAAAAACGCGCTGGATGGGCGGACCGATGTTCTTTCAATACTTGTAGGCCGCAAAGTTACGGAAATTTTACCTCTCTTGCAAGTTTTTGTTTCTTAACTCGCATGAAGCCCTTGATTTTTAACTTTTCACCCCTCCCTACTCTATGCTTTTTGCAAGTTTTCCTATCTGAACTCTTGGGCAGTTCACAGGAAAAGGGCTTGGAGGGCCTTCGGGATGGTCTCGGGATGCCTTCGGGATGGACGCTAAACTACGTCCATCCCGAAGGTGTTTTCTGTCGTGCTTCGCTTGCGTGCACCTGCCGGACCTATTTCCGGACTATCATCTTCACGGTGCGTCCGTCGGCGAGGCGTACGATGTTGATGCCTTTGGTGGGCGACTGCAGTTGTCGTCCGTCAGGCGTGTAGTAGGCCACGGGAGTAGCGTCCTTGTTGACAGTGAGGGCCGAAACGCCGTCGGTCTCGCCACCCACCTTAGCCTTACGGGCGTTGACGACCTCTCCCGTCGTACTGTCGATAAGCAGGGCCACGGCGCGCAACTTGTAGTTTTGCTGGCCTGCGAGGATGCTCTTCGCCTTGCACGTCTGCGAGTCCTTCGACAGGTCGAAGCGGAAGGTGTATTCATAGTCCTTGTCGGCCTCGATCTGTTCGGGCAGGCTGCCCTCGATGAAACTTGGTCCGCTGAATCCTATCGCCACCATGTTGTAGGTGAGGTCATAGACATAGCCGTCGCCCTGCGTGAACAGTTCCATGTCGGTGTCGGTATATTCCGTGTTGTTGGGATAGTAGTTTTTCTGCGTCCAACTGTCCTCCTCTCCGCTCAGTCCATCGGCGGTGAGGATGAAGCCCAGCTGATAGGGGTTGGCCTGCACGGGCAGCGGGAAGCGTACTGTGGCCTTGCATTCCACCTCCGAGGCGTTGTCCTCCGCATAGTTGGCTGCTAGGTTGATGTCGGCAGGCGCCAGTTGGTCGCAGGCCTTGGCATAGGTCTCGTTCAGCAGGAAGTGGGTGCTGGGCTCATCGCCGCTATAGGGATCGGTGGGGTGTACGCGGTCTATGTATGCGCTGGGGAAAGAGGCCGTGCCATTGGGGAACTCCGGTCCCTCGTCGCCTCCGGCAAACTCCATCGGGTCGCGGTTGTGGTAGCTCACGCCCACGAAGTCGTCGCCCAGGAGTGCGTCCATATTCTCCAGTCCCACAAATCCCTTCGGGCACCAGCCACACCATGTGCCTGTGTATTCCTCCAGCAATGCGCGCTTGGTGGGTACGAAACTCAGACTGTGGATGGTGGTCGAGGCGCTGGGGAGCGCGTTCTGGTTGGCCTCGCTATCGACTTTTGTCACCTGGATGGTGAAGGGGAAGTCGCCAGCATGGGGCAGCGCGTCGGCGGTCAGCGTGACGGTGGCCGAGGCATTGTAGTGTGCCGGCAGGGCCTTGTCCAGCGTGATATGTTTCTCCACGTGGTTATCTGATTCGCCAGGAGCGTTGTAGGCCACGTCAATGGAACTGACGGGCTGGCTTCCCTGGTTGCGGATGTTGAAGGTCAGCGTGTTGCTGCCCTCTCCTACCTTGAAGTATTGATCGCTCAGCGTGGGCGAGACCGATCGTGCCGGCAGTCCATCGATGAGCACCTGCATCGCCAGCATCATGTTGCGGTCGGCGGAGACGGAACTGAATCCCTCGTAGTAGGACCGGGTCGTGTGGAGGTAGAAGTAGTCGGGGTTGGTTCCGCTGATGGTTGAGATCGGCTTCGACACCTTCTCGTCCATCTCGAAGGAATAGCCTACATAGACGCCTTCGCTGGTGATGGTGTAGGGAGAGTCGAAGGTCACGTCGATGAAGCCCGGTCCGGGTGTGAACGACTTCACCTCGATGTCGGGAGTGAAACTATAGTCCGTCAGCTCCAGGCTCTTGCTGATCCACGCCTGAGCTTCGATGAGGTGGTCAATGTCATCGGGGAAGGGAATGCGAACACCCGTAATCTGGCTTCCGACGAGTCCTTGGTCGTTTTCGTCCACGGTCAGCCTGACGGCTACGTCATAGCTTTCCAGCATTCGGGTGCCGTAGCTTGTGAGCGGTTCTGTGCCGGTATAGCCACCATAGGGGGTGGTCTGTGCCGCAGCAGGGGCTGCTCCCATCAGTAGGGAGGCAGACAAGGCAAGTAAAGTCTTTTTCGTCATATTGTGGGTCTTTAATTGTTTTATTTCGTGTAATTGTCGCAAAGTTAGTGTTTTTTAGCGAGAGTTCCAAATAAATAATAAATTATCGTGCTTTTTTATGGTGTTTTTCATAGAAGGCAGGGTGTCCAGAATCGTTTGGAGCCTTTGGCGAACCTTTCGCTTGGTCTGGGAGGCGAATTCAAGCGTAGCCTCCATGGGATCGGTTCTGTTGATTCTGGACACCCCGCCTTGGGTAGGTTTATCCGAAGACGAAGTTGAGGACGAAGAGTACGGCGAGGACCACGAGCGTGATGTTGAGGTCGCGCCACTTGCCCGTGAGGAGCTTGGTCAGGACGAAGGTCAGGATGCCGAAGCAGACTCCGTCGGCGATGCTATAGCAGAGCAACATCATGATGACTGTGACGAAACTGGGGAAGGCCTCGGACATATCCGTCATTTCGATGTGCTTGATGCCGTCGAGCATCAGTACGCCGACGATGACCAGCGCACCACTCGTCGCCGCGCTGGGAATGAGCAGGAAGAGCGGAGCCAGGAAGAGGGCCACAAGGAAAAGAAGTCCCGTGACAAAGGAAGTGAGTCCGGATCGTCCTCCCTCGGCAATGCCGCTTGCGCTCTCGACATAAGTCGTGATGGTGCTGGAGCCGAGCATGGCGCCACAGGTCGTACCGATGGCGTCGCTCATCATCGCCTCGCTGACATGGGGAATCGAACCATCGGGGCGCACATTGCCCGTCTTGTAGCACAGGCCGACAAGGGTGCCCACCGTGTCGAAGATATTGACGAGCAACAGAGAGATGACCACCAGCACGGTCTTGATGTTCAGTAGCGAGGTGAAGTCAAACTGTAGAAATGTCGGTGCCACGCTCTTGGGCAGACTGACGGGAATCCAGCCGCTCTCCACCTGCGTCACACCCAGGGGAATGCCTATCAGCGTGGCAGCGATGATGCCATAGAACAAGGATCCTTTGACCCTGCGTGTCATCAGTACGGCGCTCAGCACGATGGCTATCCATCCCAGGATGGCCGTCGGGGTGAAGTCGCCCAGGCCTACGAAGGTGGCCTCGTTGGAGACGATGATGCCCGCGTTCTTCAGTCCGATGAAGGCGATGAACATTCCGATACCTGCCGAGACGGCGTAGCGCAGGTTGGTCGGGATGGCGTCCAGGATGCGCTCGCGCACGTTGAGGAAGGTGATGAGGATGAAGACCAGGCCCTCTATCAGCATGATGGCGAGGGCTTGCCGCCAGGAGTAGCCCATGGCCTGACACAGCGTGAAGGCGAAGAATGCGTTCAGACCCATCGACGGCGCTTGGGCGAAGGGCAGCTTGGCCATGACGGCCAGCAGGATGGTGGCGATGGCCGAAGCAAGGGCGGTGGCGGTGAAGAGCGCACCACGGTCCATGCCTGTGGCGCTGAGGATGGCTGGATTGACGGCGAGGATGTAGCACATCGTCATAAACGTGGTGAGGCCGGCCACCAGTTCTGTGCGGACGGTCATTGTGCGGGCGTCAAAGCCAAATAGTTTTTCGAGCAAAGGCATTTTCTCTCTTATTCTTATAGTTCCATGGATTTATTTCACCCGTGAGGTGACGCTATTCCTAAGTCCTTTCATCGAGACGAGGAAGGCTTTGGCCGCGCCAAACTTCAGGTACATATCGAGTCGGACCGGCACGTGGTTGAGGTCGTCGGTGACATAGAAGCGGGCTATCTCCTTCCACTTCCCCTTCTCGTACTCATAATAGGAGAGACCGAGACAGCGGTAGGTGACGCCATTGTCGGCCCTCACCTTCGACTTGCCACGATACACGAGGCGGGCCGGGTCCTTTCCGTTGCCGTCCACGATGGGGAAGTTGACCACCTCACCCTTCTTCCATTTTTCGGGCGAGAAGGAGCGGGCTCTCATGAAGATGCTCAGCATGTCATAGACACAACCGTCGTAGGTTTTCTTGATCCAATGGTGCTTGCCGTCGTTGTCGATGCGATGCTGGCGGGCGTGGGTCTTGCCGCCTCCGTAGCTGTAGAACACCTCATCGACGGTATAGCGCTTGCCCTCTCGCGCCCCTTTGCGATAGTAGAGCGGCTCCATCTGCTTGCTGTTGTAAGCCAGCAGGGTGTCGCGCAGGACGAAGTAGTCGTCAAGCTTGCCGTTGCCCCTCGTCGTGAGGCTGGTGCGGTAGGCGGGTTTTCCCTGGTAGGCCGTGGCCACGGTATAGTAGGAGGCCGTACCGGCCTTGACCCAGACAAACTTCCAGTTGTAATAGAGGTTGTAAGTCAAGAACTCACCGCTTTGGAATGCGGTGTTGCGAAACGTGCATTGTGCTGCTGCGCTGGTGACTACCATGACGAGCAGCGAAAGAATCAGTTTTCTCATCATCCTAATATTTTATACTGACCTAATAGGCTTTTTATAGACTTGGAATGTTGATCGTGGGACAGACCTTCTATTCTATTTCCTGGACTGGCCCAAGACGCTCGCGGGTATTTCTATTCCCAATTTTGCGGCTCGCTCGGCATTTCTGTGCTTCAACTGCTGCCGCTGCTTGTCGGCCTTCTGCCGCACGAGCTCGTTGGGTTTCTGCTGGAATAGCGGCAGGGCATGGGGACTCCATGTCTCCGTCACGTCCCATTTGGCACGACATTCTATCGCCTTCGGATAGTAATAGACCGCCTCGGGCTGTCGCCGAGTGGCAAACTCTCCCGTGTCCCAGCGCCCGTTGTCGTTGTCGTCCTCGATCAGTCGCAGGTAGTAGGTGCCCGGATGGACATAGAAGAAGTGGGCTGTGGCGTCAGTTGTGGCGATTTGTCGCACAACGTATCCCTGCTTGTTCAGCAGTTGCACAAGACACGGTTTGCCCGCCATCCCCGTCAGGGAGAGCGTCAGCGTGGCGTAGTCTTCCAGTTTATAGACGTTGAAGCCAAACTGCTCCGCTTTGGCCACCCGCCCGTAGATATCTGTGAAGGCGGCCGAGTCGATCTCCAGGCTGTATTCTGCCCCAGGCTCCCATTCGCCCACCAGTTCGTAGCGGCGTGGCGTGCCTGGTTTCTCGCCCAATAGATATTTGGCTTTGTACCATAGCGTGTCGATCTTCTGATAGAGGTGTATCTTGGCCGTGTCGATCTCGGCGATGGGCACGGGCATGATGAATGCCAGGTTTTTGTCGGGATCCAGCTGTGAGGGCACGTCGTAGTCGGGCTCCAGCGTCAGATCGGGCATGATGGTCTGGTAGGGTTCGCCGCGCTCCTTGCGCTTGCGCTGCTCCTTCTCCCATTTCTTTTGGTTTTCAGCCTGGAGTTTCATTCTCCGTGCATACGGCACCTTGGCCAGCACCTGCAGGGTGTCGGTCTGTGGATGCAGCACGCCCGCCGTGTCACAGACATTGTGGAGGACCGTCATGCGGAGCGTGTCGCTATTGACGAGGGCCGTGTCGCAGATCCAATAGGTGATGGTATCCTGGTTGAGCGAAGGTTCTACACGCAGGTCGCGGTCCGCGTCGAAGTTGAGACCTTTGACGACGGGCAGTTCCTTGTCGCCATAGGTGTAGAAGAGCGTGAAATAGTGTTCGTCCGAACGGTCTGCCTTGATGAAGTAGCGCTCAGTCTGCTCCTCAGTAAAGGCACGGAGCACGACGTCGTCGGGCAGGAAGTGGGTATAGCCCGTTGTGGTGATGTGGTCGATGTGGAGCGAGTCGCGCCAGATTGTGTCCTGGCGGGTGTCGGGTTTCCACGAGGGTGTGAATATCTCGGGTGTGAACGCCATCTCCTCCGACTTCTGCGAGAAGCGATAGTCGTTGTTTTGGTCGCGGAGGGCATAGACGCGGTAGTCGCCCGCCTTCACGCCCTTGATGCAGAAGTGTCCTCTGCTGTCGGTACGCGCCACTCGCTGCATGGGCAGCGTGGCGAAAGCCGTGTCGTGGAGGTTGGCATAGAGGCCGACGAGTATTCCCTTCACGGGCTCCAGGTCTTTGGCATTGAGTACATAGCCGGCTATCTCCAGCGTGTCAATCTCCTGTCCTGTGGAGAAAGTATAGGTATAGTTGCCCATGGGGTTGCCCTCGTTGTTGTCCGAGATGGCGTCGGAGAAGTCGATCGTGTAGGTGGTGTTGGGAATGAGCGAGTCCTGCAGTTGCACGCTGATGCGCTTTCCCTGGGCCTTGATGACCGGCGCTTCGAGTTGCGGCGGCGAGACGACCACGTTCTCCGTGGCGTTTTGCAGCACGATAAACTCGTCGAAGCCGATCAGGATGCGGCGGCTGCTCACGTCCGTAGCACCTTCGGCTGGCGACGTGGCGACGACGCGTGGTGGCAACTCGTCGTACCATCCGCCGTCGGGCTGCCCCATCTTGGCGCAGGAGGTGAGGATGGAGAGAATCACGAAGGCTCCCAGGGAGAACCCAAGCCCTCCCCTCTTCATCCATTCGTATAGGCTCGTTGCCTTATCGTACTTCCTCATGTTCTCCTTATATATAATATACATTATAGCTTACGTCGGCTTCCATACCCAACTAACCCCTTTCACGCCCGAAGTTCTGCATCCCCGGGCTCTTTGCCGTTGAGCTCCAGCAGTTCGTCGATGTTCTTGCGGTTGTTGGAGAGTCGGGGCACCTTGTGCTGCCCACCCAGTTTTCCCTTGCGCTTGAGCCACTCGTTGAAGACACCCTTCCTTGCGACCACTACCTCCAGCTGCTGGAGCGTCACGTCGTGGAATCGCTTTGCCTCGTAGTCACTGTTGATCTCCTGCAGCCGCTTGTCGAGGGCGGCGGCAAAGGCCGGGACGCTCTCGGGAGCCTTGGCAAACTCGATGAGCCATTGGTGGCGGCATTTGCCCTCGTCGTTCATGAAGACGGGGGCGGCCGTGTATTCGCTCACCACGGCCCCGGTCTCCTCGCAGGCGTAGGCCAGTCCCTTCTCGGCGTTGTCCATGATCAGTTCCTCGCCGAAGGCGTTGATGAAGTATTTCGTGCGCCCCGTGATGATAAACTTGTAAGGGTCGCGCGAAGTAAACTGTACCGTGTCGCCTATCTCGTAGCGCCACAGTCCGCAACTCGTGGAGATGAGCATCGCATAGTTGCGGCCCAGTTCCACGCCTTCGAGGGGCACGATGTTGGGACGTTCGCTGCCCAGCTCGTCCATGGGCAGAAATTCGTAGAAGACGCCATAGTCGAGCATCAGCAGCATCGAGGCGTCTGTCGGGTCGTCCTGTATGCCGAAGAATCCCTCGCTGGCGTTGTAGGTCTCCATGTAGTTCATCCCCGGTTTGGTGATGATGCGCTCGTATTGTGAACGATAGGGGGTGAAGGCTATGCCGCCATGGAAGAAGACTTCGAGGTTGGGCCACACCTCCTCCAGATGTTCCTTGCCGCTCAACTCCAGGACGCGCACGAGGACGCTCAGCATCCACGACGGCACACCCGAGATGTTGGTGACGTTCTTGTTCATTGTCTCGCGGGCGATGCGGTCGCGCTTCAGTTCAAAGTTGCTGATGAGCGCCGTCTCCTTCTTGGGCACGCGGATGAAGTTGACCAGCGGGTTGATGTTTTCGATGAGGATGGCGCTCAGGTCGCCGACCAGCGAGTTGGGCAGGTCGTAGTTGGGCGAATGGCTGCCGCCGAGTATCAGCGAGCGTCCTTCGAAGATGTGGCTTTCGGGATGGTTGCGCAGGTAGAGGGCCACGACGTCGCCTCCGCCCTGGTAGTGGAGGTTCTTCAGACCCTCCGGCGTCACGGGGATAAACTTGCTTTTGTCGTTGGTTGTCCCCGACGACTTAGCATACCATTTCACCTCGCCTGGCCACAGGATGTTCTTCTCGCCGTGGCGCATCCGGTCGATGTCGCCCTTCAGTTCCTCGTAGGTGTTGACGGGTATGAATTTGGCAAAGTCCTCATAACCCTTCATCATCGGGAAATAGTGTGACTGGCCGTACTCCGTCTCCTTGCCACGGCTGATGAGGTAGCGCAACACCTCGTTCTGAAGGGCCGCGCCACCTTGTTTATAATGTTCCAGCTCTTTCCAACGCGGTCGGAAGTATAGCTTGCTTATGATACTTGTCAGACTCATTGCCTAAGAGTACAATTTCTTTGAATGTGCAAATTTACCCTAAAAAAGGCGGAAAGCCTTACATTTTACGTTTTTTAATATGAAGGCATGTTTTAGCGATGTGCTTCTAAGAGAATATGTGCCATTGTTAAATGTGGATAATTGTATGGGGGGGGTAGATGGTGCTAATTGGAAATGTTGTAATTTTGCAGTCGCAAAAAAATGTTGAACTATTAGATTCTTGGAAAAGGTCGGTTGCCATAAGTCCTTGAGAGCAAGTCCTCGTGCAGCTCGTTGGCGCCGTCTTTGAGAAGCGATTGTGCTTTGGCGAAGAAAGAACAGGATAACTTTTTGCTTTAGCGGCTTTGGCTATCGCCTGCCCTGTTCGCCAGGTCTTTAGACCATACGGACAGAACACGTTTTCTTGGCCTGTCTATTCGTCCAGTTGCAGACTGACATAGTCCTCGTGGATGACCAGGCATTTGATTGGTACATAGATAGAAAGATAGGGAGCAAGTGCAGGCAATGCTGTGCTTGCTCCCTATTCTTCGTCCTGGAACGAGGATGGCTATTAGGGCTTATTTCATAAAGACGAAATAGACCGCGGCTATCAGGCAGACGAAGGCTGCGAGGTGGTTCCATTGCAAATGTTGGCCTTGGAAAAGCAGGTTGGCGATGACGGTAAAGACGACAAGCGACACCACCTCCTGGATCACTTTGAGCTGGATGAGCGAGAATGGGCCTCCTGTGCCCTCGAAGCCGATGCGGTTGGCGGGCACCTGGCAGCAGTATTCAAAGAAAGCAATACCCCACGAGAAGGCGATCACGCCTATCAGGGGCCAGTACTTGCTCACCCCAGTCTCCTGAAGTCGTAGGTGGCCATACCAGGCGAGCGTCATAAAAACATTGCTCAGAAGCAAGAGCAAGATCGTATAGATTCCCTTCATGATGATTTACGAAAGAGCTTGATGACTCAGTATTTCTTCCACCTCTGCAAGGTCGAAACCAATGGCTGCTGCGATTGCTTCCGCTGTCATACCGTTGGCGTGCATGGTCTTGATAAGTTCAGCTTTGCCTTCAGCGCGTCCTTTTTCCATTCCTTCTGCCAGTCCTTCAGCGCGTCCTTTTTTCTCTGCAGTCTCTGTGACGGCACACATGTCCCAAAAGTCCTTTTGGCTTTCCCGGTAGCTTCGCAGGTCGTTGCTATTGAACTTAGCAATCTCCGCCTGCTCAAAGAAACGCTGAAAGATCGCGTCTTGTAGGGCGGCGGGTCGCTCCATGAGGGTGGCAAGGTTCTTGATAGCATAGAGCCACTTGTCGAAGTCGGTGACGAGCTCCTGCTCTGTCTTCCTGAATTTAGGCATTTCGAGGTAGATATAAGTGAGCTTGTCGTAGAACACCTCCTTCGTGTGGGTGTCCATGAGCTTCACCTCCCGACGCATGTAGTCCGTGTTTCCCTCGTCTATACAGAAGTTGAGTATGCCGATGGTATAGACCTTGTTGAGCTTGAAGTTCCATCGTCTTTGTGGCGCCTGCTCCTGAACGGGGAAGGTGCTGTAGAATATGCTTCTATCCTTAAAGTATTCTTGTTCGGCCTTCTGCATCTCTATCAGGAATTTTTCTCCCTTTTCGTTCTCGCAATACACGTCGAAGACGGCCTTCCTTTCTGCGGCGTTGTGACCGAGGTGCTCCACGTTGAGGTAGTTGAGGGTTTTGATGACCTCGGTCCCGTCAAACAGCGAGTTGAGGAAGCTGATGAGCAGGTCTTTGTTGGCTTCTGTCCCGAATAGCTTTTTGAAAGCGAAGTCGGTATAGAAGTTGAGGTATCGTTCTTGCAATGCTGAATGGCACATATCTGATTTGTCTAAACAGTTTCTTTTCTTTTTCAGTCTGCTAAGTTACGCTTTTTGTCGCATACAACCAAGCAAAAGGCGGCTTTCTTTTCCGTGAGCATTTATTTCTGCCTTGCCAAAGCAAAAAAGCGGCATGTTTTTGTCGTCGCTTGTGTCTCTGAGGTGCCAGCCTGGTCTGGCGCGAGTCTCGTAAATAGGTGTAGATTAGAGGTATGGATCAAAAACCATTCTTAGGAGTCGCCCTATTCAGCAGTTAATGGGCAGAAATTTTGCCGTTGCCGTTGGAATTTTGTACTTTTGCACCCGTCATCATATGAACAAATAGATCATGGCTCAGGAACTCAAACAGACTACGACGCAGGCGGCGGTCCAGGTGCAAGGCCACAGGCTCACGCAGCAACAGATGTTGCAGGTGCGCTTGCTGGAGATGCCGTTGACGGAATTGGAGGAGAATGTCAGCGCTGAAATCTATGACAATCCTGCCCTTGAGGTGGGTCGCGAGCACGAGGAAGACGACTCTTCTGCCTCTACCGATTCTGCTGAATCTTTCGAAGAGCAGCAGGAGCGGGAGGAAAGACAGGACGCCCTCGACTCGGCCCTGGAGCGAATCGGAGGCGAGGACAATGACCTGCCCGTCTATGATCCCCGTTCGCAGCCTACCGATACGGCCGACTATGAGGGTATGGTCTATGGCGACCCTGTCTCTTTTGTGGACAAACTCATGGAGCAGATGGGTGAGCGCGAACTGACGAGTCGCCAGCAGGAGATATTGGAATATCTGATCGGCAGTTTGGATGATGACGGCCTGCTCCGTATCTCCCTCGACAGCATTGCCGACAAGTTGTCTATCTACCAAGGTCTGGACGTGGAGGAAAAAGAGGTGGAGCAGATGTTGCTGGTCTTGCAGGATTTCGATCCACCTGGTATTGGCGCGCGTAGCCTTCAGGAGTGCCTTTTGCTCCAAGTGCATCGCAAGCAACGTGCTCTCCGTCCCGTCAATACCGAGGAGAAAAAGGCCCTGGCACAGTTCTATAACCTCCTCTATACCATCATACAGGATGACTGGGACGCTTTCTCCAAGAAGCGGTGGGACAAGCTGCAGCAGCAGTTGAAGCTCTCTGCCCCCCAGATAGCGGCCCTTCAACGAGAGGTGCGTAAGCTCAATCCGAAACCAGGATCTTCGATGGGAGAGACGATGGGGCGCAGCACCAATCAGGTGACTCCCGATTTCCTGGTCGATAGCAATGACGACGGCACGGTGACCTTCGCCCTCAACCACGGCAACCTCCCCGAGCTGCGCGTCTCGACCCAGTATGAGGAGATGGCCCGTGCTTACAAGGACAACAAGGCCTCAATGAACCGCAGGGAAAAGGAAGCCCTGCTCTATGCGCGCGAAAAAGTGGAGCGCGCGCAAGGATATATCGAGGCTGTCAAGCAGCGTCGCCATACGCTCTTTGTGACCATGAAGGCCATCATTGCCATCCAGCACCGCTTCTTTGTCGATGGCGATGAGTCCGATTTGCGACCGATGACACTCAAGGATGTCGCCGATCGCACAGGGCTGGATATCTCCACCATCAGTCGTGTGAGCAACATCAAGTATGCCCAGACGCGCTGGGGCACGTTCCCGTTGCGCTTCTTCTTTACCGAAGGCTACACGACCGATAGCGGAGAAGAACTCTCCACCCGCAACATCAAGATGGCGCTCAAGGCGCTCATAGATCAGGAGGACAAGCACAAACCACTCTCCGATGACGCCTTGGCCAAAGCCATGGGAGCCAAAGGAATGCCGATAGCCCGTCGTACTGTCGCCAAGTATCGCGAACAACTCGGGTTGCCTGTCGCAAGATTGAGAAAAGAATGAACGAGAAGAATATTTTGTTGGCCGCAAGGGTGGTGAGCTTGCTTTTCACCCCCTATTATCTGCCTGTCGTGGGGCTGATAGCGTTGTTCACGTTCAGCTATTTGTCGATGCTGCCGAGGGGGTATCAACTCACGATGCTGCTCATCGTCTATCTCAGTACCGTCCTCTTCCCCACCCTTCTGCTCCATGCCTATCGTCAGTATACGGGATGGTCGCCCATCCAGTTTGGCCATAAGGAGCGACGGGTCGTCCCCTATGTCATCTCGATCCTTTGCTATTTTCTCTGCTATTATCTGATGCTGGTCGCCCATGTGCCCCATGTCATCAATAGCATCGTCGTCGCTGCCCTTGCCATCCAGATCATCTGTGCACTCATCAATATCGGTTGGGGCGTATCTTCCCATACGGCAGCCATTGGCGGCGTGACGGGAGGACTGCTCGCCTTTTCCCTTATCTTCAATTTCAATCCCGTCTGGTGGCTTTGCGTGATGATCCTTTTTGCGGGCATAGTGGCTACCAGCCGTATGATCCTGCGCCAGCATACCCTCGCGCAAGTCCTTGCCGGTTTCTTCTTGGGGCTCGTCACAGCCTTCTTCATCATCCTCCTTGTCTAATCCCTCTTTTCTCCTCATTTTCCTGCCGAAAAGTGGCCGTTGGGCCCATATTCTCCCCTTTTTGGCCTCGAAAACAGCTGTCATGCAGTTTTTGAAGAAAAAGTAGCGGAAAAATTTGGTGGTTTCGCAGAAACATAGTACCTTTGCACACGCAATTCAGAAATGAAGGAAAAGGATTGGTTCCGTAGCTCAACTGAATAGAGCATCTGACTACGGATCAGAAGGTTGTGGGTTTGAATCCCGCCGGAATCACAAGAGAACGTCAAAGGTTGAAAAACTTTTGACGTTTTTCTTTATATATGCTCATCAACTATGATCTGACTGGTAAGTCTGGTTCATATAATATTGGCCCTAATAGTGGGAATTACTTGGCCAAGAGCAAGGGTGTTTGTCGTGAGATGAAATCTGAAGGAAAGCTGGCGGCAAACTCTGGCCTAACGAACAGAAACTTCATATAAGGCATTTGATCAATCATGGACGAGTTGCATAACAAATCAAAGCCCCATAACTAAAGTCTTATTTCGAAAAAAGGTGCTTGTGAGAATCAAATCACAAGCACCTTAAACCTTTGGAATGTCTATTTCCTACTTTATCAATATATTTTTGCCAGAAACAATATATAGCCCTGGAGGTAGTAATTTTGTCAAACTAGACTTATCTATATTGCGTTTGACAACAGTACCGTTGACAGAATAAACAGTGACAATCTGATTTTTATTATAAACTGTATTAACTGCATTGGTTGTTGTTCCATAAACAACAACATCATGTGCAGGCATTATATCAGGAAGTCCCTCCCATCCAGAGAAATAGCTTTTATCCGAATCTGGCACTTCTCGTGGCGTTATTATAGAACCATAAGCGATACTATCTTCTGCAAATACATTTCCATTCAGAATATACGTCAACTTGTAAATGTTGACCTTGTACTCTGCGGTGTAGATCACATCGTGCGCAGGTACGGTCTTGTCGATGTTCCCCCAGCCAACAAAGGTATATCCTTCCTTCGCTGGAGCCTCTGGAGCGACTATTGGAGCACCATATTCCATCTCAGTCTCAGAAACGACCATTCCGTCAGCAACGAATGTTACCTTGTACTTGTTCGCAATGTATGAGCCATAATAGGTAACATCGTGTGCAGGAACAGTTTCGTCCACGTCTCCGAATCCAGAGAATGTGTAGCCTTCCTTCTCTTCAACTGTAGGAACAACAATCTTAGAACCGTAAGCCTGTGACTTTTCATAGATGACCTTTCCGTCAACGACAAACTTGACCATGTATGAGTTTAAAGAGAACGAACCAATGACCTTCACGTCATGTGCCGGCATTGTTGCGGGAATCTCGCTCCATCCAGAGAATGTCTTTCCTTCTTTCTGTGGTGCGGCCAAAGGAGTAATGGCTGTGCCGAAAGCAATTTCCTCACTATGATAGCTCTCTCCGTCAACTTCATATATCAGCTTGTAGCTGTTGACCTTGTACTCTGCGGTATAGACCACATCATGCGCAGGGACGGTCTTGTCGATGTTTCCCCAGCCAACAAAGGTATGTCCTTCCTTTGCTGGAGCCTCTGGAGCGACTATTGGTGCGCCATATTCCATCTCAGTCTCAGAAACGACCTTTCCGTCAGCAACGAATGTTACCTTGTACTTGTTCGCAATGTATGAGCCATAATAGGTAACATCGTGTGCAGGAACAGTTTCGTCCACGTCTCCGAATCCAGAGAAGGTGTAACCTTCCTTTTTAGATACTGAAGGCATTTCTATTTTAGCTTCGTATTCCAATGATTGTTCTGATATGATTGTACCATCAACAACAAATCTCACTATATAATAGTTTCGTGAAAACTCTGCTGTGAGTGTTTTGTCACCGCTGATTGTCAAGGTATAAGTTGACGAGGTTGTCCCGTCAGACCATTTTACAAAACGCCATCCTTCCGCAGGTAAGGCTGTAAGAGTAACAGTTTCTCCCTCTTTGTATGTTCCTGCTCCAGTAACAGCTCCATTGCCTGATGTGTCAACAGTAACAGTGAATGTCGTAACTATCAGTTTTACACTTCGTGGAGAGCTTGGCATACCAATGACAGACCGGTTCTCAAAAGTAATGGTTTCGTCACATTCCATTTCTTTATCCTTGGACTTTTGGTATACCTTAAGTTTTATCCTTTCCCCTTGCTTTTGATTGCTACGGATTCTCATATAGAGATACGAACTGCCATTCTCTGCCTTTATCATTCGTGAAACGCCTCGACACTCGTTGCCAACAAAGGCTGCAACTTCATAATCTGACAAATCACTAACTTGATTGCCATTGTATTCAACAGTCAGATAAGTCGTCATGTCGTATTCAAAAGCATAGGCATCATACGCCCAATGGGAGTCTTGCGCCATCATTGTGCCACCTGCAAAAAGCAGGCAGCACAACCATGTTAGATATTTTATAAATCTCATAATCGTATATTTAGTAAACTTTCAAGATTCTCTTAACTATGGAACCAGAAGATGTCTTCAATACCACGATATAAGAACCTTCCATCAAAGACGAAACATTCAGTCCATTTTCATTATAATTATCCGTTTTTGCAACGATTACACCATTATTAGCAATGACATAAACGGCGCTCAAATGTTCCAAATCGCCATTTACATACAATGTGCTTCTGACAGGACTTGGATAAACATTGTATTCGCCCTTGTCTGCCAGTCCATTGATACCCGTTGTGCCACTGATAGTCAACTTATAGGGAGAAGAGACAGAACCGAGCATAGAGTTGGCAAACGTAGCGGTTTCAACAATGTCATATTCTTGTTGACTACTATTTTCAATAGCCTTGAATGTCAACAGGCTTGATGTATTGACATCACCATATATGGTCATATATAACTTGTCGCCAACATATTGCCCAATACCTCTACATTCGTCACCTACAAATGCTCCGATAGTGAACAATCCGGCAGGTGCTGTATTGCCATCAGCTTGAACAGTTGCTATCATATTCATGTTGTATGGATATTTGTGGCTATCGAAATGCCAAGGAGAAGCTACCTCTGTAACCGCCATTCTTTGTGCATCAGTTTCCATAGGGAATACTCGCTGTACAGGATAGTGAAACGATTTGTTCTTGCCAGAATAGTACATATAACCTGTGCCTGGAGACATCGTAGTCAATGTACCTTCCCACTTGCCGCCAGTATAGGTCGCAAATCGGGTGTAGTCCTTAATGATGTCACCTTCATTTGGTGCCAACAATTCTAACGATTTCTCCAAAGAGTTTTCGTAGATTGGCAGATAGCCAATCCAGTTCCAACCCTTTTTCAGTGTAACGGCTGTTGTTTCAGGTTTGTAGGCATGACCATTCCAAGCGTTGTCCACTGTGCCGTTGGTCTGCATGAGGTAGCTGGCAGATGGAGCAAAAGTGGTCAAGTCGCCTGTAAGTCCCAATTGTGGGTCACGAATCAACTCAGAGTCGAAACCAATGAGACGTTCCACTTTGTCCTCTATCGGCTTGATGAAGTCCTTTATTTTTTGAAAACCTTCATCTGCCAAGTTGGAAGATACCCAGTTCCAACCTTTCGCCAAGTTCATGTTCAAGGCATATTGATCGGAAACCTGCACACGGTAAGCCTGTGATGGTTCTGACAAACAAGATCCATTGCCGACAGCTACATAATAGATGCCATCCTCGGTCGGTGTGAACTTTTGTTCGGTAGCTCCCTCTATTGCAGTGCCGTCTTCCTTGAACCATTGGTTGTTCTTTTCGGCAGAAGAGACCAATGTGCATGAGCCTTCAACCGTTACTTTGGGTGCTTCCAATTGAGGAAGAACGGTCAGTTGCAGCATATACACGCTATCACACATGAACTCGTTGCTCTGTGTATAATAATAGGTACCAGCTTTCTCGTATTCCTTGCCATGGAAGTCATAGACATCACCTTTACAGATACTGACCTTCAAAGTGTCCGCTTTCGGTTTTTCCAGCACGTTCTTCAAATGAAGGATGAAAGGCTTTTCATACGAAAGACCGCCTTCGTCTGTAGTGCTGATGCGCACCTTGTAGATCGTATCAGTGGCACACTTAAACATGTTTTTGGCTTGCAGTTGCGAACCTTTGATTTGAAATAGTTCGTTATGCACAGCTCCTTCACCCTCTGCCAAGGCGTATGTAAAGGTACTGCCGTCCACGTCCTTTGAACTCAATTCTCCGATAAATCCTTCGGGAGAAATGTCATCTTGGAAGATGGAGTCAGACAAGGCGATGTCACTTGGTGCGGCATTGATGTTGATAAAGAAGTCTGGGACTTCCTTCAACGGCTCACGGTTGCCAACATTGTCCTCAGCCAACGAGTAGAACTTGTATTGTCTGCCTGGTTCTGCTTCAAAGTCGATGACGGTGTCTATGGGACACACGGCATACTCTTCGTAGATGCCGAAGTTATTGGCAAGAAACATCGTTACCTTCTTCAGACCAGAACCACCTTTATCATCGGATGCAGTCAAGGTGAGGTGATAGAGATTCTTGTTCTTGGAATCCACTTTTCCCTTCACCTTACTGGTAGGCATGCCAGCATCTATCACGTTCTTCCATCGATTCGTTGGAATCGTATCATTCTGGTCGAACACGATATTGGCGGCAATGCTGATGGTATCACCAGTATTCAATCCTTCGTATGGTTTCAGACTGAAGCGCACGTAGCCTTCTCCCACATGGGTAGAATCGTTTACCGGCAACATACCTCTATCTGCCTGCCAAGGATGCAGACCTGTTTCCGGGTCGATGGATGAGAAAGTCCAAAAGGCTTGTTTCTTCACCACATCGACACCAGCATTGAGGTCAACATAGATGTTCATGGAGTCACGCAAGTCCAATCTGTTTTGATAAGCAGCGGGACTCTTGTCGATATTCCATGAGTAGTTGGCGAAGCCATAGCTGCCCAAGCCAAAGCCTCGCATCCATGCCTTGTCGTCAAAACTAAACCTCACATCTACCTTTTGTGCATTTGCCGATGCAAACTCCGGGTCATTCTCAAAGAGAATGGTGTAGTTTAGCACATCGTTGATGCTGACCCAACGAATGGAATCATAGCCCGCAGGACCAATTATTTCGTTTGGGTCGACGGATTGACCACCTGATGTTGTTGTACTATCTGCTGGATGTTGTGTATGACCATCTTGATCAGGAGGATTTTGGTCTCCTTGATGGCAATTTACTTGTGCGTTTACTATCAAATTGCAAAATAAAGCCGATATAATAAATAATACTCTTTTCATATTACCATGGTTTAAAACTCCAATTATACCCTAGGTGAGCACCCACAAAAGCACCTCCACCTGCACCTACATCAACTCCTCCTGAGATAGACCCATTTGAATTACCACTAAGAGTAGCATTGGCAACAGTTCCTGAAAATGCATGATTTTCTCCATCATATCGATAATCTAAAGAAGCACCAGCTATAAACTTTCCTCCTATATTGCCTCTTATTTCGGCACTTCCTCCGTCATTATTACCACCTAAATTGAATCCAGAACTTGCACCACCACCTACTGTTACAGCAACACCTAAACCTGGTGTTGCTCCGATTCCAATATGAATTCCATCTTTATCAACAGCAATACTTCCATCAATACACGAACCGGCTACTAAAAAGACACAACCTTCGCCATGCAATTCACCTTGTGTTCCACAAATATATGGATGCGAGTTACAGAAATCGCTATTTTTTTTATCATTTGGCTTGATAAAATCTGGAATATTTGGAGCTGAATACATTATTGGTGCTGGTGGGGCAGATATTATGGGTTGACTTGGCTTATCACAATTTATAGCTTTTAGTCCCTTTCGATCTGTAAATTTAATAGGTTTATTATATACATAACTTTTGTCATTCAATCCATCCACATACATCAATGGGTCTTTCTGCATAAATCTACCCACCATCGGATGCATACTTCTTGCTCTAAAGTAATAATCTCCAGTCTCTGCATTATATTCACGTCCAGTAAACAGCATATTATTCCCTACAGAAGAAACCTCCAGCACTTTACCATTTGCATCCAAGAAGGTAGGCATACCATATACATCATACTCCACTTTTTCAACAATTTTACCCTCCTTATTAGAAAGCCCCATTGTAGAACCTAAATGGTTTGTATGATAAGAGTAAGCCTCATCTTTTCTACTCATCTGCAAAGCCTCATCAATATTATTGCCATACAGATAAGAGGTCACAGTGCCATCTGTACTTTCTTCTACCATCTGGTCACCTATATAATAGAATAAGGTGTTGTTCTTGGCAACACGACGACCAAAAGCATCGTATTTATAGGTAACAGACTTATCACCCACAGAAACTATCTTGCTGTTATAGTCATACACATACTGATGCTTGTCATCATTCAGCATATTTCCATTTCCATCGTATGATGGAGTGAAAGACATACCGCCAGAAATAGCCGTGTAGGCATTCACGTTATTGGAAGTATAGTTGGTGACAACACCATTCTCTACTGTCTTTACACGATTGCCCAACAAGTCGAATTGATACGTCTTGTTAACAGTCTTCCCACGAGTAAAGGAAGTGAGCTGGGAAATGACATCATAACCATAACTCTCGGTGCGGGAAGCATCAAGATTGTCAGCACGTTTGGTCATGTTGCCAACAGCATCGTATGTCATGGCAAGGTCTAGTACCTTATGGTCATCCTTGATAGCTGACAACCAGCCATTTTCGTTATATCCATAATCCGTAGTGATGCCATTGGCGTATGTCTGCTTGGTCTTCTGAGCAGCCACATTATACTCCATGGTTACCACCTCATTGCCATTCTGAAGAATAGACGCAATAAGGTCACGGGCATTCAGATGTTCTTCCACCTTCATACCGCTTGGGTAGGTCAAAGTGCGCTTACCCGCTGCCACATCATAACTATAGCTTGTTGTCTGGCCGTTAAGCGTTTCCGACAACAATCGGTTGGCGTTGTCATAAGTAAAGGTAACAGATGCATCCTTATTCACGGCAGAAAGCATACGGCTGATTCTGTCGTATGTGTATTTGTCCGTCGTTCCGTCAGGATAAGTCTTAGACAGCAAGTTACCCAATGGGTTATAAGCATACTTAAACTCATTGCCTGCACGGTCCTTCGAGGAAATCACATTGCCCAGCTCATCGTAGGTATATTGCAGCGATGCACCATTGGCAAAGGTGATGGCTGTATTTTGGTTGAGCGCATCATACGTATAAGAAGTAGCATTACCCTTGGCATCCGTTGCCTTTACGAGATTGCCGTTGGCATCATACTCAAACTTCGTTACGGCATTCAAGGCATCGGTATGGGTCAACTGCTGATTAAGTGAGCTATAGGTATAACTCGTCACGTGGCTGAGCACATCAGTCACGGAAGTCAGGTTGGAATTGTTGTCATACTGATATCTGGTTGTTGCACCCGATGGCAGACTCTCCGATGTCTTGCGGTTCAAGCCATCATAGGTATAAGTCATCGTACGGTCGAGACCATCTGTCATGGTAAGCTGGTTGCCGTTGCCATCGTAAGTATATTTGGCAATCACGCCCATGTTGTCACTCAACTGCTCAATGCGGTCGAGCTTGTCATAGAAGTAACTGATGGTATTTCCGTTTGGCTGGAATACAGATACCAGATTGCCCTTGGCATCATAGTCATAACTCGTCTTCTCGCCAGCCGCATTGGTCTGCGAGGTCAACTTGTTCTTTTCATTCCAAGCAAAGGTCTGCTCATTACCCATAGGGTCGGTCACGCTCAGCACGTTTCCCTTACCGTCATACTTGTAGGTATAGACGCCACCCATCGGGTCCGTCATCGTCAGCACATTGCCCAAGGCATCGTAACTGTATGCACGAATCTGATTCTTGGCATTCTTGACACGCACGATGTTACCCACCTTGTCATAACTCAAGGTAGAAGTATTACCCAAGGCATCCGTCTGCGAGATGATTTGGTTGTTGTTATCGTAAGCGTATGTGGTAGTATTGTTGCGTCCATCAGTTATGGTGAGGATATTACCACACTCATCATAAGAATAAGTGGTGGTATATCCTGCCGCATCCATTACTTTAGCTGTCGTACCGTCAGCATTGTATGTGGTAGCTGTCACGTTACTGTTGGCATCCGTCGTGTTCAGCGGCCATCCCTTATCATTATAAGTAAAGCTGTTGCTGAAGCCTAACGGGCCCGACAATGATTTTAAGTTGCCTTTGTCATCATAGTCGAAACGGTAGCTATTCCCATTCTTGTCTTGGAATGAAGTCACCTGGTTGAACTTGTCATCGTAGGTATATCGCTCTGAGTTGCCTAAGGCATCGGTCAGAGAAAGCATATTACCACGATCGTCATAGGTATAAGACGTAATGTTACCATTGGCATCGATACGCTTCACCACATTGTCGTCATCATCGTATTCGAGTGTTGACTGTATGCCGCAGCACAAGCCTACCTTCTCGATGACACGTCCTTGACTATCCCAACGATAGTAAGAGTACTGGTTCTGTGGAGCGGTATAGTCAATGAATACCGTCTTGTCGCCTTCATAGCGGATGGACTTGTCGGACACGTCAGTCTTCATACGACTCACCATACCACCATTGTTGTAGGCAATAAGCGTCTTATGACCGTTGGCATCTGTGATTTCACAGAGACGGTTCTGCTTGTCGTAACTGTAAAGCGTGCTGTTGCCCAAAGCATCAGTACGCTTCTTCAATCGGCGAAGGCCATCATACTCATAGTTGATACTTCCTTTATGGAATGAGGCCGTAGCCTTGCGGAGCAGCCCGTCGGTATAGCTGAGGTTGATCGTATGCCCCACGGCATCTTGCACTCTTACCAACAAACTGTCTTGATAAGTGAAGATGGTCTTGTTACCGTTTCGGTCGGTCATTGCTGTTACCTTGCCATACTTGGCATCGTCAAAGAAATACTGCTCACCCGACTTCTCTGTCAAGCGATATTTTCCACTCTCGTATTCCTCTACCTTACTGAATACACCAGCTGGCGCCTCAAACTCCTTGCCAAACTTCTTGTAGGTGTCTGAACGTCCGTCGCCAGTTTCGATAACGACACCACCAATTTCATTGATACGGTAGCGCATCTCATATCCTAATGAGAAACCGAGGCCATAACCATAATTTGTAGACTGTGCCGAACTGTTATAGTAGAAGCGCAACTGCATCGGCATTTGCGAGTTTTGCGTTTCCATATCCGTCTGCCCGAAGAACAACACACCATTGTAGCTGTTCACCCAAAGACCATTTGGCCCAGCTATCTTCGGACGAATGATATTCTGTGCCTCGGAAGGCAAGACTGCCAAAAGCAGTCCTGCCCCCAAGAGCATTTGTTTGATATGATTCTTTATGTTCATATTTGAAATGTCTTTCTTATTTCACCACATAAATGGTTATGTTGCTGTTTTGTGCCGTCTGGTACATAAACAGGTTGATGGTTTTCTGTGTCCCTGGCGGTATGGATGTGTAACCACGACTGTCGCTCTCGCTTCCCAAGTCAAGATAGAGAACGGACTGATGGCGATCCAAATCCTTGATGGTCGTACCGAGATAACCATCGTTGATGACCAGCATCAAACGATACACCTCGCAGTCCGTATTTCCACCATTGGCATACGACACAGAAATCGGTGCATAGCTTCCAATACGTACCACATTGGGTGCGTCTATCTTTGCACCCAAGCTGACCGATGCACCAGGGACAACCTTGAATCCCTTTGGCAAGGTTGCCAATGTTCCATCAGGAAGTTCCGATACCACATCGTATGCTCCTGTTGCGGCATCGTTGAGATTGAACGTGACGCGAGAACTTGTCATACCATTGAACGTAACAGTCTCTGCAGGTATTTCTTTTTCTGCCAACTTCAAGCGGAAGTCCATGATAGAGTCAAACAAGGCTCCTCTCACATCCGTTGATACCCAACCGCCATTGCCGCCTTCGGTAATACTTAAAGTCGTGGCTCCGAAGTTCACTTCCTGTACATTGAGCATCATGTTGGTAGTTGTAGCCAAGCCATTATCCGACTCAGAGAACACATTGCCTGTGGCATTCACCAAGGCGGCATTGTCTTGCGCCAAGATATAATAATTACCAGCTTTCACATTCGGTAGCAACAGTTCTTGTTGCGTTCCTTGGTTAGCACTGGCTGCAACATCATATTTGGCAGTGGAAGGCACCTGCTCGTATGCAGCATATAGACCTGCTGAGGCTTCTTCTGGATGATTGAGATAGAAGCCGACCGTCTTACCGTCATAGCCACTTGGAATCTCTAATTTGTAATAACCAGAAGTGTTGACGGAAGCACTGCTACCTAAACTGATTGTCGTGAACGACAGTTTGCTTGGTGAAGCTGCTACTATTGTGTTATTATCTTCCTTAGACTCGGCAATGGTCTTGGTCGAGTTTGTCTTGACTATCACATAGTAATCGCCTTCCGGTACATTGGTGATACGTCCAGTCACGGAGCGAGTTACTTGCTCTCCTGGGTTGATATTCACCTTGCCTGACACGACACCTACCATGACGTCTTCCTTGTCCCAAGTTTTGTTCTTGGAGAGATAGATAACATCATTCAAAGTTCCATTAGCTGTAAACTCGCCAACATTGCTCAATTGGTAAGAAATGGTTACCTCCGCGCCAGCCTTGATGCTTGATGGGGCGTTAATGTTGACTATAGCCAAGTCAGCAGGTGTATCGGCAGTGCCATTTATATAGACAGGAATACTTTTGACGTTGTTGTTCTCGTCCATTTCTGTGATGGCATCTGTAGCGTCAGATTCGACAAACAACATGAAGTTACCTTGCATATTGGCAGGAATGTTGAGGCTTACTTCATTAGTATAAGACGCGTCAACATCCAGTTTGCCAACATGGGTCCTGTTGCCAATTTTTGTTGCCGTTTTCGTATTCAAGACAGTGCTTTCAGACAGATAGTAAGTATCTGACCACTTGTCTGTTCGAGTAGCATTTTTGCCAATATTTGCGATAGTAGTCCTGACCTTCATAGGCTGACCGCTGGTAAGAATCTCTTCTGTAGAAATATCCTTGATGGTCAAGTCTGGAAGTGGTGACTGCAAGATAGTAAGAGGAATGGCTACAAGATTATTATCCTCGTCCAATTCTCTCACGTTGTTATTTGCATCAGTCCTAATCAATACATTCCATTTGCCATATTCCTTGTCAGAAACACTGAATGAAACAGTATTTTCTGTTTTATCCCCCTTACTGATGGCATTGACAGTAGCGGAAGCTATTTGCTTGGCATTGCCATTCAGATTGTTGGAAGATGACAGATAGACAACCGTTGTAGTCTTTGCAGCATTCCATTCTCCTTGATTGATGGTAGTAAACTTCAAAGTCACGTCCGTTGATGTCTTGATCGTATCTGCCAAAACATAAGTTGTAACCTTTAAATCAGGCAAATTTCCATTAAGATAGAAAGAAGAACGAGCGTAGTTGTCATTCGTCTCTTTCTCGCCCAACTGGTTGGTACGGTCAGCAAACAGATGGATGTATTTGTCGCCACCCATCATCGAATCCGGCATCTTGAATGTCAGAGAAATAGTCGTGGACTTACCAGCTTTCAGATTCTTGACAGAACCTTTTTGAGCAGTTATCTCACATTTCTGTGCCTTAGCTTCGGAGAAGGTATAGTCGTTAGAGATAAAAATGTCTTGACCAACATCCAAGTCTGCCAAATCCGCGTCGCCTGTATTGCGTGCCGTATAAGTAACTGTTACTTCTTCGCCAGGCTTTACAGAACTATTAACAGAAAGATTCTCTACATACAGATTGGCACCTTTCACCTTAGGAGGCGAAGGCACCGCCTCATATTTGCACCAAGATTTTATAACCGCCGAACTATTGTTCGTGGTAGATTCTTCTTGCAAGGCGTAGTCGCTATTCGTCTTAACGTAGATGTATCGCAGACCATCCAAATGAGAGTCGCTTGGAATCTTTATGTTGGCTCTGAGCGTCTTTTCTGCTCCAGCTGCAATCCAAATGGTATTCTCAACCGTTCCTATCAATTCACCACCTGTTCCATCTTGATTGACTGTCGCGTAGAAAGCATCTGTTATCTTTGCGTCCTGGATGTCGCCAGAACCGATGTTCTTCAACTTCCAAGTGAAGGCAATCTCTTTATCGCTTGACAATGTATCTTCCGAAATGGAAAGTAATTCTACAGACAAGTCTGGTTGAACAAACTTGATAGCTCCAGAACAAATGACATTGTTCTTTTCCCCCTCATATTCGAACAGATCATCATCTGCATCGATTTTGACATAAGCATAATATGTTCCTGAAGTCAATCCTTGTGGTTTGACAGAAACGGTATTGCTGTAGTTGTCTCCTTCATAATGGAATTCTTCTGGTTTAATATGTACAGGCCCAGGGCCAGCTTGCGTGGTGGGCCCCTTGAATATTCCAGCTCTATTGATTGTTAACAACAGAATAGCGGTATCATCCAATCCTGTGCTCTTTTTTGAAAGATATACCTTGTCTTTCCATCTTCCAGCAAAGAAAGATCCGTTGTTAGGCAAAGGAATACCTGTTCCTTTATTCACCACCTTATAGGTTACATCAAATGTTGATGATGAAGCACTGCTCTTTGGAACATTCATTTCCGTAGGAACCAAGTCTGCCCCAGGGCATAATAGCACATCCACCTTGTCACTCTTGCCCCAGTTGTTCACCGTGTTGGCTAACTCATACACAGCATCATCTATATCTGCATAAGCGTGGAAATAAGTTTCTCCATGCCAAATGTATGGCAGATAGAAGGCAAATGTAAGTGTCGTATCTTTACCTGCTACGATATTTGTCGGACAAGTAATCGAACCTATGGTGGTCAATGGTGCTGCATCTCGGTCAGGAGACGAGGACATATAGAGAACCGTTCTGAAGGACTTTTCAGAATCCTTGCCGCCCTTGTTAGCCACGTTCACTCTAACCGCAACTTTCTTTCCCGAATAGTAATTGTTTGAATATCTTAGTCCAGCAGCAGTGATAGGTGATGGAATCCAACACTCTTCCCAAGTACTCAATAGCTCCTTGGGCTTTCCGTCATCAGCAATTCCACCTGCAACTTTTGCATTTGCAGCCGACAGAATTGGGTCTTCGTTTGGGATAACAAATGATGTGATGCTTGGTATCTGCAAATCTGCCAAGTTCGGCACAGCAATATTTATCTTCTTGTAGAAGAAATTATCACTGAGCGTAGTTGTTTCGCCTTGTTCGTACACCTTATTATATGAAGCGGAAGTAGATGCATACAAATGTTTGTAAGATGTAGAACCATCTTGCGAAGGATTGTATGGATTCAAGACAGAACCACCTACTGCACTCCACTGTATGTCGGTAACACTGTACATATCGGTAGCTACGATGATGTAGTAGTTGCCGTATACACGCTCGTCCAATGTCACGTCAACACTGTTGTCATAAGATTCACCAGATTCAAGTGCCTTGACATTTTGGACTGTAGCCAGTAGTTTGGAATTGTTGGAAGAATTTCCCGATGGAGTGGTTCCACCATACACATCTGTCACGAGCCAAACATAATCGTTCCATCTTGTTTCTCCAGTAGAGCCTACGCCATCATTTTTGACAGTCCATTTTACTGTGAATTTTTTACCACCTACTGCTTCCGAACAATCTACCGCATAGACGTGAAGGTCAGGCAGACTTCTTACAGCAAATGTCATCGTGTCACTTGCTAATTCCTGTCCGTCATTCTTTGCAACAATTTGCCATTTATAGGTATAGCCATTTTGACAGAAATTCTGTGATGTGTAGCGCAAGCTTGAAATACCAGAAACTATTGGAGTGGTAGGACGTTGGTTCTGGGCATTCCACAGATATACATCATAGACAGCATTCTTGATACTATTCCATGTCAATGTAACTGATGTTGACTCAGAAACTGTTCCATTTGCAGGAGTCAAGTTTGAGAACAATCCCACCAAAGTTGGTGATACCGTAATCTCATGAGTGAACTCACAAAGTGTCTCATTCTTATATTTCCCTCTAATCAAGTATGTTAGCTTTGTGTTCCCTTCTCCTTCATTTACGATGGTCATAGAAGGTATCATTCGCTCACCTGTCTCTTGAAAACCAGTTACATCTGCTGGCTTTGACTGCAGTGTCCATGTGAATGTCAAGTCAGTACTGATTGGTGAAAAATCCACTTCCTCAGTTTTCTCCCCAGACCTTATCTTTTGGTTTTGAAGTTTGTGGATGCTTGACGGATTAAAACTGATGTTCCACAATTTCATCTCCACTCCTTCACATTCTAAATATCCATTGTTCGCAACAAGGAGATTTACAAAATCCTTGTTTATGGCATCCTTCCCATTTCCAAAGTTTATGACGGGATTGCGTCCATTGCCCCATTTGTTGAATGTGACTACATGATTGGAAGCAGACAAAGACTTGAATATCTTATTCAAGACTTGTAAATTGGCAATACTAAGGGGATAAATGAAATCCTTGTCAGCCTTAATGGATACTTTTACGTTTCCTGTAATTGGAGAACTACCAATAAACTGAAAAAGAGATTCTGGTGAAGTGAAATAGCGTACTCCTGTTTCCTCATCAGAGAGATAGAATGTACCATCCACTTTCCAAGTACTTTCATCATTGACAAAGACAGTCATCTCTGCCACGTCGCTATCAACCTCACCTTTTGTCGTTAATTTCACTACATAGGATCCTGATTTCTGATAGACATGAAGCGGAGATTTCTCAGTACTTGTTGTCCCATCTCCGAATTCCCATAGATAGCTGGTAGCTGTGCTTGAGGAAAGATTTGTAAACTTGACTCTTCCTTGCAATTTGTCAAAAGAGAATTTGGAATACAACCCATCCTCAGACACTTTTTCCACATAAATATTACCGTTACGTACAGAAATGGCAGACTGTGTGCCATCTACTGCATGGATAACACCATGGGTAAGTACCACTGGATAGTTCTTCCCCATTTGAGCCTCGGACGGAATCTTTACCAAGACTTCAAACATTTTTCCGTTGTTGCCATCAAAGGCGTCGTCACCCAATAGAGAAAAACGGAATGTGTTATTCTCCAAAGTCAGTACGTTAATCTCATGCCCAGAAGAACGGCCAGACAAACGGACATCTTCCGTATTCACAACAAAGCCTTCTGGAAATTGCAAATCGACAACCATGCCTTTTACCAACATATCGTTTTCTAGATATACAGGATAGGTGATGGTCTGCCCTTGCACTCCATTTTCGGTCATGCCATAGATATTCACTTTCTCCCCAACCGGTTTCGAAGGCTCCTCTGGATTGGAAGGATTATAATTATAAGTATAATTGGCTTCCAATGTAACATTGCTTGTTGGCATTGTATAGTAGAAACTACTGCTCGTGGAAACTACTTCTCCATTCAATGTCCAATTCTGGAAATGATACCATTGATTGGAATAGGCACACAAATATACAGAGGAACCTTCTTGATAGGAGTTTCCACTGGAGACATTGAAATAGCCACCGTTCGCAGGGTTGCTTTTCAAAAACAGTTTGTGATACAACTGTGGCTCAGAAGGTTCTTCTGGACTTGAAGGCGAATATGTGAAATTTGCCACAAGTTTAGGATTACCAGGTTTTACCACATAGTTGAAAGAACTGTTTGTTGATATTACTTCACCATTTTCCGTCCAGTTCTTGAATATAAAATTTGAGTTACTGTATGCTCGTAAATTTACAGAAGACCCTACTTCGTATTTATTCCCACTTGAAATATTGAAATGTCCAGAGTTTGACGGACTTGTGGCCAATGACAAGGTAGAATAAACAGGAAGGTCGGGCTCTGTCGGTTCAGCAGGGCTTGATGGATTGTACTTGAAATGGGCAATAAGTTTCACATTCTTTGCCGGCATGGTATAGGTAAAGGATGATGATGTTGAAATAACTTCCCCATCCTTTTCCCATGCGACAAACTGGAAGTTAGAGTTTGCATAAGCCCGTAATGACACATTAGTTCCTTCGGAATAATTTGTAGTCGTGCTTACATTGAAACTACCACTTCCAGACGGTGTGGCCTGCAAAGCCAAGGTGTAATAGGCACCAGGCTCCGCAGGATTCGTAGGATTGTATTGCCCTCGCATACTGACACTGATTAACAGTGCCAGTATGAAGAGAAAATATCTGTAACCTCTCATATATTGAAAGATTTAGTCATTTTACTAATAAACAACGATCTTTGATGAATTGTTGTTTACCTTTATTATATACACACCTGAAGGCAATGAAATGGCATTGTTGCCTGTGTCCACCTTGCCATCAAAGATCGTAATGCCATTTAGTGTGTTGATGGTAACATCAGCTTTTGCGCCAATAGTAATATTTACACAACCGTTTCCACCTTCTATTTTTGTTTGAGATGTGGCTGTGTCCTCAATACCTGTTACCTCTCCAGTATTCGCCTTAACCATCAGTGTAAAGCGAGTTGCATTTATGCCTTCTGTTGATTTCGTATAGAATGTATAGTCTTGTAAGGACAAATCAATGTACTTATTTTGCTCTTTGTCGAAAAGAATGATTTCACCTTCAGCTTTCACAGCGCTGATAGTGTAGAAACCTTCTTTCGATGCAAGATAACCAACGCTGATATTTCCATCTTTTTGTGGACGTTCATTGATGGCATAATTATTCCCTTCCGCATCAATCGTGAATATTTGAGGAACATCTGCGTCTATGCTCATAAATTTGGAAGCATCTTTTTCTATCTCATAACCAATACAGGCATCTTCGTTGATAACTAAACGAGTATCGTCCTTTAGACTATCTTCGTTTGAAATTTCCAAATTGAAGAACTTTCGAGATACATTTGAAGCAGTCATAGCATGAACTTTGGCTGCGGGACCACGCTCTATACCAGATGTCATCTGACGACCTTCTTTGTGGAAGATGATGTTGTCAACAGCATCTGGCTTCTGTACAAAGAATGACTGCATAGGACGAAGTACAAAGTCATCATCTACTATAGAGTAAGCCCTATAGGTGTTGCCAGTCCATACTGTGATTGGGGCTGTGAAGTCCATATAATAGATGTCATAGTATGCCGGATAAGGATTGCCTACATAATTCCAGTTTTTGTTAGCTGAAGCCGTGGATTCATGCGCCTCCAAATTTGTCGTTACATCATTTGTATTCAACACTTGAATGTGTCCTGTCGTTTCTGATGGCATAGTTACGACACCCGATGAATTGCATTGGAATATGTAGCCTTTGCCAGCCAACAACTTACCGTCATCTACATTTCTCCAACTGCTACCTGTTCCATTGGTTGCTCTGCTTGCCCCATCATAGTAGCGGAAAACGAATGAAGCATTGTTGCTGTGTGTTACCTTTGCAAGATCTACATCATGGAGCGGTGTAAGAAAATACCACTTGTTGGCATCCACAGAGAAATGGGTTGTAACGCTATCTACTGTCATAGATGTACAATCATTCAGCAAACGGCCAGGATTAGATTCGCTTACAAATATGTCAAAGTTCTTAATTGTCATCGGAGCGTTACCACTAATGGCAAACTGTCCTCCATAGTACAAATCTATATCTGGCTTACCATTCATACGACGGTTGTTAGTCAATGATAAAGCACCGGCAATACGCCAATAATCCAAGTCAACATCCATTTCCTGAATGTTTCCAAACTGATACCAATAGGTATCAAGTTTATAGTTGGCAACAGCAAATGATGGTACAACCAAGGTAACACCCGACTTGGATGGTCCATTAGAGAACGGATCTTCAGAAATTGCAGGAGGTGTTGCGGACTTAGACACAATTTTTTGAATGGAATTACATTCATAGAAATTTTCATCGTAATTGCCTATATACGATGGCAGCTCCACATATTTCAGATTCTTGCAATCTTGGAAAGCGTAGGAGCCCAATGTTGATAAAGTTATTGGTAGTTTAACACTATCAAGACCACATTGATAGAATGCTTGGTTGTCTATTGTTTTTAACGATGCTGGCAAATCAATTTTTCTTAACGATGACGCTCGATAGAATGCATAATCACGTATAGACTGAATATTTGTGGGGAAATGGACTTCTTTCAATTTAGAACACCGATCGCAAACTCTTTGTTCCAAAGTTAACAATGCATCAGAAAAATGAAGTTTTTCAAGATTTGTGCAGCCACTGAAAGTTCCACACTCATTATCATAATTAGAGTATGTGCCAAGTTTTGTCACCGTATTGGGCATGATAAATTGCTCCAAAGAAGTACACCCTTCGAATGCATTATTTCCAATAAACGTAAGTTCGGAACCCTCTTTAAAATTAACATTCCTTATTCTAGTGCCAGCAAAAGCGAACTGGTCAATGGATGTCACGGTGTTCGGTATGTCAATATTTAGTATTTGTGTTCCTTGGAATGCATATTGTCCAATACTTGTTGGTCCTTCAGGCAAAACTACATATGACAAATTGCTCAACCCGTCAAACGCATAGTCTGGTACAGAGTTAAACTTGGCCTCTGACAGATCCAAGCCTAACAGATTCTTCATATTTTTGATTGCCGTCCAATCGTCACTATTTAGATTGCCAGAAACCTTCAAAAGTTCTACATCCTTCAGCACGTCAACCTTATACAACACTTCTACACCAAGAGTTCCTGCCTTGGCAAGCTCTACGTCAATCCAATTGGAAGACAATTCTATGTTTTGAATTTGGGTCTTTACATTTTCTTCGTTGAAATATATGGAATCGCACCATTCTAATGTATAATCGCCAGGTTTCAATAAAACAGAAGTCAGTCCAGAACCATATTCTCTACCCATATAGGTCTTCCCATTGATTTTAAAGCTGAAATAGTGGAAACCACTGTAGGCATAAGCGCTATTATTGCTGTCATAGTAATAAGTCGAGCTCCAAAATGAAAATTTTGAAGGTTTGTCAATTTTAATAGTCGTTGAGAACTTTGACGTACTATTCCGATGTCCATAGTTTCCATTTTGAATATACCCATCTTCTGTTTCCCATGGGTATTCTGATTCATTGATGAACGTCAGCGGTTGTGATTTCTCTGTCAGAGCAATTGCCTCTAATGGCATGATGGATCTCACGCAGATATTCCGTATCCCACTCCGATCATGAAGGTCATATGTATAGTTACCGATGGAATCCTTAAAGGTTATCACATGACTACCTTTGTCTATAAAATATCGTGCTGAAGTGAACGAAGAGTTTGTCGTGGTGTTTGTCAAAACCCCATCAATATACAAGTACAACTTGTGCCAGCTGTATTCGTAGCAAGCCCAATCAAACCTCAGCTCTGTACGTTTGTCACAATTGTATGAAAATGACAGTGTGGAAGCACTGTTTGGGATTCCAGCATTACCATTTTGCAGATAGCTCTCTCCAATTGTCCAAGGAAATGTCTTGTCATTAGTGAATGTTAGTGGTATGGATTTGTCAGATACAAATACTGACAAAGAATCAGCAGAAGATTCTTCTGATTCAACCTGCATAGCAGGTACGCTCTCCGTTTTTGCACTGCCAACAGGCTCTTCTTGAATTGGCATACTAAACGGAGAAAGACCTTTCGCAATAACAGCCCCAACTATTGTTGTTGCCATTAAGATAAACGAGCATGTTTTCTTCATTGTTGTAAAATTATTTGTTGTTATGTTTTTTTATTTATCTACTTTTCCTATGAATTGTAACCCCGTAGCTTATAGTTTACGTACTTCTTGTTTTATCACAAGGAAGACAATAGCCGTGTTACTCATCATTATAATGGATAGAGTCGGTAGAGATGTGATAGGCACACTTGCTGTGTCTCCATAAAAAAGTCTCTGGCAAAGCATATTTGAGACTATTAGGGAGAACAATATAAAACACATTGTGAAGAGCGGCTTTTTCACCTCTTTTTGGGGTGTGCCAATTCTCATAATCTTATTTAATGGTATAAATTAATTATTTTCTTTTTCTGTTGCTCTTACCGTATATATATAATAAGGTAAAGAGACTTTGATGGACCTCTTTTTGTCAGAGTAAACCCGTGCAAAATTATACATAATCTATGGAGCCATACAAAATTGCAATGGACATTTTCGCGAACCATTATGATTTTTTCGTGAATGACAATATGCCACAGGGGCTGTCTCTTATACACATCTCCGAGCCCACGAGACCGATCAGTATCTCG
>ENA-OYWQ01000047-OYWQ01000047.1-human-gut-metagenome-genome-assembly--contig:-NODE-47-length-49654-cov-8.940563_pt1 | contig 49654 bp, 76 predicted proteins | sample MGYA00244810_ERZ653396 | MGnify/ENA primary metagenome ERZ653396 (study PRJEB26926, sample SAMN06165045) | human gut metagenome | biome: ENVO:00009003; feature: ENVO:2100002; material: ENVO:00002003... | reverse complement strand
CATAATACTTTCGCGTTGTCCTCTGCTTCGATTTCCACAATACCGCCTCCTGTATTGTTCACAAACACGACAGCCCAATTCGAGGCTTTAATGTGGGCTGACGCGCCGTGCATAAGTACGACTTGATGTCTTTTGTCGGGGTCGTTGTATTCAAGTTCCGCATGACACTCTCCTACAAGAATCACAATCGGCAGATTCTTGACGTGGGCATCCGACTCTACGAAGATTCCGAGTCTCTCCGCGGTTTCGCTCTTGAATTTGCGACACGTTTCAATCGTAGGAAAGGAGTGCTTCGTGCAGAACTCAATTCCTTGCGGAGTAGTGAACAGCGCGAGCACCTCCTCGACGGTTTCCGTGCCTTTGAACATTGAGCAGGCACGGTACTTCTCCGCCATGTTGAACAGAGAGCGATTTTCACACTCTTCTTGGGCCTGCTTCTTGGCCTGCACCCATTGAGAGTGTATATTTTGAATCAACGTATTATCCATAACTACTTTACCTTCAATCCATCGTCCGATATTTCATCCAACTTGACACGCAATCTCGTAACCTCCTTGTCAATGCTGTCGAGCTTGTCGAGTTTCTTGCAGAACTCGGAGTTCTCCCGGATTGCATTTGTGGTCTCCAACATCTTGTCGCTAAACAGAACAAGCAATTTTACGTTCTCGTTCATCGTATATGTGTGGGACTGAATCACCGTCAGACGACCGTTATTCTCATCGACGCTCTCTTGGCTGGCGGTAGCGATACCGCGCTCCGAGGCTTCTCGGTTGGCCGCGTCGTCGGTAACGGTTATCAGATTCTTGATGCTATCGGGCAGCGCATCCCAGATTGCCTGAAACTCATCTCCAACCGAATTGAGGTCGTTCGCAAAACCGTTCATGGATTCCATGATGGCGTCGATGCCTGCAAACTCACCGTCCTTATACCACTTCGATTTGTACTTGTCGAAGATTTCGCCGAGAGGTTCTTCAAGGTACTTGCTTACCAACATGCGCTTGATGACGTCAGCGACAATATCATCAACCTTTTTGCCCCATGCCTCTGCCGCATCCTCTCCTGCTCTGAATGCCTCGATGAAGGCATCGCCCAGCTCGTTCGCGAGGTCTGCGGCACTACCGCCGATTATCTCCTCGACAATCTCATTGATGATTTTATTGGCCTCTTCGCCGAGTTCCTGAATCTGCCGTTCCCACTCGGCTATCTGGCCGTGGTCGGTTTTCTTTTTCGCATCTTCATTACGAATCTGCTCTTGAATGAGAAGCTGCTGCTTGGCGATATTCTCCAACTGCGTTTTGGCATTGGAGAACTTCTCGGCTCCGAGTGCTTTGTCGGCCGTATATTCAATATTGGCATATGCAATCGCAAGTTTCTCGGCGGACTTCGTTAGTATCTCGTTTTGATAGGTTACTCGTCCTATCATTTGATACATCCATCCCCACGTCCTACTGCTGGAGGAGTGAAGTTTGAGAACTTCAGCCGTAACCTCGGCATATACTTGTTTGACCTTCGTCAGAATATCGAAAGTATTGCTTTGCAGCCGATTTACTTCTGCGTTGTCCAGCTCCCATTGCAACTGGTCGATACGCTCTTGCAATTTTTCGATTTCCTTCTGGTATTCCTCATCATTATTAAACAGATTAACAATCTGCATCGCAATCTGCATCGCGGCCGAAATAATAGTGAGGATAACCGAGGCTTTCTCCATAGTGGAAATAGCCGTCGCGCCAGCCGCGGCGGTTCCTTGTATACTCGTAGCCGACATCTGCGTCAGTTGCACAATGCCGTTTATCATCGTAAGAGCGGAGGTGGCAAATTTTCCGCATTCGGATATGATTTCGCCAACGACGCCACCAACGGTATCACCGATGCTCTCAAATTCTTTCTCTACTTCATTCAGCGTTTTGTACAGGTCTTCCCACTCTTTGAGCGTTCGCTTGCTCGGATTCAAGTCATTATCTGCGCTGGCCGTCGAAACTTTCTTTCGTGCGGTATTCACTTTTGCTCTGGCAACCGCCAACTGCTGACCGTCCGCCGTGCCAGATTTTTCGAGTTTTTCCAGCTCGCTTTCTGCTTCTGCAAGAACAGCCTTCAACTGCTCAAGAGTCAAATCCGCAATCGCAGCCATCCATACTTGGTAGGTAGCCTCTCGCTGGGCGAACTCATCATCAACGGCCTTCAAAGCCTCGTTCTCGCTACGATTTAATTCGTCCACATTGCCCTGCGATACACCGTCACGAAGCGAACCATCTTCCTTGTAGAGAGCGTTCCGCTTCTTCTCGTAATCTTCAGAGATTTTGGTTCTCTTTTCTTCGTAAGCTCGATAGTCATCGAGCATTTCATCCATCACTCGCTTGTTATCGGCAACAAGTCGATTGTTGGCTTCTTCTGTCAAAGAATCAAATTGAGAGAGCACGTCCTTCGGTAGCTCCGTAACCGTGGGAGTAAACTTCAATCCCTTCTTCTTCCAATCTGGATTATTCGATTCCCAGATGGTCTTCTCCTGCTCTTGAAGTTTGCGCAGGGTATCTTCTTTCTGGCGCTCAATGGCGACCAATTCCTGCTTGTGGTTGAACTCGTTTTGCGCAAGAATTTTCGAAAGTCCCTCTTCCATTGCGTCGATTCGCGACTTCTGGATGGACAGCTCCAAATCCTCATAGAGGCGTGCGATTTCTCGCGCATCGTTTTCCATCTTGGTCTTGTAATCGACCGACGTAGTTGTTGCAGTCCTGCCAGTCTTCTTCTTTGGGTCAATACCACGAAGCAGGTCGTAGTCATCCTCCGCCTTGCTGATTTCTTTTCGCTTGTCCTCAATAGCTTGGGCGAAATTGGAAACATCACCTTTGCCTGCGAGCAGGTCTTTCAATTCACCTTTGAGGGTGGAGACGCGGGTTTTCGCGGCTTCAAGTTGCTCCGCAAATGTTTTGAACTTTGTTGTACCGCCAGCCGTAGATGCAGACGTTGAAGCTATTTCAGAATTGAGCGATGCAATCGTCCGGTTCACCTTCTGAAGCCTTGCATCCACTTCATTAAACGTCTTTTCAGCCTTTTGAAGGTCTCTTTGACCAAACATACCGGCAACGTCGATTATCGGCTTGTCGTAGTATGCTGAATTAGTACGCTTGTTGGACAAGTCCTGATGCGCGGCGTCCCATTCCTTCTGAATCTGACGTTGCTCTTTGTATGCCTCTTCCAGTTCCTCCTGAACAGCCTTCATCTTGATTTGCTTCTCCAGTTGGACGAGGTAATTCTTGATTGCGTCGGTATTGTTGTTCAGCAACTCACCCTCCTTTGTCAAAGAAGCATTGTAATCTGGGATGATACGTTGCAATTCTTCAAGAGCGGTCTTGCGGTCGTTGTAGGCGACATTTGAGTTGTTCACAATGTCAGTCAGCGACTTAATCTTCGCCGACTCTTTGTCGAACTCATCACCGGCCCGCTTATTCGCATTGGCAAGACTCGTTGTAACCTTTTCGGCATCTTCACCCTTATCGGAGAACATAACCAGCGCGCTAATAAGCGTCGTCAGTGCAGAGAAGGCAAGAACGTAGGGATTTGCCTTCACCGCCTGATTGAAGAGGATTTGAGCCTGCGTAGCCCGGCGCAACATCTGGGTCTGTGCAAGCAGCGCACGAGTGGCCTCAATGGTGGCCGACACCTTCTGAACAACGTTGATTGCAATAAGCGCGGCCTTGTACGAACCGTATGCGGTGATGAGCGTGCCGAGAATCTTGAGCACCGTTTCGTAGTGCTCTACGAGATAGGTAGCCCCTTCGATTCCTGCATACAAAAATCCTTCGCTGGACTGGCCCATTTTGTCGAGCGCGGATGCCCATGCGTCTTCGAGGTTGGAAATTTTACCAGTGACGGCGGCACTCTGCCGCTCCATGAGGTTGTAGAACATGCCGGTTTCGTTCGTCAGGTTCTCTACAACCCTTTGAACCTCCGGGAATCCAACCTTACCTTCCTCAACGAGCTTCTTGACCTCGCTTTCTGCAACGCCAAACTCTTTTGCAAGCTCTCGAATCATCGGAATACCTCGGCCGGTAAACTGGTTCAAGTCCTGCGTGTAGAGGCGACCTTGCGTCATTGTAGTACCATAGAGATACACAATATCACCGAGGGGCTGGGACAGACCGGCCGCGATATTTCCGAGCTTTATAAGGGTATCGTTTACCGTATCGGCACTTTCACCGTAAGCAAGGAGCATCTTTGCGCCGCTTGCCACTCCCTTCATGTCAAAAGGAGTCTTGGCCGCGGTGTCCTTCAGTTGAGCGACAAGGCCCATCGCCTTCTCTTCGCTACCGAGAATCGTGCTCAATGCGATTTCGATGGCCTGAAACTCCCCATGAACGGTTGCCATCGACTTGACAAAATCGGTGGCTTTTGCAACAGAGAAAAAGGCAAGGGCACCAGAGGTCGCGCGCTTGAACATCTGCTCAATGCGCGCACCTTCGCGGTCGGCAGTCTCACCACTTGAGATAATCGACGCCCGCGACGCCGCGAGGGCCTTCTCAAGATTGGTGTTGTCTCCGGTTATATCGAAGTGGAGTGCTCCTTGTATTCCGTTCATTATAACTTCTGTCCAAACATTTCCAAAATGGCCTCGGCATTGGCCGGGTCATCCGCTTTCAGTATTTCTCTGTTCTCTTCGTCTTTACCGTAGGAGGTTAAAATCGTTATGGAATCGGCAATCATCATATTCAGATTCATATAGCTGATTCCCCACAAGGCGTAGTCGAATGTCCAGCCGTATTTGGCACAAACAACATCCAACATTCCGCCCCAAAGAGAGCGACCTCCGATTACTCTACTCGACCCGCCCTCTTTTTTGCGGTGGGCTTGTTTTGCCTTAATATCTTCGTCAATCGAATAGAGGTCATAAAATTTTCATAATTAACCTGCGCGAGTATGGCGAGGAGGCAGTTGCCGAAATCTTGCGGATAGCAATTCCACTTGAACAACTCGGCGCGCTCCTTCACTAATTCATCGTTGAAAAGTTCATCCTTGCTGTTGAGCGTTGCGACGGCCATCAACTCACAAACAATGTCCGTTTTACTCTCGCATATCCTCATAGCTTCGAGGTGCGGCTCTTCCGCGAGGTTCTTCTCGTCAATGTCGAGTTGCAGATAGAGTTTCGAGAGTATTTGCATCTTACCGAGAGTGGGCGGATGAATCTCGTATTTCTTCTTGTCCAGCTCGAAAGAGATAGGGCGACCGATTATCGCATCGGAAACCGCCGCCTCTATGATTTTCTGTCTATCCATATCGCAAAAAATTGAGCGGATTGAAGGAGTCGAACCCCCATCTTCGGTCTGGAAGACCGACGCTCTACCGTTGAGCTAAATCCGCGGTTGGGACGGGCTGGCAGATTACCCGTCCCGTGGTGGCCGTGCTTACGCTTTGGCCGGAGCCGCCTTCGCCGAAGCCGCCTGTGCCTTGTGATGCACGAAAAGAGTTGCAGTTGCAACGCCTTCGTCTTCAGGGTCAATCGTGGTAGCCTCAACGTCGATAGTCCAGCCCTCCTTCGTTACGAATCGGGGCGTGAGAGATACGCTGCTGTTCGGAAGCTCTGCGCCGATAGCACCGTCAAGGAACGGGGTAACGACGAAGGAGCGCGGCGACTGGACGATGGTCGTTGTCATCGGCAGACGGTCGTTTTGGGGCGCCGAAAGGCCGAAAAGTTCTGCGATTTTCGCAAGATTGGCCTTGTAAATCGTGAACTTCAGCGACCACGAGCCTTCAAGTTCCATGCGGTCGAGAAGCTCGTGCCCTTCTCCCCACAGCTCATTGACGTTGCCTTTGATGAGTTCGAGCGTCGTCGAATCCTCCTTGATTTTACCAACGTCTTTAAGGGACTGACCGAGAGACCCATCCTCGGATGCTTCACCTGACGTGATTCTGCATCGTCCCCATGCGGTAATAGCTTTTTCAGCCATATTGGTTTACTTTAAGAGTGTGAATAAAATTCTGTTATTGATGCAATGTTCGTCAGCCCCATCCACCTTGAAAACTGGTTGTTTTTCGATATGGAACTGATAATCACTCATCACGTATTCCTCCAAGAGGGAGATAGCGAGACGCGACAAATGCCGCACTCTGGGCTTGTCAATAATCATCTGGTTGTCACGCGGAATGTCACGGACGTAGATGTTGATATTGAGCACCAGCTCTTGCGTGTCGCCCCCAACGAGGCCGTCGAGAGGAAGAATCGTGATGTCCTCTTTGCCGGAGTTCATCGGTCGCTCATCGGTGTAGATTGCACCGCCTCGCGACTGAATCTCTCTATGCAAATCCGACCCGTCAAGAATCGAATAGAGGATGTCTTGTATTTCTGTTACCGACTTCATCACGCCGCTATCTGGGTTTTAAGTTGTCGCATCATGCCGGGCAATTCTCGACGAGCAAGAAGTTCCGCCGACGTCAGCACGACTTTGTTGTCCATCGCTTCGACATAGGCCGCGTAGTGCATGCCTGCGACAACGATAAGTGCATAGCCTGTTTTGTAGTTACCTGCGAGCTTTTTCGCGAGTGCCTTTCCTTCCAGAACTCCGTTGGAGCCGTTCTTCACTTTCTTGAATTGGCTGGTTGATACGATTTTGCCGTTTACCACTATGACGTAGCCTATTGAGCTACGCAGGTTTCCAGTCTGGTCGTACCAGCTCTCCTGTTGAGACCTATCCCTTGCTTCGATGATGCACTTTTCTCCGAGAAAACCGAGCATCCGAATCGTTTGCCGTTCGGCATATTGGTTTGTCTGGGATATAAGCCCATCAACTTCGCCGATGGGAGTTTTCAGCTTCATAGCCATAGCTTCGTGTCGAGCTGGCCTTTGTGGGGCCGCACTATCCGCTGTTCTGCTACATTCTGACCGGCCTCATCGTATAGGCGAACCATGTCTCCACGGCGATACTCTCTTTCGTCAGGGTCAAGATAAACCACATAGGAAAAGGTGTACAGCTCTCCGTCTTCTTTGCGAATCTGCTGGCCGGTTCCGTTCGGTACATACCTGCATCGAATCGGCTCGCTCCACGATTCTTCTTCGTGAATCCAGTCTCCGGTCGCCTCGTCGCGGTAGCCGGAGGCTTTACGAATCCTCAAACTATGTGGTCTAAACTCTACCATTACTCGTCTGAAAGGTTTTCGACGGTCGGCCGCCGAGGTACACCGATAAGAGGCTCGCCATACGCAGAGTAGACGGAATTGGCAGTATTGATAAGAATGTCCTTATCGCTCATGCTGATACTCACATCGCCTTCGCTCACGTTAGCTACCGTTACCAAATACTTCATCATGTCGGCCTCGCAAAGAGCGTAGGCTTTACCGCTCATTACTTGAGGATTGATTTCCTCTTGCAACGAATTGTAAATGCCTCGCTTCATTGCGATAGCCTCGATAGTACCCTTCGGAACTGGATAACCGACGCTTGATGCCAAAGCCTCAAATACGGTCTGCATACCTCTACACCTCGATGCCGAGAGCCTGCTTGAGTTCTACCTTCTTGTCCTCATCGAGGGCCGCGATTTTCGATTCGAGATTGGCAACCGTGATGTTCTGATTGGTGGTTTCACCAATCGACTTCATGGCCGCCAAGACGGTCTCTTTCTCGAACGTCTGGCCGAAGACGCTCACCTTGTTGTCTGCGGCGGGAGCCGAAGCGGATGCTACGCGAACTTGCTTGTCTTCGTCCGACATTTCGTCGGTAGCCTTGCCGTCGGCCCACTCGGTGTTGGCGATGTTCGCGAACACGAGCGACGCGCGGTTGATGAGCGCGGGCTGAACGTATGCCTCAATCATCGTCACTTCGAGGAGAGGATTCACCTGCGAATAGACGGTGGTCTTGGCATATCGGCCATGCGCCTGAATAGCGTCGGTTCCCTTCACGACCGGAACGGTCTTGAAATACGTCCAACCGAGCTGGGGTGCGGGCGACAGCGTTACGACGTTCTTGTTCCACGGCTTGATGGTCGTGAAATTGCCAGCCTTGTCCTCGATGGTCGCGTAGGTGTCGAGAACGATGATGCGCGGATAGCCGTGCTTGCTCTGGTACGAGTTGATATTGTCCAAAGCCAACACCTCGGCCGACGTGAGACCGGTTACGCTGAGCAGCACAGAAGCTACACGCTTCATCGTCTTCTCCTGCGAAAGGAGGGTCTCGAAGGCTGCCTTCTCAAGGAAAGCGTACATCGGCTTCTTCTTACCCTGCGCGGCAATGTTACTCTGCCACTTGGCAATATCGCCGAGGCCGTCTGCGCCGGGCTTGTCCCACGGAATCGCGGGTGCGACGAAGTTTTCCTTCGGCACGTTGAAGTCGATGATGTTCTCGGTAGCCATGTCACCGTCGATTTCCTTCGTGAAGGTCTGGATGCCGCGCGAACCGATACGGCAGGCGTCGATTTCGATTTTGTAGTCGGCGCCGTCGTTGCAGGCTTTCACATCGTCGTAGACCATATCCACGAGGTATCGGGCGGCCTGTTTGTCCTCCGTGTTCGCGGCGGCCACACGTTGCAGGTCTTCGTACTCGTTAATTTCCAGCTCGTTTTTCTCTTTGGACATGGAAATTTTCGAGAGTTTGCCGCTCCACGAACCGACCGTCTTACGGCTCTTAATCGGGGCCTTCGTGTTGAATGCAACACGGTCGGCCGATACCGGGATGCCTTCATCGCCCTCGATGCCCTTCAGGTCGAACTTCGGGGTATACTTGAGGGGGAACAGCGTAGGCCATGTGAGGCCATTGCCGGGCTTGTACGAATTGACCTCGGCCTGCAATCCCGGCTGGTCGAGTTCAAAAAGGGGTTTGTTCATCTGTCCCATACCTTACACGAGTTGAATGGATTTCATCATCGCGACCACCTCTTCCGAGATAGGCGCGGTTTCTTTTCGCAGGTTTGCGCCGTTTACGAGGCGAACCTCTTGGTCTCCCATCCCTGCGTAGACGGGGCCACCGACGACGTACACCGGCTTGTGAATCGGTTCCGCGGCATCGGTACTTGCGGCTTTGGCCTGATAGAGCACCACATCGTTGTCGATGGCTACGCCGAGAGTTACGGTAACTACGTCGTAGTTCGGATTCGAGGTGTCCACCTGCGTACAGGCGACGGCCTTTTTGCCGCGGCCGATGAAGTCGCCGACCTCTACGCCGCTTCCTTTCTGAATCTGAATGGAGGTATCCGCGGCCGCGACCGCTTTGGCGAGTCGATACGCCTTGATAGGCTTACCCTCAACGCTTACCGCGGTACCCGGAATGAGGTCATACGCAGGTTCGGGTACGACGCCGCCCGCGGGCTTTTCTGCGAAAACCTGCTCGAACACGACGGGAACGGGCTTCGCAGGGGGCGTGTGTTGGAATCTGTTGTTCATGTTTGACTACTTGTTTTCAGGAAGCCCTGCGATGGCCGGGGCTACCGTTTCGGCCTTGCGCTCGTTGATTCGCTCTTGCAGAACAGGGTCGATGGTGCCATTTCCGCCACCAGACGCCCCTTTCGGCTTGGGTGATTTGCCGAGCCCTTCGTTGGAGTTCTCCTGAACGTAGGTTTCGACGTCGGCTTTCATTTCGTCCAGATAGGACTGGAAGTCATCGTCGCTCTCGAAGGTCATGCGACCGAAGTTCTTGAGGAGATTCTTCTCGTACAGACCGCCGACCTTCTTCGCGATTTCCTGAACCTTCGCGAGTCGCGTATCCGCGATTTTGCCACCCTCGATTGCTTCGAGTCTCTTGGTGATGGGCGAGAGTGCCTCGCTCATAATGCCGCCGAGAACCTTCTTCAGTTCGTCTACGTTGTGGAGATTTGCACCCGCCGATTCAGGAGCCTTCTTGCCGTCTTCGCTGCCTTTGGAGGCGTCGTCATCGTCCGACTCGCCGGTTGCTTTGGATTTTTTGCCATCCCCGTCCTTCGCCTTGTTGATGATGCGATTGGCCGAGGTCTGGGCTAATTCGAGATAGGGCAAAACCGCGTCGATTGCCGCGTCAATGTCCTCATCGGAAGCATCTTCGGCGAGGTTGCTTGCAATACGAGATGCAGCACCCTCTACCTCAAGTCTGCTGAACCCCAGTGATGCTACTTTGGGTTTCAGTTTTACGATTACTCGCGATACCTTACTCATTGCTTTGGTTATTAGTTAAATAAAAAAGTCTGCTGACTCGTATGCCAGCAGACTTCCCACGTTACTGAAAACCAAGAGCAAGTGTGTCGTTTCGTGCAGTTATCCGTGGCGTACATCGTCATACGCTTGTTGCAAAGATAAGCAAAAAGTGTGAATAATATTCACACTTTTTGCAAAAAAATGAAACATTTTTCGTTCTTAACTATTCGATTATATGCAACATGGTGTTTAATCGCAAGTTATCCGAAAAACATATTTGCAGGAAATTTTACTTCGCGTTCGTCAGAGTCTTAACGAACGCACTGCGAGCGTCATTGTGCTCATAGCTGTCGCCTATGATGACTCGCGCTGCTCCATAATAGGAGTTCGTCGTAAGTTGTCTCTGCCAGCACACGTTGGCCCGCGACCACTTGAATCCGTTATGCTTGAGTGCATAGATGATGTTCGATGCAGGCTTCTCGTTGTGAAAGATTTGCAGGCGGTCTTCAGCGTAGTTCTTCACGATTTTACCTCCCTCAAAAGGAATCTCCACGCTCTCTTTGTTCGCGCGTTCGGCTTGCCTCTGAATGGCCTTTTCGCAGACCTCTTGGAGCTTCCAGATGCTATGGCGGGAGGTGAAGAGCGGCTTTTTCAGCCCTATTTCCTTATTTTCCTGCAACTCCTTGATGTATGCGAGTGCCTTCAATACGAGAGAGGCTTTTCCATTGTAGGCAAGTCGCTCCACTTTGCCGGAGATTGAGTTCGTGAAAGCCGTTCGATACGAATAGGTGTTTTTGCCGGTATCAATCTCCACGCAAGTTCGCGCGTTGTAGTCGATGTCTCGCTTCAGACCGAGCCACTCCTCTGCCTCCTTCTCTTCGGGAGACTTGGCTGCCTCAATGCGCTTTGCAACCCGTTTCGCATATTTGGCTCGCCACGAATTGAACTCTTCAACGGCTCGGTCGAAGGAATTATTGGCTCTCTCGTTCCTACGGGTGGGAAAATTCGCCGGCCCTGTAATCATCGGACTTAAAATGCAGGAGTGCTTGTCGAAGAGCGTCCCGACCCATTCACGGAATTTGGCGATGTACTCTTCGTGTTCTTCTGCCGGAAGCTCCTTCAAATCCTCGATAACGAGAGCTTCATATTCGCGAATTGCTGTTGCAGCGCGCACTTCAGGACTATGGCTCGTGCCGTCATAGGCGCGAACAGCTCTGCTCCATAGCTCCTCGAAGGTGATGTCGTATTTCCACGATATGACCTCCCAGAGCTTCATTTCGGTTTCGCTATCAGAAATTACCGTAGCATTGCCCCATCCGGGTTTAGAGGCAAGGTGAGCATATTCGGTGTGAAAAATGCCTTCACGAAGTTTCTGGCCGCGCCACTCGAAAGTCCACTCACCGTATTCTGGGTGGGCGATTTGTCGAACCTTGTCTGCACGATGGCAGTTTCTCTTGCTTAAAATGATTGTTTCCATTGCTCTTTATTTATTGGTTTCCAGTATATCTACTCTATAACATTTCATCATCTTGTCGGTCTCTGCTCCCATATTCCACCACTTGCCCAAATAATAATCGCGGGCCTCCTTTTCCGAAAGGTTTATTGGGGTAATGAAGCTGTCGAGGTCTCCTTTCCTGCCTCTCAAATACACCTTGACTACCGTTCTTGCCATGATTATCGAAGTTGAGACAGCCATAAATCACGCTTGGCCCGACAGCTATCGAGCGACGAACCGATGCAGGAGAACAACTCTCCATCCTCCGTGCGGTAATCGTACTGCCATCGTATTACCTCCTTGCGACCGATGCGCGTCTTGTAGGAGGTGTAGTTTTCTTGTCCGGGCCGACATACAGAACACCCGTTTTCATTGATTGAGTTTTCCATGATTATAATCTTGCTATTTTAAGGATTGTTTCGATTTCTTTTGCAAACCGACGTTCATATTGCATGGCGGGAGTCACGTTTACATAACCGACGAACGGATGCGATTTGATGATACGGCCAGCCTTGCTGACGGCCTCCCGTAAGGCTCGATAAAACTTTGAATCAATCGTGATACGTTCAATGCCGACCATAAGGTCTGTTCTGCCATTCGTGAGGTCTGCGTCGATGAACTTTATTGTAGCTTTCATAACTAATTGATTATCTTTTATTTGTATTGTAAAACTACAAATTGTTTGACTTTTAGCCAAACGTATAACCAATTATTTTTCAGTTGATTACATGTTTTTTCACAAGTCAGAATATGAAAAGTGCCGGGTATTCCCCAGCACTTTACACAAGACGCAATCCATTCTCAAGTCGGCCGTTTTTGAAATTGTCGCGAACCCAATATGGGACGGAAGTAGCCTCTTTCGCCCGTTTCATATTTTGCGAGCACCAGTTTTTGAACCCGTCCGGTACCTCCTTGACCTCGTTGATACTTGTTTCAGATTCGGCCCAAAATTCAGCATCCGTCATCAATATTGGAATAACGTAGCATCGGCAGTTTGGATGCCAACTCGTAAATTTGAACCACTTTGGGTATTTACCGGCAAAGGCCGCACAGATGGAACACGAGTAATCGCGACCTGACCTCTTGACTTCGAATCCGACAATGAAATCAAGCTGTTGCCACCGAGTATGGTCGGCTGTGCGATAGGCCATGTTTATCTCGGTTCGAGCGAGACGCAAAGCATTCTTGTAACTACTTCGATAAATACCTTCTCCCGGATGATACGATTTGGCAGCCTTTGATAGTGTGAGGTCGCCATACTTGTTGCGGATGCGTCGGAACAACCTCTCTGGCTCGTTGAGAAACGCTCGAATGTCTCGACTCAACTCTGCTGCGCTCTTGCCGTCGGCCAAACCGATTGACAGAGCAAGTTCGAGGTCAGATTTGTACTTCTGCGTCAGATTCCACACACGCGAAGACAGATTCATACCGGAATCCTTGCGTGTAAGGAACGCCTTGAGCGCGCTCTCGTTGTTCTGAAAGAACCGTTTGTACTTGCTCTTTACCGCCAAGCGTTCTCCAAGAATACTTCGGGCAAGCTCATCGTTTTTGAAGTTACTCTTCTCCCACTCGGCTGTAACCCCATTGACAACAACAACTTGAATATCCTCGGCCATCGCATTGAGGAGCTCCTCGAAGCGAGCCTTGACCTTCGGATAATCGCTAAATGCAAATAGGCTTTTCCCATCGTACTCGACTGACCGCGCGAGCCTGACCGATTCTTTCGTTGCTTGCTCGAAGATTGCTTCAACCAAAGCGATATACCGCTCAATACGATTGTAATGAGCGGTATATGCCTCGCCATGATTTATTTTCTTCTTCGGCATGGGGATTACTGGTTGTCATGGAATACATCGACAATTCGGCTGGCTTCACGCGAAGCCTTCTCTTCGGCTTGGATGCGCTGAATTTCGGCGTCAATATCCTTCACTTCTCCAAGACGCTCGATGGCCGTTCGTTGGGACATGATGGTTTTGCCTCCGGTTGCCTCCGTTAGTTCGGCGATACGGGCCGCTCTGTCATTCTGAACGAACGGGGTGATATGATGAGTTACCTTTAACTTTTTGATGCCCTCAATCCACGCGTTGTTGGCCTCTCCGAGGAACGCCTTGATGATGTTGCACTCGCGGTCGAAAGCCCAGATGATGTCGTCTTTCTCTTCGCCGACCTTCATGTGAGCATCGGCCAATAGGGTTTTTCTCGCATCTTCGCCGATGTTGCCAAGACTTTTCACGTTCGTCATGGAAAGATTCGGCATCTGCGTATCCTCCTCGATGTTCTCTTTGAGTTGGGCGATATAATACTGCGCCGATTCGTGAGACAAGGAAGGGGAAACAAGGCCGATGTCGCCGCCATCTTTGAGCTTGTAGACTTCGCGAGACTCTCCGCCTTCGGGCTTCTCGCCTACAAGCTCACCGACCACCTTCACAATCGGCGCAGAGTTCTTGCGGATAACGTCGCTGGTGCGCGATAGAGTCAGTTCGATGTCTTCGCGATTGTTTGCGATGCCTTCGTAGATGGCTGCCGGCCGCCACAAGTATACAGCCGGAATTTTTCCGATAGTGATTTCGGTCTCCTCAATCTCGGCGTCGTCATAGAGACCGTTTTTGCTGGAGTAGCTCTTGAATCGGTCTTTCGTGTAAACGTCGAAATAGTATGTCTTCTGGTTCTTGCGCGTGATGGTGTACTCGATGCACATGGCAATCATGTCGTCGTAATCATCGAATACAGGGTACAGCTTTGCCTCGCTGATTTTCGACATTTTCGTAGGCATCTGCGAGTAGCTTCGACACTTGAACTTGTACTTGCTCTTGAAGCCGTAGTCCTCGTTTTCCTCCTCGACGGCATACCAGATTGTGCAAACCTCACACGCGCCGAAGTAGGCACGCATACGATTTTTATTCACTCCGTTGATGCGCACCTTTTCGTAGACGGACTCGATGGCTTTTGCAATGGCTTTCAAAGTTTCGTCCTCGCCGGTCTCATACTTTCTCTCGACAGGAATGGTGAAGCACATTTGATTCATGCGCCTCGTAACGATTTTCTCGGCTGGATAAAGAATTTTCGCGGGCCGGTCAAGTTGCCCGTTTTTCTTGCGCTTCTCTCTGGGGCGCAAGGCCGGATTCGTCATAATCTCGTGCTTGGTGGGGTCGTAATCTTTCTCCAAGTCAGACCACGCGGGCACGGGAATAGATTTGTCCTTCAAGTCTGCGATGATGTCCACAACAGGACGTCCGTCGCTAATGATTTCGTTGATGTCCATTTCGTTCTGTATAGTGCCGTGCGTCCTTACACGGTGTTGTTTACTACCTCTTTATCGGCACATGGCAAAGGATGTCGGCCGAGCACTCTCCATTCAAGAAGTCTGCGGCGAGCGCAGCAATGGCTCTCGCTCTCGTGGACGTAAGTGATTCGATGCCGGAATAATCCTTTTGCCTGCGGCGCAATATATCGACAGCCATCGTGTAGCCGTCCTTCACGGAACGATTGACAGCTCGATTTATCGGTTTCTCTTCCAGCCGAGCTTCAATCTTCTTGATGGCCTCCTCGATTTGCGCGTCGGTTGGTGTGCCGCACGATAAATTGAGGAAACGCGCTGTCTTGATATAGTCCTTTTTATTCATAATAACGGGTTAAAGATACTGAAAATATGAATAATATTCACACTTACGACTATGAAAAATCATCTTCTATTTCAGCATCAGATAAATAGCTTTCCAAGGACTGCGGGTAGAATGTGTTTGCAAGTGCGTCAAAATCGTCGGGAGACCGGCCGATTCTTTTCTTGATGTCTTCTTTCGGTTCGATGATGATGCGGCCATCGCTAACGAACTTCCAACGAATCTCGGTAGCCTCTTCAGCGAACTTGTCATTGGGCGGCAGGGATGGATTCATTTTGTTTTTGGGGTTGAGCCAATCGCGAACACACCAGAACAAATAGGCCCTCATGTTCGCAAACTCGTGCTGGCCGGTAATATCGTGGTGGTCTTTTGCGCCTTCGGAATATTTGCAGGAGACGGCATTGGAATACCCAAGCTCGCAAAGGCGAGAATAAACGCCAGCACCCTCTCCGATGGTATCAATGAAGGCAATCGAGCCGTCGTTCTGGAGAATCTTCGTAATCATGCCAGCAACGTGCATATGGTCGGCCTTTCCTGCCGACTGATGACGCTCGAAGATGGGAACGAAGTTGTCGTACCTCCGACACACAACGCTTTCGTCTCGGCCCATACCCGCAACATCGACACCAGCTCGACAAGGGCCGGACGGTTCGAATCCCTCTTCATTGAGCGCGAGCCAACGCTGATTGGCAAGTTCAATCCATTCGTATGGGATGAGGATGTCTTCTGCCACCTTCGGAAACATGCCGAGCACTTTGACACGGAAGAGGTCATTCGGGCGGTACAATCCGTTCTCGAATACGAAGTCACCTTCGCCTTCGTCAAAATCTCGCTCGCTGACTGGAGAAGCCCAGCTCTGAACCTTGTCCTTCACCCACTCGTAGTCTACCTGACCGGGAATGATGACTTGCTTCTTCACGACGTTTTCTGCGTTCAGCGAATTGAGGCGGAACTTGGAGAATCGTTCTGACTTCATGGCGCGCGCAGCATATCCGGTGGTCACATTCGGGTTGAATACAATCAACAATCGAGAATTACCCTGCAAGTTACCCTCGATAGCCGCGAACGTCGCTTCGGATATGCCAGAAGCCTCCGTAACGACGAACATGGTATTTACTGCGTGGAAACCAGACCACGCCTCGGTCGCATCGTCACCGGCCTTGAAGCCCGTGAGAAACCATTCTTCGTAGTCTGTACGAATATCGAACGACACCAGTCGGCCCGGAAGAAACTGCGCGGCCTTGAAAAGGCGTCGAACCTCCGGCGACATGATATTTCCAACCTGTCGCGCGGTGGGTGCCGTCATTGCGACCTTCGTGTTGCCTACAAGCCTACCGCGTGCGTCAAATGTCGGGGTCAGGTACATGAAGCATAACGAGCAGCATGCCGCCACAAAGTCCTTGCCGCGAGCTGTCCCACTCGCCACCGCTGTCATCGGGTTGGTCTGGACAGAGTTGATGATGGCCTGCTGCTCTCGGTCAAGACGGGCATGAAGCACGTCGCGGACAAACTTGTTCCAGTCTGCCCGCCACGAATTGAAGAGGTCGATATGTTTCTGCTCTACCTGCATTACATCGAAATCTGCACGTCAAGAGCGTCGGCGATTTTCAGAAATGTAGACAACTGCATGTCTGTTCGGCCGTGCTCTATTAAACTGATATACTCTCGTTTCAGACCAGTAATTTCGGATAGCTGACGCTGGGTGAGATTTTTCTCTTTCCTCAATTCACGAACACGCCGTCCATAGTCCATCGAGAGCTGTTTGGCGTCTATCTCACTCATTACGCTGGAGTCCCTATCTCGTAAAGGAATTCCGGCGCGAAGTCGGCTCCGTTCGCCCATTCCAAAGTAACGGGAGTCAGGCCAAATTGGGTGAACTTGCTCTTGTCGAGCAATTCACCGAATACCTCGCCGGTCAGATGCGGTTCGAGGTTCACCACTCTTTTTTCGTGATTGCTGAAAGTCAGCGAAAGGCTGTAATCCTTCAGGTAATCAACATCGGTTACTCGCAACATAATTGCTCTTATTTTAAGGGTTCTACCTTTCCAATCGGTTCGCCTCTCTGGGCCTTTTCCCAAAGGGCGAGCACTTCGCCTTCGTGGAGGTCAAGCCACTTGTTCACCATCGCCACGACCTTTGCGGGGGCTTTACCGTCCACAATTCGGTCGATAACGCTGATATTGCAGGTGTAGCCGCCATACGAGAAATGAACATGTGGCGGGTTGTGGTCTTTCCAATAGAGGAAGAGGATAATACCGAAAAATCTACAAATCTCAGGCATAGTTTTGTGCTTTTATGACGGTATAAAGGTAATGAATATATTACATTTTACCAAGCATAAGAGCAAAAATCGTTCCTGACAATTCGTTTTATGACCGACGTTTACTTCGCAACGTAGTTATCGCTACATCTATTGCTTTCCCGACAACAAACGGGTGGGGCTGGTTACACTTTGCACCTCGCCTCCACCTCTGGTAATGATGCAGGATGCGTTCTGCATGGTAGCCATTCATCTGATAGAATCCGAACTCGCATTTGTCTCGACAGCTACGCTCGCGGTCGGATATTTCGCAGTAGCCGAAGCCGCAAATATCTTCATTTTTGAGGAATGAGCATTCCCCGCAATGGCATGGTGTAGGTTTCATTGTTTTTCATTCATGAACATTTCTTCTGCAATGCGGTCGGCCTTTTCCGCAAGACCAGCAATGCAGATTAACTCGCGCGCCACGTTCGCGGACTTCGCCAGCATAGAGATTACGTGAGGTTCGGGCAAACTTTTGTCCGCCCATATCTGTTGGGCAAGGCTTACGCCATTGACGTCCTTTCCGAGTTTGTGCGCGGTAAGAACGATTGCCGCATTGCACAAGTAGCTGGGTGCTTCAGTCATTATCTTACTTTCCTAAAAATTACATCTATACCGTCAGACCTCTCTTCTCCGAGACATGGGCCGAAGTATTTGATAAGCGTGGCTATTTTTCTATCCTTGCACGGTTGAGCATGACACATCGCGCATCTGTTGGCCGCTTTGGTCGTTCTGACTTGATAAGTAGAACCTTTGTACTCGAAAAACGAGTATAGCAATCGTCCTTCCATCGTTTTCTATTCGTCTTCGTGAATCGGCCGCCAGCCGACCGGATTCGGATTCCGAAGATAGGAAGGGAGACCCCATATCTTTCCTTTCAAATCTTTGATGCCCACACAATAATCCCCACTACTCAATTTAAGGAGCACGCCTTTCTGTACCGGCATCGTTTCAATGTCATGCCAGCGGGTCAGGTCTTCGCGTTCTGATTGGGCACCGGCGATGTAGGAGTTGTAGGCGGCTCGGTATGACGAGTTCATCAACCGAATCTTTCGGTTGGCATAATCCGCCGCCCTTTCCTCAATCGTTTTCATTTTCAATTCATTCTTATTACTATGTTCCCAAAGTCTTCCAACTTGCGGGCAACACGTTCCATCGCGCCTCTGCTTGCGAAGTTTGCATACGTTACCCAAATGCCCATGAACGTTCGTTTTTGGATTGTATACCACTCGGTGCCGAGTATATTTTCCATTCGGCCGCATCGGTACGTTTTCATTCAGCGTTCAATTTCTTGATAAAATTCTCACGATGATACTCGTAGTCCGGTTCAAAACCACTGAACCACATATCATCAAAGGCCTCTATTGCTTTCCGTCGCATCCTCGCCTCGGCCTCCTGCTCGGCAAGTTCTATTGCCATGTAGGCCGTGGAAGCATCAACCATGCGATCTCCGTTGTGCATCACGATTGCATCGTTGTCGATGTATTTCTTTGCTCTTTCGCTTTTCATGGGTCAGTCATTTTTTTCGAGAGCCTTTTTCAAAGCCTCCAAGAGGGTGTCTATCATTTTCTCTGCCGCCTCCATATCGCTTACGATGTCCTTGATATGGTAGGGCGCGCCTCTTTTACCGTGGCCATCATCGCCAATCCACAAGGAGGCTTCATAATCTGGGTCGAATGCCTCATAATATCGCTCAATATCATCGAGGAGGCTATCGGGGTCGTCGTCCTTCATTTCGACGCTGAAATTGAAGTCCATCCCAGCCGGAGTGTACTGGGAAAACTCGAACTCGACAATACTTGGGGCAGAAGTGGTATTAACATGCCACCCTAAACCGGTTGCTACGGTTGTAATCTGTTCTATCAAGTCCATGTCTATTCAGTTTTAATGAGTTCTGGGTTGTCGTGGATGTTGCCAATGATTCCGTCATTACTTTCTTGAACTACCCATGTAAGCCTCCATTCAGATTCTTCGCCATCTTTCACAGAGATGCGGTCATCTATAAAGAGGACATATCCGTTTCCGCCCTTGAAATATGGGATTTGCGGAATACGCAGAACATCTCCCTCGAAAATATCCTGTCCAGCCTTGTCTTTCATCCCCGTGTACTGGCCGATGGTGGCGGGATCGACTGGATAGGCCGTATTCGTATCGTCCCAACCGAAGATATGCCATTCGTTCCACATTATGCCCAAGTGGCCGACCACCCATTCCCCGTTATCGAGGCGTTTACCACGGAATTTAATCGTTCTCATGGCCTACGATTGTTTCAGGGTGAATATCGAACTCCCAATCGACTTTATCGTCTGGAAGTGAGGAATGAATATTGCCTCCGAGTACGAGACCACAATGCTCTTGAACATATTTCTCGGCCTGCTCTTGGCTGTCCGCTTTGATTCTGAATGTTCCGCAGAACACAAACTTCGTCGGCACATCGTAAAATCTTTTCTTGCTCATGGCTCTATTTCATTGATTTGACAAATTCTATTGTCCGTTGAATCTTGTCAAGAGTCGCCTTCAAGTTATTGATGCGCTCCTTGATTCTGTCCGACTTCGAGGTGGAAAAGTTGAGTTTGCTATGCCTCATGCCGTAACCCCAGCCCATCCTGCCAACTCTTTCTGTCTCCGCACGGTTGGCGTCGATAAGGCGGTCTTCTGCTTTCGATATGCTGGTCTTGATGCTCGCGACACGCGATTCAAGGTATTTGAGTGTGTTTTCCATGCTATCTTGCTATTTTCCACCAGCCGTACACTTCACCGTCCTCATCGGTGTCGGGACGGCAAACGCAAAGCTCACCTTCGATGTAACCTTCGACAAGGCATTGCTGGATATGTTCGATGCTCACTTCGTCCAATTCCGTAATTTGTTCGTCAGCTCCCGTATCAAGCCACCACTCGATACGATGTGAGCAAATACGCTCTATTCCTTTTGACCCTGCTCCTTCGTTCATTGCTCTTGGTATTTGGTTCTAATTATCTCTTTCGCTTTCGACACCTCGGCACTTGTATCGACTCCGATGCTTTGGTAGAATCCTGCGTGTCCTCCGAGGCTCTCCGAGGCGATTTGAAGCGTTCTTGTCTCCTCTCTGGTGAATCCCACCCGAAAGGTGGAGAAAATCGAAAATGCGCCGCGAAAATCACCTGCACGGAACATTCGGAGAGCCTTATCTGTTTTCCGTATCATACGGCAAAATCATGGTGTATGCTCCATTCTCACGGTTGATAACGTAGGTGACTTTGGTGTTTTTGCGCAAGCCTTCAAGCCGACGCATATCAGTCGTGAAATGCGTTCCGGTTTCACGAATTGACCAACAAGCCGATTCGCCATCCTTCATTTCATCAATAGACTCGAAGTCATAAACGATGTCGGACTGGTAACCGGTCATTATCGGTAATGCCTTGTTGAGCATTTCGATTTTAACTTCTCTTGCTGTCATAACTATCTGTTTCTTAATTTGTTGTTATTCTTTTATTGATATGTAAAACTACAAAGAATATAACTTTTGACAAAACAGATAACTATTTATTTCCCAGCGAATTGCAAGTTTTTTTCGCTTACTCGGAGTGCTTTCGGAATAGCTTTCTGATACACATTAGCGGCCTCTTTCTCCGTATCATAATAACCAAGAAACTTTCGTTTGCCGCAAATCTGAATTTGCGCCATCCACTTCTTTTTGCGCTTATCAAAATGCACTCCGGCATATTTACTGGTCTTCCCTTGTAAATACCTATGGCAACTGCTATTGTACCGATGGGTGACAACCTCAAGGTTTTCTACCGAGTTATTCATCTTATTATGATTGATATGATTTACGACAAGTCCAGATGTCGAATCATAATTCAAAAATGCTGATGCGACAATATGATGAACCATTCTCGTTTTGCACAACCCATTGATACATAGTTGTACGACACAATATCCACTGCTATTTACGGCCTGTTTCAGAATGCGACTTCGGAAGTGTTGCGGGTTTCCGTCTATGCGGGTAATGGTTCTGTCTGCACTCTTGATTTGGCCAAGATTGCTGACAAAATAATACCCTTCATAACCTTTGACTGAAATCCATACTTCGTTACTCTTTGTCATCTGCTGTCGCTTTTTTCATCAATTCGAGGAAGGGATTTACCGTGAGGTCGGTTTCTGTCTTCTCAACGTACCCGCGGTGTTTCATCTTGGTTTTCGACAACCAAATGAGCATCGTGGTATCTTTGTCGATGGTGGCTTTGGAGAACATGGCCGTCTCGATATTGTCGTAGAACTCTTCGGCCACGTTTTCCCACTCCTTTTTGAAGTTGTCATCTTCGTCCTTCCACCTATACACGGTGTTGCGAGATATGCCCACGACTTTACAGGCTGCCGAAACATTCAACAGCCTCTTGGAGAGTGCCTCAAGAAAAAGTTGCTTCTTCCGTTTGGTGGTAAGAGCCTTCTTCGCCTCGGCCTTCTCAACGTTACTCGGTCGCGTTGTTTTCTCGTCCGCCATCCAGCATATTGTCTACAAGTTCGACCATTTTGCACACACTCAACGCCTGCGCTTTGATTTTGAATCGGCTCGAAACCTTCGCCGTGACCTCGTTGAGGCGTTTCATGTAGTCCTTATCCATGATGATGGTGTTCTCCAGTTCCGCAGAGGTGTAAGCCTCCAACTCTTCCAGAATCCGGTCGAGCGACGCCTTGCTGGTGTCTACGAACATGAGGGTAACGGGCACCACTTCATTGCTGGGCATCTCAACCGTATAGTCGATGTCTTTGACTTGTTCGAGGATTTCGTTGCTGATATGAGCATACTCCTTGAAGGCCACGTCGCGAATTTCATCGAGGAGCTGTTTCAGAATCTCAGGGTCGTCCTTGCCCGAAATCGAGTTGTGGGAAAGTTGCTTCGCGCGAATCTCGTCGTTTGACGTGTCCTCTTCGAGAACGTACATGACGGGGATGATGGTCAAACCGGCCATCTTTGCCGCCTCGACGCGGTGGTTGCCTGATACGACGGTGAAGTGTCCGTCGGGGTGCTTCACGCAGAAGGGGACGGACGAAAGCTCACCATCCCGCTTGATGTTTTCTACCAGCGCGCGGAAGTCTGTCTGCTCCATGTAGCGCGCGTTCTTGTCAATGAGGTGGATTTGCGAAATCTCAACCTCTTCAATCTTGAATCGTCCCATGTTATTTTGAAAGGTTTTGTGCTGTTTTTGTGAGCGCGTCGATGTCTCGGCCGACCTCTGTTCCGTTGCCATTGCAGAACCCATCCCATTTTGCGTCGATACACCCATTGAGAGCTTTCACGCCGAGAATGGAGAAGACGCGAGAGGCAAACCTGCGGAGACGCGCGTGGCTGGCTTCGTAACCTGCAATGTAGCCGTCGTAGCGTTCTCGCATGACACAGAGGGAATCTTTACACTCTGTTGAACACGATATGCCGGCATCGGGGCATCCGCAGAATTTACGGGCGTTCTTTCTGATTGTCTTTGCGTTCATGGCATTATATTTTCTGGCGTCGTTGTCTTCTCTGAAGTCTCGTTAAACGCTGTTTCTTTCTGGTTCTGTTTCGCTTCAATGTTACTTTGGGAGAAATGCGACGACCAAATATCCGAGGTTTGATACCGAGTAGTAGGCGCAATTTTTGAATGTTCAGCTTTGCGATTACGACGCTAAATTCCGTAATGGCATCTGCACTTTTCTGTAAGGCGTCGGCCAGTTCCTTGACACTTGAATCCGACGCAGGTTGAACCTCCGTCCACCCAATGCTTCCTATCGGTTTGATTTCTCGTTGTTCTCCCGTAACCGGGTCGGTAATGAAAAGGGGGGCGGCTCCCAATACTTCGTCTCCCATAACTATTTTGCTTTTATGTTGAGAATCGGCTTGATGACTTTCACGACCTCAACCGTATCGCCGATGCAGTCGATGATGGTCGGCATATCCTTGTAGGCCATTGGGCTTTACTTTACGTTTAATTGTCTTGGAGGTCATTGCCGGCTTTTTTTGCGGCAATTTCTATCGCGAGGAGTGCGAAGGCCAACTTGCACTGCATTCCGTTCTCACCACTGACCATATCTTCGGTGATTACCAAAGGCTCTTGTCTCATTTTCGACAGAAGCTCGTCGGTCAATTCGACTCCGACCATGAACGCCGCCGCTTGGATTGCATCGTTTCCTACTTCGTAGGTGATGATGATTTTCTGCTCCATAACTACTTCTTGTAAAATCGTTTCAAAAATTCTTTCATTATCGCGTCAAGAGTGCCGAGCTTACCGGCAACCTGATTGTAGTAGAGCTTGCCGATACCTCGCTCATCGAGGTCGAAGACGCCGCGGTATTTCATCGATACCGGCTTATCGGTAAATACCGACGTGCAGATGCGGCCGACCTCCGTTTTGAAGCGTATGCACAACTCATTGCGGTATTCGGTTGAGAGAACCCCCATAATGAGCAACTTGCTCAACTTCTGAAGCGGATGGTCTATCACGAAGTCGCTTTTCATCGACACGGCATCCGTCCCATATTTATCGACCTTCATAAAGTCGAACATGCTTGCTCCGAATACGTAGTCGTCGATGAACCAGAGGTAGCAGAACGGGGCAGAACCGAGGATGATGTCCTTTTTCAAATATATCATGCGGAGGTAGTCGATTTCGCTCATGCTGGCGCGCATGAACCGAATCCGACTCTTGTCCGAGAATTGATAATCATCCGGCAACCGTCGATATTTGAGCGGAACGATGGTGCGGCGGCTGAAGCTATTGTCTCCGCTGTCGGCTACATTCGAGTAGATGCACGTGCGGCCATCGCGAAAGACCTTCTTCCGGCCCATGTACTGATGCTGTGTAATCGCAAGATAGCTTACGCGCTCTTCGTCGATAGCTGCATAGTGCGTTCGTTTTCTTTCCTGTACGCCGAAGTCCTCGGTGAGGGTGCGTTCCATTGCGTTGCTGGCCGCACGGAGCGAGGCGAGAAATTCCGACTGATACACCACAAGGTCATTGCTTCCGCAATCCAAAATCGCATCTTCGAGGTCGGCGCAGTATTTCACGGAAATTGTCTTCGCCGACAGATTATCAACGAGTTTCTGGTATTTCTCGCTGTACTTTTCGCGGTAGTACCCAAGTCGATTGACGAAATCCTTGTAGAGACCTTGATGGTATATATCTTCCGACTTCTTGTGCTTCTTGATGGCGTTGAATAGGTGGAGTGTAGCGACAATCTCGCTCGGCTTGTCCGAATGGATGTTGAGGAAGCTATACTCTTCGTTGAAGGTAAGCTCCTTGATTTCACCTTTGATAGCCTTGAAGAGCAAGAGAATGAAATACTCCTTCGTGTAGACAACAATTTCGCGCGGGTTGATTACCTGCTCGATGTCGAAATAGTACGAGTTCACGACGCGCACAACGTCGAATTTCGAGGCCGTTTCCTTGATGAAGGAGAGCATACGGTTCGACTTCTTGAACATTTCGCCGACAACCGTCATATTGTCCGAGTGCTCCGCGGCCCAAAGAAGCGGTTTGTGTCGCTGCGGAATCTTCGTGGGGTCGAGGTGAAACGCCTCGATGCACTTTTCAACCGTCGTCAGGGCTTTGTACTCTTCGATGTCTTCGTGAAGGTAGGCATACTCGACGAACGAATACATGAACTTGATGGTCTCCAGCGTTTCCTCGAAGTTCCACGACGAGTTGAAGATGCGGAACTCTACCGTGCCGATTTTCTCGATGGAAACGCAGTTGAGCCAATAGCGGATATGCCCGCGGTCGGAGCCATTGCTGAAAACCTTGAGGAAGTTTTCGAGCGTGTCGGCCGCAAGCGCGCGCTTCACTACGTCCGCGGTGGGAGTAGGCGCAAGATACTTGGTGTCCCACCATTCCGGGAAGTCGAAAATCTTCTTCACCGGAACTGCGGTATAGTACGACAAAGCGAACAGACGTTTAATCACGTCCAAATCGAAGTCTTTGACGTAGAAATGAGCATCGAAGCCCTCATTCCACATGAGGTAGCCACCAGCGTCACGGAGCGACTGGATGAAGTCCCGAAGCTCGGCGAGGTCTTCTTCGGTGTAGTGATACGGGCGGGTGTTGATTTCACCGCCGTACTGCCCATGATGGGTAACGGCCGAACCATCGGAGTTATTCATCATCGTCAGCTTGTTGTCCGTCCACTTGTAACCGGCCGGCAACGACAACAGTAGCTTATCCGCGTCGGCGAACTCCAGCTCGAAGCCGAAGGTTCTATTTCGTATATTCTCGTGCCACATCTTTGAGCTTCACTAATGATTTGTAATCGGGTACGACCTCTACCTTGTCGCCGCGTTTGTAGCGCAGGAAAGGGTCGTTGTAGATGGTGTACTCACTCGATACGTCGGAAAACGAAAGTCCACCAGAAAGGAGCGTACATTTGTCGGTGTCAATTTCGGAGTAGCCACCACGGACTACAATTTGCCGACGGTCGGGGTAAACGCCTATTACCTCCGACTCGACCGTGATGGCATTGCGGCCGAACAGGTGCTTCCGGTCGCAGAAGGGGATGGTGCCAAACAAGGCGTATTCTCCGATGCGAACATCAGTGATGAAATGCAAAGGAGAAACGACCTTCCTCGACTCACAATATGAATCAAACTCGGAAAGGTAGAAACTGCCGCCTACGCTTACTCCATCAAAAAGAACGTGTGCCCACTCCAGCCACTCTTTTTCGATTCGATGCAGTCCGGGGTGATGGTCGTTCAAGCATCCAGACGTAATCATCATGTAGAGTTTTACGTCGCTTGCATATTTTCGGATTCGGAGCGCCAGACGTTCGATGCGACGAATGTCCAGACCCTCACGGTCGTCGTCGGCATTGAACGGTATATAGAACTCGCGAATGTCGCAAGCGCGGTAACACTCTTGAAAATCATCGAAGTCAGCGACCACGGCCCCGGAGTGCCGAGAACCGGCCGAGTGGAGAGCATAGCATACGCTATTGGATATTCCTTGCGAGTAGAGTTTCCGAGTATTCACACACTCAATACCAGCTATATACTCATAGAAGCCCTTAAGCATGATGGAGACAGGGATGCCACCCGCAATCTTTTCTGCCTTATTGATATTGAAGGCTATCGCCTTCTTGTCGATTTTAATTACCATTCTTCAAAATCAATCGTTTGTGGCCTTCGATTTCAGTTCTGCCGACTACCTCGAATCCTCGTGCTTTGAAATTTCGGAGGCTCCACGGGTTGTTCGGAGATGTCAGCGCGTAGGCGGCAATAATGCCTCGATTTATCATCGCGGCCATATTCATCATCAGTAATGTAGACTGAAGGCCGCGACCTCGGTAGGACGGATGAACGAAACACTTTTCGACGAACCCGATGCAATATTCATTGCCGTAGCAGAGATTGTAAGCAATCGGCGCGTCGTTCAAAAACGCTCCGAAGCTCATGCCCGAATGGAGGCTCTTTACGATGTCCTCTCGCTCTGACCGCAGGCAGGTATTCGGGTCGGTCAAGTGCTCACGTTCGGATAAAAGGATTCCCGATAGGTCGTCTGCCCGAAGTTCTCTGAATTCCAGTTGCGCTGTCATTTCCATCGTTAGAAGAGGCTTTTCTGTTCAGGTTTCGGGGGTTCCGGCTTCGCCTCAGCCACTCCGAACTCCGAAACCTCGATGCCGGTCTGCTCGTTGAGCCACTTGGCGAGGATGTGTCGGTGGCAGAAGTCGCCCGGCTTCTCGAAACAGCACAGAGCGACGTCCATGCCTCGGCTCGTCCGTTCAAGGTCTTTGATGAACGACCGGGCATCAACGAAGCGCAACACGTCGTTGCGGTACATTGACTCGTATTCCTCATCGGTCAGCGCATCGTTTAGCATGTAGCGTCGGGGGGCTACCTGCTTCATGGATGTGCCGTTAAAGAAGCGAGGCGGCCATAGCGCAATGCCGATGGGAACGATGCCGGCCTTACGAAGGGTGGCGGCCTTTGCGAAATACGACGTGTATATCTTCATAATGTCTTGATTTATTGTGTAAAGTTAATAAAAATATATGAATATTATTCACACTTACCGAGGTAATTTTCAACCTCTTCGATGAATGTTTCGATGTCCCGGCAGATGACGTACTTATTACCAGCTATTTCCGTTTTTTTCTGCCATTCTTTCTGACAGGGGGATTGTCGGCCAGTCTTGGTCTTGATTTCGATGCAAAGCGAGCCGAACCGCCCACGCGGTACAAGAAGGATGAGGTCTGAAACACCAGCCACGAGTCCTTCGGCTTTTTTACGGCTACCGCCTACGCAGATGGTCTTATAGCCGGTGTTGGTTCGTATCATCTTCATTGTGCGCTTGCCGTCGTTCGGAACCGCGAACAACATTCCGTTGAGAGACGGATACTTGGTATTGAACCACGTTACGCATGATTGCTGGGTAAAGGATTCCGCGAAAGCCATAGCTACTGCTGTTTGATGAATCGGCCCTTTGCATCACGAGCGGGCAACCGCTTGATAGGCTCTTCCGCGTCAGTCTTCACGCAGGCATCGAACGTGATGTTCCATCCGCGGAGCTTCAGCCAAACGTAGGCGAGCAGAATGAGTAGTACCAATACGGCTACTACGACGATGGTAATGCAGATTGTCTTCATAGTTGGTTATTTTTAGGTTGAACTTGTTTTTCCGAGTCTATTTTCCGCTGAAGTGCCTCGCCTTGCTTCCATGCGAAAGCAACCCACCGACTCATGCTGGTTCGATTCTGGTCTTCGTGAACCGTCTTGAACTCTTCAAGTTTTTCAGGGTCGGTAATTGCGGCTATTGCTGCATCGTAGGTACGACGCTCACTTACAGAGCCGTATGCGAAACTTTTGTAGGCATCTGCGATTTCTTGGGCGTGTTCAATGACAAATGATTGAGCATCGTCACCGCAATATCGCCGATAGATTTCCTCACGAACCTCTTCGGGGAAAAATGCCGTCAGACTATCTACATTTTCGCCAGTATCTCGATTTTGGCATCCGGCTTTACCTTGACCGAGTGCAACGGAAACAACAAAAGCGATTGAGTTGTTCGATGCTCGAAATGTAATCGGGTCACTCGGTGTAATAAATTCATATAACATTGTTTTCATCTCTCTTGGTTTTCTGTTTCAAGTTTTACGACCAGACTTATAGGGCTTCTATGATTGTCGCCGAAACTACCGTCGCGTTGCCAGTAATGGCTTATCTTCTTGCCGTTCTTGTGAACATATCCGTATATCAGATTGTGTTGCCACCCGGCGGCAGTCGTCACGACCTCAACTTTGTGCCCCTCTCGTGTTAAAATCGAATCTGGGTGCGCTGTCACAAGAAGGCGGATGTCTGTCATTGCCTACCGATTGTCACCATCGCCGACAATTACACCTCGTTTCTTGCGGCTGGCGAGCTTTTCGAGATTTCCGCGAGCGATGTCTTCCAGCTCCCACCCCATTGCGCTGCACAAACCGGCCAACTGCCACAAAATATCACCGGCCTCTTTTTGCATTTCGTCCTCCTGACGGCATAATTCAGGAAATCTGCAATCGCTAATCAATTCGTTGTTAGTGATTGCAAGCTCTTCTTTGCGAATCATTTTCGCAACCTTTGATGCAAATTCTCCCACTTCCCCTACAAGATTCAGCATCATGTAGCTGAAGTTATTGCTACTTTCCGTGCAGGTCGTCATTGCCTGCTTCTGGTATTCGTTCAGTTCCATATTTCAGTTGATTTTCAAGTTGTCGCAGTTATGCGTTTCGATTAGCAGTCCGAGTTTGAGGATGAAAGCTCTTCGGTCTTCTGGGGCGCCAAGTTCAGGTCGGCCAAATCCTGCGCATATACCGTGGCATTCAATAAGCATACGGGGTGATTCGGGGTCGAAATAGGGCACACCTCGGTAAAATTCTATTGCATCAAACTCTCTGAATTCAATATCAAAGTGCTCCTCTTTGACCGTATTGTTGAGGATAGCAATTGTTGCTTTTTCCCAATAATCTGGGCAAAAAACCGAATCGACATCGTTGGAACGCATGAGTCGTCGAGTCCAAAATACCTTGATTCCGCGGTACTCATACGGCTTCTCGCCTCGAAGTATCATATCGAACCACTTTCGGCAAAGGGTAAGTTTCAAAATGTTCATAATTAGTTATTTAACGGATTACAACATTGCCAGCCCATCGCTCAAATGCCCGATAATATCCACTTCTAATGAATAGCATGTCTCCAGAACCATCGCCCCACCAATCGTTACAATGAGAAATATACCGGCCCACTTGATTGTGATGCGCAGGGCACAGTTTCTTGTAAATCGACCGGAACATTGTTGAAATGATACGTCCCTTGAAATGTCCCGCGCGGTATGCGTCGTTCGTACAGTAGCCGTACATAAACACCGTTTCGTCTTTGCCGTTTTCATCCAAAAACGTTGTTTCGGCATCTCCCCAACCACCTTCGTTGATAGTGTCCTTCAAGAGCTGTTTTTCGTCTGCCGTGAGGACTGCAACGATTTCCTCTACTTGTTGTATTGTCACCTCTTTCATACCGTAATCTCTTTTGTATAAATGAGTTTCCCTTTATATCCTCTTGCTCTCAACTCTTCGATAAGCTGGCGAGGAGTATAATTTGAGAGGTCAGGATTCCCCCCCCCGTTTTTCTTTATCCCTCTGCTACTCAAGCTCTGACACGTTTTGCAGTACGATTGCAGGCCGTCGGGCGATTTCTCTTTTCGGTAGAACTCCGATTCGGGGAGGTCTCTGCCGCATTTTCCACATCGTTTCATACTTGTTTGGTTTTCAATTATTTATAGTGTAAAACTATCAATAATTTGACTTTTGGCAAAACGTTTAACTATTTAATTTTCAAATGATTGCAAATTATTTTCGATAGCTCTTCCCCTCGAATTTTATCATCTTGCTCAACCTCACAAGTCGGTCGATTGTGCGGACGTCGTAGCGCAATAGTATCTTCTCTGGCGTAAGGTTCGTGGAGACAAAGACTGGTTTCAACTTTTGCTCTGCAATATTCAACACACGATTGAATCCTTCGTATTTTTCGCCGTAATCGTTGATTAGCGGTTCGATTCCTATTTCGTCAATTATCGGGAAGTAGGTATTGCACAGATAGTCGATGTTCCGCGGGTCTTTACCGGCGTTCGGCCACGATGCAGCACAGGTTTGCTCAAATTGCTCGGAATGAATGGAGCGCACGACGAGTCCGGTAGCTTGATACAGCAGAACCGGAATGACTCCCGTAAGAATCGTGCTCTTTCCTCGTCCGCAGTCGCCGGTGAGGAGAAGCCCCATACCGCGAGTATTCGTCATCCAGTCGATGATGGCTTCGTATTCAGGCAGAAACTCAAAGTTAATCACGGTCTTATCGACGGTCTTGAATATCTCGACAAACAACTGTTTGCAGGTATTTCGGTCACCCCAGCTAAATGCACGGCGACTGCGTACAGGGTCATGCCCTGCACTCTTCATTTTTGCGATTATCGACTGAATATCCATGCAATCAGTTGTTTTTGAGTCGTTCCAGCAATGTTTGTTCTTCGGCCTCTGTCCGCGGGGTCAGTCTTTTCCCGTCGTCGTTATCCGAGGCTTTGTCGCGCTCGGCCCACCTACGGAAGGTCAGATTGGCACTCTGGCACTTTTTCAGCAGCGGCTTGTAATTGTGCATCTGCAAAATCAAATGCTGCATGTACTTTGACCCGAAATCCGCTTTCAACTGCATAAACTCTTTTTCCGTGAACGGGTAGCGCATCTGGGCTACGGTGGGCGCATTGTCGGCAATCCATTTCTGGAATTTTACAAAATCGGGAGAAGGCGCAGGAGTGGTCGAGTCGCCAGACTCGCCTCCCTCTATTTTTCCCTTATTGTCTTTATTTCCTTTATTATTCTTTGTCCCGGCGTTGTCCCGCTGTTGTCCCAAATCTGTCCCAACTTTGTCCCGTTTCTGTCCCATTTCTTCGAGCGTAGGATTGTAATCGTCGTAATTACATAACTTTATGATGGTCTGGCTTGTCCCGCTTGCTGTCCTTGTTGCTATCATATTTTCTGAAATAAGCAGTTTCAGAAACCTATCCACGCGGTTCTTGTTCCACCCCCAGCGTTTAGCGAGGAATCGTATAGTCGCAGGGAATTCCCCGCGTCCTATCTCGATGACCTTACATCCGAGTAGCAACTTGGTCGAACTCGCCTCAAACCGGGCCGACTGAATCATGTCGAGCCACGCTTCGGCCTTGCTGAATTCTCGCTCTTCGAGCCACCAAAGGCTCTCAAACAGCTTACGGCTAATCGGTATGTAACCTTCTTTCATATTGCGCTAATATCCTCGTCTCGTAAGGCTCATTTGCTCCTTTGCAAATGAAATCTGGGTTCGTATATTATCCGACTGATGCGTGCAGGTACGATTGATGCGGTCAAGCCAATTCACGAGGTAATTCTCGTTTACCGTCTGCGAAGCGATGAACTTTTGAGCAATCGTCGCAGGCATCTTGAGGATGGATTTCGTGTGCTCCGCGTAAGCTGCGGCGACTGCCGAATCCTGCATCATCTTTGCATCGGCGAGCATCTTTCCACTCCGAGCCATGTAGTTATTCAGGTACGTCAAACGTATCGCAAGCTCGTTCGGGTCTTCATTATTGTCGGGGACACTTTCGAGAAAACTTTGAATCTCCTGCGCCTCCTGCAAAAGGTCGTCTATATTCATATTTTTGTTTCTTTATAAACCTCCTCCCACAAAAGGGGAGGAGGCATGAAGGCGTTACGGCTATACTTCGATGATGGCGATTTCTTCCGCTACTTCACGAATGTCGTTGAGCACCGATTCGATGATGCCGTCTCGTACTTCCTTCTCGTGGTCGTTTGCGTCGGGAGATACGAGCGTACACGTCAGGTCGTCGGGGTTGAAGTAAGTCTCAACCGCGAAAGTCTGCTTTTTCTGGCCTTTGAAGACCGGGACGCATACGTTGAAGGAGGGCGGGAGGTTGCTGTCTACCTTCTGGGCGATGAAAAGCCGCTTGTCCCCCTTGTTCGGATTGAACTCAGCCTCAACCTCCTTGTCGATTCGGCCCTTGAACGCACGAAGCTGCGACACCAGTTCCATTGCAGTCTGCCGGTTCTCGAAAAGACTTCGGTTCATCTTGATAAGCTCCGCCATTTGAACCGGTGTGATGTAGCCGCCCTGATTGATTCCGAGCGCGAGGAAATCGGGGTGGTACTCCAACTTGCCGGACACCTCCGTTCGGTAGTGGTCGGTTTCGTTGATGATGAGCGAGATAGTCATCTTGTCGCGGTTCACGATAATGTGGCTCTTCTTCTGGTCGATTCCTTCTACGCGCTTATCCAGCCACCTTTTCGGGGTGTCGATTACTCCGTCGATTCTTACTTTGACGGGTTCATGGAGAGGCAAAGCCTCACCTTCTCTGATTTCGAGCGATTTGACGCCGTTTTCTACTGATACTTTGAGATTTTCCATAACTCTTGATTTAGTTGTCTGTTCCTGTTTTTCTGCCGAGACTCATAATTGTCTTCTGGCGTTCATCTTGTCGGATAGGGCGGGATTCGATGAGAATACCATCCGCCGAATAGTAGCCGACCTCTCCTGCTTCTTGGTCTACGAACTTGAAGCAGTTTTCCTTGACGTGTTCAGCCCTGTTGCGTATGTTGTCGAGAAGGGTTCGGCGTTCTTCTGCGAGAGGCTTAATTTGCGCCTTGTATAGTGCGACTTGCGCTTTCTTCTCGACCTCAATGTCGTTGATGGCGATAGACACTTCAGACAGTCGGTCTTTCATCGCAAGCAACTGGTCGCTGGGAAAGGGCTTCATGTAGCCGAGTTCCTCAACTTTGTCGCAGTTATCTTCGAGCATCTGACGTCTCTGGCCGTCAGGGTACTCCTGAAATAAAACTTTGTCCATGATTTCTATTTTAGAGCAACCCCAGACAGAGCCGGGGTTGCTCTGGTGATACTTATTTGCGGACTTTGCTGATGAAGTCTTTGCAGGGTTTGAACACCGGCTTCTTCGTCTCCGGGAGCGTGATGGTCTCGCCCCTGTTGATGTCGCGGGCCTTCTTCGCCTTTCGGATGACCGTCTTGAATGTGCCGAAACCTCGGAGGAAGACGCTCGCGCCGTCGCTGACAGATTCGACGATGGTTTCCATGACGGCCTCGACCGCCTTCACGGACTGGAGGTGCCCCATTCCGGTTTTCTCTGCCACTTTCGCGGCCAAATCTTGCTTTGTCATTTTGTTGTGATTTTGAGGTGAAACAGATTATTTGAACATGAGATACTCCTCATAAAGTCCCTTGAAGGTCTCGGCGGCGTAATCGGCCAACGCTTCGCTTTTGAAGCAAAGGCGAGACCCGACGTACGCAGCCGCATACGAGGGGACGCTATTCGAATACGCGCACGCGAGGCCCGCACTACCGTTCGTATACCACCAGTTGAACCACTTGGGCTGGTCGGTATTCGACCAGTCGGGCCGCCACCCTTCGTTGAGCGCGCGAGTGATGACCACGAGCTTGTGGAAGGCGATGTATGCGCGCCTGTCCTCTTTCGGGCAGTCGGACGTGTCCGGCATGGACGTATGGGGGTCGATGCCGAGGACGGCGCAGGCGTCTTCGTAGGTCTTTACACGGTCGGTGATTTTCCGGTTGAAGAACTCCTTGCCGAAGGTGTCTTCGAGCACCTGCTTAAATTCGGGCGATGCGGTAGGATAGAGTTCATACGCCTTGTTTTCGTTGATTTCCAATGACTTTTTCATAATCTATCTGTTTAGATTTGTTCAGTTTTCTAATAATTATCTCGGCCCGCCTTTTTTTGTTGATGGTTCGCAAGTCCTTCCCCGGCAGGTCTTTGAGGGATTCGAGCATTTCGAGAATTTCCTCGAAATGCCTGTTGGATATAGCGTACATGGCGAATTATTTAACCTCTTCGTAAGGGGTGAACGTGCCGTCGCGGTCGAATCTGTCCGGCCGGCCGGCGGCCTCCTGCTCCTGTTGCTTCTTCCACTCCTCAAAGTCGTCGTTATCCATCTTCGTCTCTGTCTCGATAACCTTGAGGATATGTTCGGAGATTCCGGTTTTCGGAAGGGAACCAAAGCCCCAGTTAAGGATGGTTTTCCGAGCCATCATCTCAAAGTCCGTGTCCCACGGGCTTCCTTTGCCGCTCTTTACCGACTCCGAGCGCGACATGATTTCATGGATTCGCGAGAGAGGCATGACGTCGAAAACGACATTGCCATTCGGGAGGCAGGCGACCCAGTAACCGCCCTTGATTTTCTCCTTCGTGCGATTATCGCCAAAGTAGTCCGGTTTGTGGACGATACCAGAGGACGTACCTTTCGATACCTCGAACACGTCACCTTCGTAGACGAGATTTGCTTCGACCCATTGAACGATTCCGGCGCGCATAAGGATTTCGCGCTTCCCCATGTAGGATGACGAGAAATAGATTTTGCCATTTCGAGGGACAAGGTATGCGAGCTTCAACTCCGGGTTGAGCGACAGCTTCGTAAGGCCAACAGCCTTGATAGCTTCGACGAGGTAATCGGGATTGTTCTTTGCGCATGTGATGAGAAAGTCATTTTTCATCATCAGCGAAATCGCGAAATTCACTTCACGAGCGAACTCCTCATCGGTTCCTCCGGCCGCGATGAAAGCCTTGCGGGGTGCCGAAAAACAAGCCTGAAGACCTGCATCAACGAGGATTTGAGGGATTGCCGGCGGCGCAGGGGGAGCCAGCGGTGCTGGGGGTGTGGATGAAGCCTTCGTCACATCGGCTACCGGTGCAGAGGAGGCTTGAGCCTGTGCAGCTTCGTCGAACATGGACGATGGCTGCGGTTTCTTTTGTTCTGCCATTGTTATTTGTTGTAAAAGGTTCTGATATTGTTTCGCTTGTACGACGGCACGTTCAGGTTCATAACCCGTCGGCCTTTGATATTCGGCTGTATGAATACTTCCGCTCCGGGGTAATGTCCCTTCTCGTTGCAGATGAGATATTGCTGCAATGTATTCTCGAACTCGATTGCCGAAGGCCCTTTATAGACCGGGGATTCGTCGTCGAGTTTGCAATAGGCCCATGCGTCGGCCGAAACGATTACGGCATCATAGGGAGGTTCTTTTTGCTGGAAAACCCAATAAAACTCGGCCCATTCTCCGGTTACAAGATGATTGAAGAACTGGTAGAAGGCCGCAGAAAAGCCGTAGTTCAACTTGTTGATTTGCGAGGCAATCGTTTCCTCGTGCAGGTCTTTTGACGCGATAGTTTTCCAATCCACAATCTTGTGGCTGGTTTTGAGGTCGGTGCGGAACTTGAACCCGAGACCTTTGTATTCGACGAAATGGGAAATTTCAGACGTTCCCCATTGAAGGAGCTGGCCGACTGATTCCGACGTGCTACCGCAATGGCAAAGCAACGCATCTATCATCGTATTGGCTAAATCCACTTCGGCTTGGCTTGTGGATTCCATTCCGGGGTGCTCATCGAGGGCCTGTTGATACGCCTCTTGATACTTCTTCGTGGCGATACCGTAGGCCGCTCCGGTAGCAGGGTTGATGGGCGGCTCGAACACGAAATACTCCTTCTCGAACTCGTCAAGGCATCCTGTGTTGGCGATTGACGCCAAAATAGCGTGATATACGCTACCTTTCATCGAGGCTTCGAGGCTAATATCCTTGCCGCCGTTTCGACGTAAATAATCGAACGCTTTGGGCGAAACCAGAAATTCTTTCAGTTGTGTGGAACTGACAAAATCTCGGCACCACTCGCCTCGGTGATATTCCTCGTTTGGCATTTCGAGGATTATTGCAGGTAAAGTTGTTGGCTTACTTGTCATATTACTCTTGGTTTTCTGTTTAATAGTCGTCTGGACCTCCGGGCATCGAGTCGTAATCCGGTTCGTATTCGTACTCGATTTCACCTTCTCCGTCGCACTCCGGGCATCGCTCTTTGTCTCGTTCGCTTTCCGACAGCTTGTCGAATTGCTCTTGCGTTATCCGTTCTCCATCAATATCGTAGAAGATAGAGCCTACTCCGTTGCACTCTGGGCAACGAATCATATTCGGTTCGGGCTGGCAACACGGGCAACCCGGATGGCCGTAACAGACAGAGCAACTCATCGTTTCGGCATATAGGCTTCAATTCGATTCTCCGCGCAGTAATTGACTGCCTGCGATACCGAGTAGAACTTCTTTGAGTACCGCTTCCCTTTCTTGGTCGTAACGATGGCCATTGAACCGTCGTCATTAAAAATTGCTCTTGCCCTGCGTTTCATCTTGGTCGTATATTAAAGTTTTGGCCTTTTTCTTCATGGTGGCGAAATCGAGCATCAACGCATCGGAGGCTCGTATCTTAATCCGGGTCTGCGAGCTTGTCGGGTGCTTCTCGATAAGACCGCAATTCACATATTTTCTGACCGTATTCGGATGTACGTCGTGGAGATATGCGACAAGCTCAACGCTCATTGTCTTGGCATGGAATTTATCGGCGTTCACGCAGTATTTTTTGAGACGCTCGATTTCTTCATTGACCTTTTCGTTTTCAAAGGCCATTTCTTGGATTGACCCCAGAATTTCCACGATGTCCAATCGTCTTGTCGCTTTCTCTTTTCCCATAACTATTTCTCCTTGAAAAGGTTGTGCCTGTGCGCGTAAGCGATGAGCTCCGATTCTTTTTTTGCTCCGATACGAGCGCATGCGTTTCGGATATGGTTATGCACGGTGTGAGGAGAAAGGCATAGTTCTTCAGCTATTGCCGGCCTATCTACGCCGTTGAACAAAAGTTCAATTACCCGCATTTCCGCATCCGATATTTTGCTGTTGAACTTCGGATGACAGATGATATTCTCGTATTTACATTCACCGCGCAAGGGGCATGGAACGTGCTCAAAATGGAAGTTGCCATACGAATCAACATCCGAAGTGCTGTCGTCGATTACGCCGAAGTTGCACTTGCAAAGCCGCAGGGCAATGCGAAATTGAAAGTGCAGAAGATTCGCTTGGCACCGCCTATATTCATTCACGCAAGCCTCGTATGCTTCAGGGTAAAACTCTTGGAATTGCTCAATGATGAACCGAACCGCATCGCGGTCTTTGTCGGTCAGTTGATGCTGGCTTCCATCCTCCTGACGATACCATACTTGGTCTTCAAACGTATAGAACTCAACACGTCTCATCGAGGTCTCGGTTAAAGAGGTTTGCTTCAGGGATGCCAGTTTCCTCGACCAGAATATCAATGTATTCCTTCTTTGAGGGTTTGCAGTCGCCAAATGCCCATTTCAGTACAGCATTGCTACTCAAATCGCACCGCCGGGCAACCTTGCGAATGAACTTGGTTTTCTCCTTCAAGTTCTGGTAATAGGTGAATAGGTTTTGACCTTTTCGTGTCATTTTGTTCGCTTTTTTACGGTCTGTCGATGATAAATCAGCACTTTATCTTACCTTTGTATTGTGGTATTGGTAGTTGTATTGTTTTTTACGCCGTAAAGGTAATCTTAATTTACCTTTTAACCAAACGTAAGGGCAATAAAAATTACCTTTTGAGTAAATTATTTTACCTTATGACTGGTAATGAACGAGTTAAGAAAGTGATTCAATGGCTTGTATCTCAAGGGATAGTCGAGAATCAGAAGGATTTGGCAAAAAAAATAGGCTACAATAGTTCTACTATATCTCACATAATCAGCGGCGTAAAGAGTGTGAGCGGAAAATTTGTACAGAACTTGTGTAGCCTATCGGATAAGGTCAATCCAAATTACCTATTGAGCGATGACCCTGTAATGTTATTTGCAGATGATCGGCATAGGTCTATTCACGAGTACGTTGCAGGGCAACAAAAGAGCATCGAAGAAGCCGCAGAAAAACTGACTGCATTACAATCTTCCGATGGCTATTTGCTCGTTCCGGTATACAATTTTGATGCGGTAGGAGGTATGAATGCAGCAAATGACATTACCGATGCGCCGGCCTATATTGAAAAATACGTTCCTTTTGTCGGGGCGCATGATGAAGACATCTGCGTTCATGTTACTGGCAATAGCATGATTCCTACTTATAGTCCCGGAACGTTATTATTGATTCGAAAGGTCGAAGGATGGAGGGAATATTTCGGGTATGGCCATTCGTTTGTGCTTTTCCTAAACGATGGGCGGCGCATTCTGAAAGAGGTGCGCAAATTTACTGAAAACTCAAAGGATTTTGTGCTATGCGTATCACACAACAAGGAGTATGAGCCAGAAGAGCTGCCAAAGTCGATGATTGTCTCCGTCTACAAGGTAATCATGGCATTAACAAACGACGGATTCTAACATGGTATCAACGGAGGGACAGAAGATAACACAGCGATTCTTTGAAGCTGTTGAGGCCCTTATATCAAGACGAGATATAAGGGGCCAGAAAACGCTGTCCAACGAACTCGGTATCGACAACTCGATTATGTGCAAACTCAAAAAAGAACCAGAAACCTTCACGTTAAAGCCAGAGTACATCCATCATATTGTCGTTAAATACAACGTATCGGCGCAATGGGTCATAACCGGCCGCGGCAAAATGTTCACTAAATAATGGTCACTTTCTTCCTACTGAATCCCAAACGGGCAACGTCTTCTATTGCTATTCTCGTGAGTTTTCACGGGAAAAAGTATCGTCGTTCAATAGGGGAGTCTGCGCCGGTTGAGCTATGGAACAACGAGAAAAAGAGGGTGCGCGTAACAACCAAATACCCACAAGGCAATCTCACCAATGACATGATTTCAAAGTGGGAGGCCGCGGCCCTTCGGACAATATCGCATTTCAAGGAATACTACAATCCTCCAGAGGCAGATGTGTTCTTTGATGCGCTTGATAGGGAGTTCTACAAAGATGGCGCGGAGCACGAACGGACGGCCGTCTTTTTCATGGACTATTTCCAGACCTACATTGAGCGATACCAGAATGTTCGCGACTACAAGACCATCAAAAAATATATCACGGCTCAAAACAAGCTCCTCGCATACGAAAAGTTGAAGCGAGCAAAGTTGAAATTTAGCGACATCAACATAGATTTCTACAACTCCTTTCGATTCTGGTTTTACAAGCAGGGGTTCTCTGATAATTACTTCGGGAGCGTCATCAAAGTCGTGAAGCAGGTGTATATCGAAGCCAAATTGGTAGACAAACTTCACTCTTTTGACGACATCAGCCATAAAGACTTCATAACGGTCAATGCAGAATCCGACAATATATATTTAACAGAAGACGAATTACAGAAAATCTACAACCTCGAAATTACGCCAGAACTGGTACGGAAAAACTTTCCAACTCTGACTCAAAGAAGGGCGCAGCAAAAGTACGAAAGTCTACTGGTAGTGCGAGATAGATTCTTGATTGGCGCGTACACCGGCCTTCGAGTATCCGACTTTTCAAGAATCGGAGACATGAATATCGGAGAGCATATCCGAATTGTCACCGACAAAGGGAAGACCAGCGTTGTCATACCTCTGCATCCTATTGTGAAGGAAATCACCTCGCGGTTCGACTCAAACGTGGCAATAAGCGACCAAAAAATGAACAAGCACATCAAAGAACTTGCTCGTTTGGCTGGTATCACGGAAACGGTCGTATTGAACAGGCATATCGCTGGAGGTGTGAAGCAGGTCTGTGTGGAGAAATGCGACGCTGTATCTACGCACACGGCACGTCGTTCTTTTGCAACAAACGCCTACAAAGCAGGGGTGCCAACCATCTCTATAATGAAAATTACCGGGCACACAAAAGAATCGAACTTCTTGAAGTATATCAAAGTGTCCGCTGAAGAGAACGCCGATATGTTGAAGTCGCATCCATTCTTTTCGGGCCAAAAGCGAGATGCAGAACCAATCGCAGAACCAAATTCTTGTAACGATTGATAGTTGCCCGCCACAAATCGACAAGACAAGAGGTTTAATTGCTTGATTTTTATCGCCGGTGCCATTTAAGGACAACACAATCCGTAGACCGGCTCCGGGTACCAGTAAAATCGCTTAATTTGTTGATTATGACAGGTTAAGCGATTTTTAATTTTCGGGTTTTCCCCGCATTTTCCCCGCAGAGAAGAAATGGTTGAATGCGAAAACCAAATGTTGATATTACTTTTGTTTTGTGTAATCCGTTGGTTGAATTAAAACAAAGCATATTTGATAAGACCATTTTTTCAATTTTTGTGCTTGCTGTAAAAATTTTCTATTGTTTTCGAAATGCAAATCAGCAAAAATCTGTCTGTGGAAACCGGAGTATTGCGTTGTTATGGCAGACAACGTGCTACTAATCTCTATTTTTCCGGTTCTCGCAGACAGATGTGAAAGAACGGCGGCGGGATTTAAATGCAGGAATGTTTGCAATGGTTCACCGCGATCAAAAGGCCCGCCGCCGATTAACTATTTGTAAATCGAAATGAGTTTTCGAAGTTCAGAAAACTTGAATTGCCTGTTATTTCGGTCTTTATCGCCTTGTGTGTATTTCCTCTTTGAGCAAATGCAGGTCTTCCACACCCATTATTTCGGTCGAACATTCCCCAAGCCAACCGTTCTCTTGGTTGACACCGGTGTATATTTTTATATAATCGACTCCCGGCAGGTTGACGCTGTTTCCGCTCGCATCGACAGCCCAGCTTATATCGATCGACGAGTCGTCATAGCTGTTGATTTCATTGTCCGCATAGCCATAGCGGAATTTGTAAAGAACGAAATAGGTTCCCGAACCACTTTCGTCAATGGCATTCTGAGGCAGGCATGTGCCTGTAAACGACAGCGTATTTCCGGCCCAAAGCGGATAATACGGTTGTGAATGATACTGATTTTTCATTTTGTAGCCGGAATTTCCCTGATTATCCTCCCATTTTATATACGTATCCCATTCGTCTCTCGATGTCGGTTCGCTGTCGGGACGGTAATAGGTTATCCGGTAATCGAAGTAAATGTTTACATCGTTACCATTGACCTTCGCCATTTCATACCACGGTTCCTTGGTAGGATCCACATGGGCGCTGCCCTGTATTTCATACCATTGTACGTTGTCCGGTCCGAGATTGTCGGGATCATAGGCCACCATAATTACTCCGGGCTCACAGCTTCCGCCCTCTGGAGCATCCGGATTGGGATTGGCATTTGCATAAAAGGCATTGCCTAAAACCCGGAAGTCTCGCAAGCCTTCGACATTCTGGATTGTATGGTCAAAACCGACCGTTACGTAGCCGCCGAATCCGCCGAGGGTGATCATTCCGCGTTTATTATTGCCGATGGCGTCCAATACTTTCTGATTCATTGTCTCCTGCGTATCCCCCTCCTCGTACAGCGGCAGCGTATTGGTAAATTGTCCGACTGCCGGCATGTAGTCGAAGACTTTGGTGATATAGGGATTCGCCCCTTCCGCAGGCGGGTCGATAGGAGCATATTCGACAAAAACAGTGAAATAATAATCAAAGAAGATATCCCCTTGCGATGCTGTTAATTTCAAGCCGATAGCGCCGCCATGTGAAAACATGTGCTCAAGATTCTTGGTTTGAGCGACCGGCTCCTCATCCTCGAACCATAAGTAAGAGACACCGTCGTCGGACACGCTGGTTACTTCTATCCGAAACAGTTGGTCGACCTTGGCTCTAAATCCTCCTTCGGGCTCTTCGATGGTTATATCTTCCTTTTTGAGTACGTAATCGGTGGTTACTTTGACCTCGAAATCATAGTCGAAGGTGGTCGTTCCCTGGCTGGCATGCAGCGTAAGGGTGAATGTTCCCAACGAAGTGAAGGTGTATTCCAGATTCTTCGAATCGGCTATTTTCGAATCGCCGAGAGACCATTCATAGGAAACGCCCTCATCCGAAACGCTTTTCACTTCGATCCGGAAAGGCTGGTTGACCAGAGCCTTAAATCCCCCGTCGGGCTGGTTCACAGAGATGTCTTCCTTTTTCAGGAGATAACCGTCGTCTCCGTTATCAGCGTCGTTGCACCCGGCAAGAAATCCAACCGAAAGCAACGCCGATAGAAGCAGTAAAACGATTCGCTCATAATTTTTTTTCATATTCAAGTGTGTTAAGTTACTCTTCCAGCGGTTGCAATTTTTTATGTGTGAAAACAATATGTGCCGGTATGTTCCCGGTGCTTATCGACCATTTTCGTATGCCGTCCGGCCCAAAGCAGTGCAGGGTTCCGGCACGGACGTAGTCTTTGGCATCGGTAACCAGAAACTCTCCGGTGTTTGGGTTGACGGCGATTCCATAAGGTGTCTGGATACGCTTTTCGGTGCCGTCTTTGATAAAGTTGCGCGTAACGATCTCCCGTGTGCGCGTGTTTACGATGGCATAGGATACCGTCCAATCGTTTGTCAGATAACTCCATTCGGTACTGTAAAGGAACAGCGAATCCCGACACAGGGTCATGTGCGTGTTGGGCAGGTCCTCGAACTCGTATGTGACCTCGTCCGTCGAGGTGTCGATTATGAATGTTTTGGAAGGTATTTCATAATAGTCTCCGCGGGAAGAAACATACAGGTTGCCGTAATTGTCCGGCTGTATCCGGTGAAGGTTGATAGCGACATCTATTTTTTTCTCTTCCGTAAAAGTTTTCAGGTCGATAACTGACACGGTACGGTCGTAATTCGGGACACGGTAACCGCCGGAATTGGCGACATAGAGTTTATTGCCCACAATGGCCATCTCTTCGGGCTGATAACCTACAATGCACTCATCGACGACCTGAAGGCTTACCGTATCGATTTTGGCTACATACCCGATCCGGGCGTCTGGGGCTATCTGCACGGGGCCTGCGTAGGCACTCACATAGGCGTATTTGCCTTTGAATGCGAGGTAACGGCAATTGGGTATCGCTATTTTGGTGATATGTTTGACCGTATTGACATCCATTACCTCGACATAATTGGAACAATTTATAACCGCCCAGAGTTTGTCACCGTAGATTTGAATGTCGTTTCCCACGTCGCCGAGGTCTTTGACCTCATAAGGGTTGCGTTCGCCGTAAATATTTCGCGTGTAAACGCCTGTCTCATAGTTGTAATAGTCGAGCGAAGCCTGGTTCGTTCCCATATTGCCTTCGTTGAGCAGAAAAAATCCGTATATATCGCCAGTAACTTGTTCCCACGGATTCACCAAGGTCGGCTCGGAGGGTAATACCGGATCGTCCTTGCGGCAGGAAGCCGCAAGGATGAGAATGCCGATGAAGACTGTAAGCCATTTTAAATAAAATCCCTTCATAATGTAAGACTTAGAATAATCTTGAAATTGGTTCCCGGCATGGGATACCATTTAACCACTTCGTATTGCTGGTTGAAAATGTTATTCACCTCCGCGGTGATACGAAGCTGAGCGTGTTTGAATGGGAAATTTCGCGACAGCGACATATCGTGCGTATACCACGGCTGGATATAATTGACCGGAGTATTGTTTCCGAGCATATATCGCTCTCCCGTATAGATAAAACTGTAATTAAAATCCCACTTTCGATAGGAAGCGTTAAGAATCACGGTGCCGCTGTGCCACGGAATGTAGGGTATCTGGTCGCCATATCCGTCCATAACGGTTTCCTCCCAACCTTCATCCTTCTCCTTAGTGAAGTCCTGTGCCTTCTGATAGGTATAACTCAACCGGGCGTCCAATGCCACGCCGCCTATATTGAAACAGGGATTGAACGTCACATCCACACCGCGTATCTCCACATATCCGAGATTAACCATTGTCCAGACGAGCTGGTTGGAGGTCGGGGTGGCGATTATCTTGTCTTTCACCTCGTTGTAATAGGCATCCACCGTAAGATTGAGCGTCGACAGCACTCCTTTGCCGAATCGTTTGGAGTAGACAACCCCCACATTGTATTGTGTGGCGTATTCCGGCTTCAGAAGCCGGTTGCCCAATTGCACGTAATAGAGGTCGTTGAAGGTCGGCATCCGGAATATCTCTTTATAAAAGGCTCTTATATCAAGGCCGATCTTTTCAAACGGACGGTACGATGCGATTACCGTGGGAGAGAATACGTTTTTATCCGGCGCTGTTTCCATCCTCCGAGCGCTCCGGTCATGTACATACGTGTAAAGCAGGCTTGCCTGCATGCTGAATCGTTTGAGGTTGACCGATGTGGCGATGGCTCCCAGCAACGTATAGCGCCTCGGTTCGATGAAATGCGCATTGAACATATCGGTGCCGTCTGCATCGAGTTTGTTCCATTGGAAATCCGTGGACAGATTTGCTGTCCACCACGGGGTGAAAGCGAACAGATTGGCAGCCGTAATATAAACCTCCTGCTGCCAATAGTGATTATCCATCGGTTGTACGGTACTTTCGGGCGGCATGACGTAATTCATATAGTCGTTGGCGTATTTGGCTTGGATTTTATAGCTGTAGAGATCCGTCACCTCTTGCCTTAAGGAACCCTGAAAGAAAAAATTACGGTCTTTCTGCCGGTCTTCGTTCAGTAATGAAATACCGTAGTCCTTTTTTACGGCTGCACCGGGATAGCCCCGCTCGGAATTGTAGAAATATCCTTTCGCCTGCCATTCTCCGCGCTTTACCTTGCCGAAAAGAGCAGCCTCGGCGCGAAGAAACCGGACATCCCCGTTGCGTCTGACTTCGGTGGTGTCATAGCCGCCATCCTTATGATAGCGAAATTTATATTTGCCGGAAGTGTTCAGATATTCAATATTGGCCGACGACGAGAGGTTTTCGCTGATCCGGTGCTCCCAAAGGGCGGAAGCGTTGATAAGGTCGAAGGAACCGCCTTTGAGTTTTACGTTGAAACGGTTTCTGCGTCCGCTCTCGAAAACAGGTCTGCGCGTCACCATATATACCGCACTTGCCGAGGCGAAATCGCGTGCGGACTGGAATATGTCGCTTTTCTGGCCGTTATAAACGGATACCAATTCCATGTTGTCAAGCGAAAATTTACCGAGGTCCACCGTCCCGTTCTGGGCATTGCCGATCTGTATGCCGTCGTAGAATACCCCCACGTGTTGGCTGCCCATACTACGGATGTTGACGGTTTTCAGACCCCCGATACCTCCGTAGTCCTTTATCTGCACACCGGAAAAATAGCGCAACGCATCCGATACGGAATGTGAGTTGAGCCTTTGCAGTTTCTCGCCGGAGAGGATCTGTGCCGGGACGACCGCCCTGTTCTGTCTCCCAAGCACCGTCACCTCATCGATAGCCAGTATCCGGACCGAATCCGGGATTTGTCTATTCTCGGCATCTTGAGCATTCGTAGTGCCGCAGGCGAGAAAGTGGAACAGTATTAAAATTACCGATATTCTTTTCACTTCTTGATAGCGCTTGTTAATTAATGGAGTGCCGGGATTTTCTTATCCCGGCACTCCGGGTGTTGTCGCAAATGAGGGCCGGTTATTCGAACCTTACCGCCAGATCGTCCCACGCAAAATATGCCGGCTGGCTGAACCCATAACCGTTATCGCTGTCGCCTGTGACGTTGAATTCGATGCGGCTGACTTTTCCGAGTTCGGAAAGATCCCATTTCTGCCAGTCGATGACGCAGCAGCGACGCTACCACTCGACGGTAATGTCATCCACTGCATAATACGCAGGCAGCGAGTAACCGTAACCGTTATCGGCGCCGCCAGCCTGGTTCAGCCGAAGCGAAACGATCGGCCCCAGTTCGGAAAGATCCCATTTCGTCCATGTTTTCGTGATGGCTTCGGGCGTAGCGAAAATCATCGTAATGGTTTTGATTTCGTTGCCGTTGGCATCGAACCCCGTAGCGTAGAAGGTTACGTCTTTGGTCAGTTCGGGCGACAGTCCGTTGCCGGAGGTGGCAACCGAGTAGAAATAGCAGGTCGAATTGACGTACAGGCTTCGGATCGTCCGTGCTTTGTTGTCTGCAAATTCGAGAATGGGACGTCCATCACCGTAAGGAAAGTCAAAATCCAAATAGCCGAATGTCGTCAGGAAATTATCGGAACCATTGCGGCCTCCGCCTGTCATACTATCCTCTACTCCGTCGGGATTGTACACATACAGATCGTATAAATAATTGCCATATTTACTCTGATCCAGCGAATTGGAATTATAGGAGCATACGAACCAAGGATAGCCCCATCCGTTCATGAAGCCGGTAGGACGGCCAGTAGTGAGCTGCGTGGTTTCATCGACCCAGGCATAATCGTCTGGACTCCCTAATTGTGTCGTTGAATATTTTCCGGGGTTATAGTTGCAGGCGACCCATTTGGCCCAGTCGCTACCCTCGAAGGTAATTGTATAGCTATGCGTATCCGCCGCACTTACTGTCAGTTCTGCCATGCACGAGGAATTCCCGGCCATTCCGATCAAGGCGATCATACCCTCCGTTTCTGCATAGCTGTTCGCTTTGGCCGGCGCTACAACCGTCAGTACATTGCCTTCGACCGAAACTTTCCATCCGTCGGGTTTAGTCCATGTCATCCGTTCGATACCCTTGCTCTCGATCGTGAAGGTCTGCGTCTCATCGTAAACGAATATGCCTCTCTTTGCGGAAATCGCGAGATTCAACGCACCTTGCATGGGAATTTCGAGTTTTCCGCCGTCGGCAAGCGTAAAGACCGCCATACCGGGGTTCGAGACCGTATCCACCGACTCGAACATCGAATCGCCATCCGTTCCTTCAGCCCTGACACCCATCGAAGTCCATGTAGTACCATTGTCGATCGACATTTCCCACTCCTTGGTTTCGGTATTGATACGCAATTTCGGAGACACGGCATTCTGTCCGGGGGCGCCGTCCTCACCCTGCGCCTTGATCTTTTCGCCGTCGACCAGTATGAAATCGCCATCGAGCGTCCAGTAATAAAGGCCGTCGCCATCTTTTTTCACCGAGATAGCGGGAGCATCAATTCCATTTTTTCCGTTGGTGATCGTGGCGGTTTCACCATTGGAGAATGTAATTGTGTATCCGTCATTATTTTTGATGACGGAGGTCACAGTTACATTCTTTTGTAAAGCATCGACCAGTTTTTGGAGTGCATCGATATCGGTGTTAGCACTCTTCATGGCTTGCTCCATAGCTTCCATGCGCGAATCGAGGTCATCGACCGCCTTCCACAAATCGTCGTCATCATACGAGCAGCTCCACATCGCAACGCCGAACAGGGCGATTGCCAAAAGGGTAAATAGTTTTTTCATTCCTGTTGTATTTTAAGTTTGACAAATAAAAAATCAACCGTATCCTTGCGGGATACGGCACAACAGAAATTCAAAACGGATTCACACCTTTCGCAGGGCTGTCGGAAGCCTCGTATTAGACCGGAATGCCGGATGCAGGGGGAAATCGCTGTTTTGATTTTCACCCGTACACCCGCAGGTTGCAAATCTTATAAATGCATCGGCAGGTCTTCTGACTTGTTCCGGTTTTACGCCTTCCCAGCCTTGCGGCCAGTGGCAAAGATTGTAAAACCTTTTGCGCCCCATGTTTGGGGCAGGAACTCACAGCAACGGGTATTGTCGCAGATTCTCACTGCATTCCCTTTTCATTCTTCATCGCGTAATCGGCGATTCGGAAACCTTTGCGACGGCAAATATACAAATTTTTGCTTGTTAGGTATCTTCGATACGAAAAAAAATGCAATCCTGTATTTTGGGTATTTTACAGTTATGAATCATACTTATCTGATTTGAGATTTTAAGAATAATTACTTTTTTCTCAGATGCTCTGCATCTTGAAGTAGCTTATACGCTTTCCGCTCTTTAATTGAAGCCCGTTCCAGCTGCTCAGCCCGCCGCCTTACGGCTTCCTCGTATCGTTCGACCTGGTTTCGGACGGTATCGCGGAGGTTTCTATACTGTTCGTCCCAAAATACCGTTTCCAATTCCATCAACTCCTTTTCGCCGATTTTCCCGCACATCTTCACGTAACGGTATTTCAGGTCGTTCGCAGCTAACAGGCTATTATTCTCCGAGATTCGGTAAATGAATGCTGCTTGCAAGAAAATACATCCCAGCATGGCGAACATCGTCAGAAATGTTTTCGAGGATTTGATGTCGAGCGTATAAGTATGTCGATGCTCCTGCAGGGGCAGGTTTTCGGGCTTTGCCGCTGTTTCGACGGCTTGCCCGACTTGCTCGATCAATGTATGCGTCTGCCTGTTCTCTTTGTCGATCACCTCCAATTTCCCAGCCAACTGTGCCAGCAGTGTGTTGTATCTGTCGGTAAATTCTCGTACCTGCTCGGTTTTTATTCCGGGCAAGGCCGTATGCCGTTGCAGGTGTTCGAGCAGCTGTGCAATCTGTCTCTGCGAAAGTTCCGCGGCCTCTATCAGCCGCTCGATCCGTTCGGTTTGGGCATTGTCTGAATGTATACTGCCGTCAGTTTTTCCCGTCTTGGCGTTTTTAATGGCTTTGACAAGCGTTTCCTTGAGGTCTTCGTACATCTCGATCGAGAGGTCGATCTTATTTTCGTCGTTCATGATTTTTAAGATTTTCTAATTCGGTTACAGTTTCATTTTGGCTCTTCTTTTCTGTTCTTCGAACCTGCGGCGACGTTCCATCGCGGCGATGGCCATCGCTTCGGCCGCGGCATTGAGCAGCGCCGTAATTCGTGCGATATGCTCTTCGGGACTTTCTCCCGGCTTGCGCTGCAACTGCTCGGCGGACACTCCGACAGGCGAACCGGCCGGCGGCAGCGGAATACCCCCGGCCTTTCCGAGGTTGACAGATGGCGGCTCTTCGCGTGTACTGCCGCCGCCCATACTGCTGAACAGCCCTGCAAATGCCGAGCGGTAGCTGCCTGCCGCCGCCGAGAGGTTTCCGAGGAGCGTCGTCCGGTGCTGGGCCTGCTGTTGAATATGGTTGAACCGGTTGTCGAGCTTCGTAAAGCTGAATGCCCGGTCGATTTTCGAGCCGGAGAACTCGAAGCCGTTTTTCGAAAACAGAACACCTTGTTTCCGACCAGTATTTCCGCAATACTTATAGCGGACGCCGATACCTTGTTCCTTTAATTTACCCTCCAGCTCGTTCCAGTTTTTGCACTTGGGAAGATTGCCTTTAATGGCATCGTATATTTCGTATCTGGTCTTGTCGGGTTCGCGCAGCCGTTCCCGCCGAACGTCGTCCTTTCCCGGTGCGAGGTATAATCCGTATTTTTCGGTCAGCTCCCGGCAGACCTTGGCGTTGCGGATCTTGATGTTCTTGTCCGAAATGGTCTGCCCGTTCTTCCCGACCCGGTTGTAGACCAGATGGCAGTGCGGATGGGGCTGGTCGAGATGGC